>OMFM01000734.1_pt1 | contig 11975 bp, 6 predicted proteins | sample 1645661 | NCBI WGS metagenome assembly OMFM01 (sample SAMEA103958128, study PRJEB25191) | human gut metagenome | reverse complement strand
CGCGGTAAAGTTCACTTATTGGCCTGGCATTATGAATTCATCGAAAGGAGGAACTCGTCGTTGTTCCGCGTCCCTTCCATGCGGCGTTTGAGGTCGGTCATGGCTTCAAGCGAAGTCATGTCGGCTATATACTTGCGCAGAATCCACATGCGGTTCAATGTCTGGGAGTCTTGCAAGAGGTCGTCACGACGGGTGGATGATGCCACGATGTTGACGGCCGGGAAGATGCGCTTATTGCTCAGCGTGCGGTCGAGCTGAAGCTCCATGTTACCCGTCCCTTTGAACTCTTCGAAGATGACTTCATCCATTTTCGAACCGGTGTCGATGAGCGCCGTAGCGATGATAGTCAGCGAACCGCCACCCTCGATGTTGCGGGCTGCACCGAAAAAGCGTTTGGGCTTTTGAAGGGCATTGGCATCGACACCTCCCGAGAGCACCTTGCCAGAAGCAGGCGACACCGTATTGTATGCACGAGCCAAACGTGTGATAGAGTCCAGGAAGATAACGACGTCATGACCGCATTCCACCATGCGTTTTGCTTTTTCCAAGACAATACCGGCTATCTTTACGTGGCGGGCAGCGGGTTCGTCGAACGTCGAGGCAATGACTTCGGCGTTTACAGTGCGCGCCATATCCGTAACTTCTTCCGGGCGCTCATCGATAAGCAGCATCATGAGGTAAGTGTCGGGATGATTTTTGGCGATAGCGTTGGCTATTTCCTTCATCAGGATTGTCTTACCCGTCTTGGGCTGGGCTACGATAAGAGCGCGCTGTCCCTTGCCAATCGGTGTGAAAAGGTCGACGATGCGTACGGACATAGAATCTCCATGACCTGTGCAAAGATTGAACTTTTCGTTCGGGAACAACGGCGTGAGATGTTCGAAAGGAACGCGGTCGCGGATTTCGGCAGGCGTGAGACCGTTTATCTTCGTCACGTCAACAAGGGGGAAGAACTTCTCACCCTCTTTGGGCACACGGACGGGGCCTTCGACGATGTCGCCGGATTTAAGTCCGAACATCTTGATTTGGTTCTGCGAAACGTAAATATCGTCGGGCGACGACAAGTAATTGTAGTCCGACGAACGCAGGAAACCGAACCCGTCAGGCATAATTTCAAGGACGCCGTTTCCTGTCAGGATGTTGTCAAAGTTGAACGCGCCAGCATACGGTACTGACTGCGTGAGGGATTGCCCTCCTGTCCACGACGGAATGTCGGACGACACGGGAACGGTTGGCCGACGCTCGAACTTGTTGACCAAGTCGCTCGTCAGCGAATCATAATTGTCGCTTTGGATGACTGGAATATCCTCGATAGGAATGAAATCCACTTCGGGCGACAAGGAAGCTTCTGCCGATTGCGTCCCGACATTATCCTTAGCTTCGGCTGTGATTGACGCGTCATTAGTGACAGCCTCTGTCTCTGGGACAACGTATTCTTCCTGTTTGGCAGGCTCTTCCGCCTGGGCATCGATGGAGCTTTCCGTTTCGGCCGGAACTTCCGTCATTTCTGTCACAGCAACAGGATTTTCCGCTTGGGCGACAGGATTTTCCGTCACAGCGACAGGATTTTCCATCAGGGCAGCCTCGGACATTTGCGCAGTGATCGGTCCGTTTTCCGCCGCTTCGCCCCCTCCGGTTCCGCCTACTGGTAGCGACAAAAGAGGCAGTTCCTGCTGTCCGACAGCGATCATCTGTTCCTCAATGGCCGCCTCGGCTTTCACGCTGCGGCGACGGCGCTTGGGCTCACCCTCTGCAACGGTTTTCTTTTTCTCGAAACTTTCCGTCTTTGTCTTCGAGGCCGAATAAACGTGGTCGACGTCTTTCTTCACAATACGTGTACGGCGCTTGGGAGCGGCTTTCTGCTCCGCAGCGCTTTGCTCAGCTTGCACATCAAGAATGGCATAGATCAGCGTTTCCTTGTCGGCAGAACTGCTCACTTCGGCATGCAGCTCCCTGGCAAGTTCGCGTAGTTCTACTTCTTCCTTGCTGTTTAATTGCTCTTTGGTATAAAGTGGCATTATGGGTGTGAATTGTCCCTACGAGCACGGCGTTCACTCTCGAAGCCGTCAGAGTAAGGGGATTGTGTATTTGAGAAATGACTGTATCAGGAGTGAAATTTCGCGGGCGGCGAACTTTTCACAGCGCAAAAGTAACACTTTTCTTTCAACCTGCCACGGTTGTTTTGGTTTTTTTCTCTAATTTCGCCCTCGTATGGCTACAAATATCCCTTATTTAGATGTACAAAACCTGTCGAAGCGCATCGGCGATCTGGTGCTTTTCGAACACATTTCTTTTTCCGTGGCCGAAGGCCAGAAAGTAGGACTTATCGCGCAGAACGGCACTGGGAAATCGACGCTGATGAACATCCTGTGCGGCGATGAGGACTACGAGGACGGTAAAATCACTTATAAACGCGGACTGCGCGTCGGTTACCTTGAACAGACACCGGACTACCCCGGCGAATTGTCTGTGATCGAAGCCTGCTTCTGGCACGGCAATGAGACCACCGACCTCATCCGCCGCTACGAACAGTGCCTCGCAACGCCGGGCACGCCGGACCTCGACACGCTCATGGAGCAAATGGACAGCCAGAAAGCCTGGGACTACGAATTAAGAGCCAAGCAGATACTCTCGAAACTTGACATCTCGAATTTCAACCAGCCTATCGCACAACTCTCCGGCGGACAAGTCAAACGTGTGGCTTTGGCCAACGTGCTCCTGACCGAACCCGACCTGCTCGTGCTCGACGAACCGACCAACCACCTCGACCTCGACATGATCGAATGGCTGGAAAGATACCTCCGTCGTAACGTCAAGAGCCTGCTTCTCGTCACCCACGACCGCTACTTCCTCGATCGTGTATGCTCGGACATCCTTGAACTGGCCGACCACACATTATATAATTACCATGGCTCTTATAGCTATTATTTAGAGAAACGTGAAGAGCGCATGAATGCCGTCAACGCCTCCATTGCCCGCGCGAGCAACCTCTACCGCAAGGAGCTGGAATGGATGCGCCGCATGCCCTGCGCACGCGGGCACAAGGCACGCTATCGTGTCGAGGCGTTTGCCGAACTCGAACAGGCAGCAAAACGACGAATGCAGGAACGCGCAGCCCGCCTCGAAGTGAAGAGCAGCTATATCGGCAGCAAGATTTTCGAGGCCGAGTATGTCTCGAAGAGCTTCGGTCATGACAAAATTATAATAAAGGACTTCTATTATAATTTCACACGCTATGAAAAAATGGGCATTATCGGGCCGAACGGATCGGGCAAATCGACGTTTGTCAAGATGCTCCTTGGACAGGTAAAACCCGACAGCGGACGTTTCGTCATCGGCGAGACTGTACGGTTCGGCTACTTCTCACAAGAGGGAATAGCTTTCGACACCCACATGAAAGTCATCGACGTTGTCCGCGATATCGCCGAGACCGTAGACCTCGGCGGGGGGCGCCGCCTCACGGCCTCACAGTTCTTGCAACACTTTCTCTTTCCGCCCGAAAAGCAGCAGACCTACGTCTACAAGCTCAGCGGCGGCGAGCGGAGGCGGCTCTACCTCTGCACCGTGCTGATGGGATCGCCCAACTTCCTCGTGCTTGACGAACCAACCAACGATTTGGACATCACCACTCTCCAAATCCTCGAAGAGTACCTAGCCGACTTCCGTGGCTGCGTCATCGTTGTGAGCCACGACCGCTATTTCATGGACAAGATAGTAGACCATCTGCTTGTCTTCCACGGCGACGGGAAAGTAGACGACTTCCCAGGCAACTACACCCAATATCGCGAATGGGAAAGCATCAAGAGACAGGAAGAGGAGGAACAGAAAGCGAAAACCGAAAAGAAAGACAAAAACGCGGACTCCCCCTCACAACCACGGCGGACGCACAACGAAGGCAAACGCAAACTGACCTACAAAGAACGGAAAGAGATGGAAGCGCTCGAATCCGAAATAGGACAACTCGAAGCTGAAAAGAAAGAAATCGAAACAGCCCTTTGCAGCGGAACGCTCGACGTCGACGAACTCACACGACTGAGCAAACGATTGCCATCCCTGGAAGAAGAGCTCGACACGAAGTCAACACGATGGCTCGAGCTCATGGAAATCGAAGGATAAGTCCGCCTGTAAGAACGAGAGCAGCGACAGAAGAAACAATCGCTGCTCTCGTCCTTACAGACACTGCTTCCAAACGGCCCGTCAGTACATAGCGGAAAGAAAGACGGCGGCACTCGTAAAAAAGTCAGGACCACGACATGACAAATCAGTTAAATTGTGTAATTTTGTCGCCATAAGCACATGGCAAACAGAATGAAGCTGATTTTGATGACCGTGCCCTACTTCTTCATCGAGGAGCACCAAATACTTACAGCGCTCTTCGACGAAGGGTTGGAGGTCCTGCATTTGCGTAAGCCCGGCACAGAGCCCATCTATTCCGAGCGACTGCTCACGCTCATACCCGAATGTTACAGGAAACGCATCGTGGTACATGACCACTTCTACCTGAAAAATGAGTATAAGCTCATGGGCATACACCTGAACCAGCGCAACCCCGAACCGCCAGCCGGATACAAAGGACACATCAGCTGCTCGTGTCACACCATCGAAGAGGTCAAAGCGCAAAAAGCCGTGTGCAACTATGTCTTGCTCAGCCCTATTTTCAACAGCATCTCCAAACAGGGTTACGAATCGCCTTTCACAGACAAAGTGTTGAAGCAATACGCCGCACAAGGCTGGATTGACCGCAAAGTGATGGCCTTGGGCGGCATCACTCTTGATAACATCGCACGCGTCCAGAGCTATGGTTTCGGCGGCGCAATCGTGCTCGGCGACATCTGGAACCGCTTCGACATTCACACGACACACGACTACAAGGATCTCATCACCCATTTCCGAAAACTGCAAAAAGCCGTAGGATAACAAACCAACTCACCTCATAACTACAAGCGCAATGAACGACAATTCATTTATGGTATTCTCGGGCACCAAATCAAGATATTTGGCCGAGAAAATCTGTGCCAGTCTGGGCTGCCCCCTTGGCAATCTGGTGATCACGCACTTCGCTGACGGCGAATTCGCTGTCAGCTACGAGGAGTCCATCCGCGGACGCGATGTATTCCTCGTACAGTCCACGTTCCCGAACTCCGACAACCTTATGGAGCTCTTGCTGATGATTGATGCCGCCAAACGTGCATCGGCCCACAGCATCGTGGCCGTCATCCCCTACTTCGGTTGGGCCCGCCAAGACCGCAAGGACAAGCCCCGTGTATCGATCGGCGCCAAGCTCGTTGCCGACTTGCTCAGCGTCGCCGGCATCGACCGTCTGATCACCATGGATCTTCATGCTGATCAGGAACAGGGATTTTTCGACGTGCCGGTCGACCACCTCTACGCTTCGACTATCATGCTCCCTTATATCAAGTCGCTCAACCTGCCCAACCTTTGCATCGCCACGCCCGACGTCGGCGGATCAAAGCGGGCCAGCACTTACGCCAAATACCTTGATTGCCCGCTCGTCTTGTGCAACAAAACCCGCAAGCAGGCAAACGTTGTCGAAACCATGCAGATCATCGGCGACGTGAAAGGCATGGACGTCATCCTCGTCGACGACATCGTCGACACGGCCGGCACAATCACAAAAGCAGCCGACCTGATGATTGAAAACGGAGCCAACAGCGTGCGCGCAATCGCCTCACACTGTGTCATGTCCGGCCCGGCCACAGAACGCATCGAGGCTTCGAAACTCCAAGAGATTGTGTTCACGGACAGCATCCCCTATACGCACGACTGCAAAAAGGTGAAACAACTGACCGTAGCCGACATGTTTGCAGAAACCATACGACGCGTCATGTCAAACGAGAGCATCAGTTCACAATACCTCATCTAAACGACACCACACATACTGATATGCGAAGGGGGCGGTTCGAAATAATCGAACCGCCCCCTTCGCATTATGATTATCGCAGCCTTACGGTCACTTTTCAAACTTCACGCCGACTTGCATACCGTCATAACTCTTGAAGAGCGACGTCACGGTCGAAAGCATACCGTCTTCCGGTACGATAGACGTAAGCGAAGAAACAAGCGTCAGCAGTTTGTCGGCCTGCACAGCCAACTGCAAACTGTTCCCCGTCTTCTTCACATTGGCCGATAAGGCTGTGAAGTTCAATTTCTTCAATGTCAAGGTTGCGTCTTGCACCTCATACGTGCCTCGGATGGTATGACCGTTCAACTCGCAAGTGTACGTGCCGTCGCTGTTGAACGTCATCTTCACTACGCCCGGCTTGACGCCGATTTTCTCCATGACAGACGAGAGTTTCTTCTCGGCAGTTTGGGCCATCACTGCCCCTCCGATCTTGCCCAGCACCTGATCTGATTCAAGCACCAGCACCGGTTCGGAATATGTCCACGTACCGACCAGATCCTCAGCAGTCACCTTGTCTTTTCCCAACAAAGCCGACACATAATCCTTTGCCGTACGGCCCAGATTAAGGCCGTCCGAGGCTTTCTTCAAAAGATCGCCGAACGATTGGGCGGAGAGTGAGACACAGCAGAGGCTCATCATTGTGACAAGAATACTTGTCCGCAAAATACGATTCATATCAGACTCTATTTTAACGGTTATTCAACCAAAAGCTTTTGAGTTCCGCTCGCCGATTTAAGCAGATAAAGACCTTTCGAGAGCTTCATACGGGCTGCGGAAACCGACGGAGCGTCGAACAAACGGCGACCATCGAGCGTATAAACTGTCACATCGCCATCCATGACCACATTATCGATGCCCACCGTCGGGTCTTCAATGAATGTGAACGAGACTACGCCGCGACGCTCGCTGATGTCGAGAATCGGTTGCCCCATACCGTTTCCGCCGAGGTATACATCAGCAGCAGGCGTCGACTCGTCTGTCAATTCATGATTGGAAGTCAGACCGGGATAGAGGTCACCTTTAATCCAGTTGGTCTGCAAGTAGCCGTAATCATCCACGTGACCCTTGGCATTGTCAGCCGGAATGTAGGTATAGCGGGGGCGACGGGCTTCCGTATTCACGTGATTGCTAATCCATGAGTTTTCATCGTAGAAGATGTGGTACACCAACATACCGTGTCCCATGGTCGAGGGGAACCACTTGGTGCCGATCTGGCGGTTTTCAAGGATATAATACTCTTTCCCGTCTCGGCTTCGGGGGTTCACTATCCGATATGCGCGCGTTCCTTCTTCGTCTGTCAGTTTGTTAAGTTCATAGACTCCCGGTTCCGTAAGGGTTTCCACTTCGAGCCATCCGAGGAAGCAGCGTTCATAGGCAGTCAGTCCTACCGGCGTATAGCCATTGTTCCAATGTTCTCCGAGATCCATGAGCGACCAATAGTCCATACCGGTTATTCCGGTGTAGTTGATGTCATATACGTCGGGGAGACCGAGACCGTGGCAAAACTCGTGGGCATACACACCGACACCTGTGAGTTGCGTACTTACGCGTTCAGAGCCATTGTAAAGGCCCAGCAACTCATTCGTGGCCAAGTAGGCGTTGACGGGAGTACCACTGATGAAAGCATTGTTCAAACCAGCCTGATGGGCCCAGATGAAGCCTTCCGCATCAGCGCCGAAAGCCGACTGCTCACCCTCGCCGGCATAATAGATGGAGAGCATGGGGATGCGGCCGTTGGCGAGGAACGGCTCGGTGTCGAGCCCTTGTTCAGTCAAGTAGTTAAGGCATTCGATCACGAGGTCGATCATGCGGCCGTCGTTGCTGCCGTTCGAACCATGGGCGCCGTAATAGTCGTGATTGTTCTTCGCCATCATGCGCCCGACAACGCGGTACTCGGGCTTGAACATGCCATAGCTGTTGTCAATGAAGTACTGGCGCAGACTACCGACCGACCCGTAGGCATCGCGGTAGTTTTCGCCGTTCATCTGGTCATCGAGGATTTCCTCAGAAGACAGGGTGAAAGGCAGGTCGGGGAACTCAACCATGATGACAGGGATCACGACCTCACCGATGCTCGGAATGCTGCTGCCGGCCGACTGTCCATAGATGCCAAGGCCGGTTGACTGCGGAGCGCCGACAAGACGCGACTTACGCACGCTATTCGGATCAGGCTGCGTCAGGCGGTTGAAAGCATCAGAGGCAGTGATGGCCGATTGTTTCACATAGTCGGCCTCAGCAGCCGTACGGACTGCTTCGTCATGCACCACTACATCAGATGCCACAAAGTTTCCAGACTCGTCAAAACAGGCATAACACAAATCGCCGGCAGCATTACGAACCAGCGCCCAACCGTCGGGTGTAGCATAAAAGCCAACAAGGCCATTGCCCACCCTGTTGACCATCACCTCCGTACCGTCGCTCTGGCCGACGGGGAACAAACGCCGCATGGGATTGGCGGCGAATAACTGCCCGGCTGCCATGGCCAGGGCTAACAAAAACAGTGTAATTTTTCTCATAGTTACAAACATCAATTTGCGGGGCAAAGTTAATACTTCCGTAATAATTAGAGCCTCTTCTAGCACCGTTTATATTTACACCCTCTCAGATAATGCGCACTGACGGAACGAAGACGATCCCGATCACCAAGCAGAATCAATCATACACCGTGATCCATACCCCGCCGCGTCACATCATTTCAGCCACTGGGCAACCCGGAGAAACGAAACGGCTGACTGGAACAACAGGTCGCCGCTCCGTTTTTCCCAGACAACGAGCCGGAAAGACCGGTAGGCGACTAAGAAAGCCGTAACGACCGGAAGGCTCTATCCATTCCGCGCCACGTCCTCGCAGTCAGGACGCTACAATTGTTTTCGGACTCAGCGTCCGCCGGTCAGTTCCCGCACGAACCGAAGCCCCATTCACGGTAACTCCTGCGTATAGACAAGAAGCGGCGAGGCCGACACCGTTGTTCAACGATGTCGGCCTCGCTGGTTTATCTTCTGCTTAAAAAACGTTTGAGCTTAGTTGAGCGCAACCTTATATGCGTCCGTCGCTGTACGGATAATGTAGAGGCCACGGTCGGCATTGCGTATGTCGCGCACACGGATGCCGCGGAGGTCATACACCTGGACTTTGTCGCCCAACTTAGCCAGTTCGGCACGCGTCATCGGACGATCAACAGGCAGTTCCACGCCCTTGATACCCGTCACAATCTTGCTTGACCGCGGGATAAAGCGATAGCGACTTCCGGCATCGCTCACCGAGTTTCCGCTGTATCCGTTGACCACCCAAAGCATATTGGCAGCTTCACCATTGGCGGATCCACGGTTGTTGAGCAGAGTATTGAGCACTTGCAATCCATAAGTACTGTTATTAGATGTCTTGACAAGCTGGAACTGAGAAGGCGTCCCGTCTCCGAATTGTACATAACGCTGTGTTACAGTCGTGCGGTCGGCCTCAGGCTTCTGCGCTTCGTCCCACGACGAAACAGTCGTTCCGCTTGTAAATATCAGCGGCTGACCATCGTATGTATAGATCGTGAAGAAACGGCTGTTGCGTCCTTCCATAAAATAGAAGAGTTGCTTTTCTGCGTCGTCGCCGGTAAGCTCTTCGGAACTGATCTGGATAGTCGGGTTGTCGTAGTGCTCACCTTGGGTCCAGAAGAATTCTTCCGGACGGCTATCGCGAATGTTATAATAATAACGCACCGAGTCGTTGCTGTATCGGAAAATTCCCTCAAAAGGCTCTGCGACTTCTCCTTCGCCCACAGACGCGTTCGGATCATAGAGTTCGAACTTGTATTGGCTACCCTTGTTGGCAGCTACTTCTTCCACGCTGCCACCGTAGTCGTTGACCACCCATTTCATGCTGGCGTCCACTCCATAGTCGCTACCGCGGTTATTCATCAGTTCGTCTCCCTGTCCGATCAGGTAGTAGTTGTCTTCAGCAGATTTGCGGATCACGAACTCACCGGCCGTCGGCGTACCGTATTGCAAATACTTGTCAACGACAGTTTCGGTAGCCTCGTCAGGTTTTCCGTCGTTCCACGTAGCCGAAGTAGTACCATCGACATAATCTACATTCTGTCCGTCAAGCGTTTTGATGCGAAAGTGGTTCTCGTCTGAGCCTTTCTCAAAATAAAAAAGCTGCAAAGAAAGTCCGTCTCTTTCGGTACGATTCAACGTTGTGCTGGCTTGAATGGCCTTATATCCATAGTGCTCACCCTGCGTCCAATAGGCATTGCGATGGATGCCTCCGGCCGAGAACTGATTGTCGACTATGCGATAATAATGTTTCTGCATGTCGTCACTATATTGGAAGATGCGGTCGTCCGGAGTGAGGACTGTTCCAGGCTCAGCCACCAACAAAGGGTCGTCTGGCCAAGGAGCCACTTCGCCCGTAGCCTTGAACGAAGGACGCTGTGCGCCATAAGAACGCAACGAGTCGGCCAGTTCAATCGACAGTTCGCGGGCAACATCCGGCAGTTCATCAATAAGGTTGTTCTCCTCGCTGATATCCTCCTTGATGTTATACAAGCGGCGCTCTTGCGTCTCCCAGAAATACAGGAGGTGATAATCACCCTTCATGATGGCCGAGTAGGCACCATAACCTTCGTCACGACTCTGGCTCTCACCCCAAAGGTTCGGGAAGTGCCAGATGTTGACGCGGTCGCGCCCCTGCGTGTTGTTCTTGATGATATCCACGATACTCCGGCCGTCCACATGCTGCACCGTCTCATAGTCCGTGACGCCAGCCATCTCCAAAATCGTAGGATAGAAGTCTTCGATCATCACGCGGCTGTCGTTCGATGTGCCAGCGTATTGGTCGGTCACACCGGGCCAGTATACGATCATCGGCTCGCGGACGCCTCCCATGTACGAAGAGCCCTTACCGCCTCGGAGCGGATAGTTCTGATCGCGGTTCTGGGTGCCCTGACGGACGGACACAGCCTGTCCTCCATTGTCCGACATGAAGATGATGATAGTGTTTTCGGCCAATCCGGGACGTGATTCCAGGAACTCACGGATATCGCCCAAGCTCTTGTCCATTCCCTCGACGAGTGCGGCATGGTTGACCTCACTCGTATTAAGCTGCACTCCCAACATGGGGTCAACCTTGTTCTTATAGTTACCCGAGAATCTTGTATCCTCCGTATAGGGAACGTGGATGGCATAATGGGACATGTAGAGATAGAAAGGCTGATTGCTTTCGTTATTATCCAAGAAGTTAGTCAATTTCTTGATAGCCTCTTGGGTCAAAGCCTCAGTCAAAAAGACATTGTCTTTTGCATAATCGTCGAGACCGGGAACGGGATAGTTGCTGTTGCCATAGGGGGGCAGATAGCTGCCGGGACCTCCGGCCTCGCTACCGGCGATGTTCACATCATAACCCATGGTCAACGGATCTGCACCCGTCGTGGAACGCGAGCCATAGTGCGCCTTTCCACAATGGATCGTATAATAGCCATTGTCATGCAGGACCTGCGGCAAAGACGTAACAAGCGCACTGTTCACCGTATCTCTCGGGTTTGTCGTAGTCGCAGGCTGGATGCCGTTGTAGTTCCAGTCCGGAAGTTCAATCACGCTGCTTCCTGCGTCGGTTTTCGTATTGTATTCCAACGTCCAGTTCGTCACGCGGTGACGCGCAGCATTCATGCCCGACATCAAGCTCGCACGAGACGGCGAGGAGATGGCACAGGCATAGGCGTCAGTAAATTTCACGCCGGCCTCGGCCAGTTTCTCCATGTTGGGCGTACGATAGCGCTCATTGAGCGGCGTCTTCTCTGTCCAAAAAGGCAGAGACGTTTCCTGCCAACCCATATCGTCGACAAGGAAAAGGATGATGTTGGGACGCGTTTGGGCGCCCATGCTCATGGCAAAAGCCATAGCACCGCCCGACAGCAAACCCAAACGTAGGGGAGTAGTGTTTCTCATCGCTTTAACTATATATGAGTTAATAATAATATCTGCCATACTTACGGGTATGCCCTCCGGCATATATAATCCGCAAATCCAAATTTCCGCAGAATCCGAAACGAAGCGTTCGATTTTCA
>OMFM01000731.1_pt1 | contig 11983 bp, 6 predicted proteins | sample 1645661 | NCBI WGS metagenome assembly OMFM01 (sample SAMEA103958128, study PRJEB25191) | human gut metagenome | reverse complement strand
CCCGCCGACAATCGGCAAATCCGCATTCGAGCCGAGCATATAATGCGGGAACTGCTGCACGAAGTCGAACAGGCGATCGAATGTGCCGCGGGAAATGCGCATCGGCACATGCTGGCTGTTCAGCACGATGCAGTGCTCCGGGTAATACGCATACGGCGAATACTGCAGATACCACGTCTGCCCAGCGAGCGACAGCGGCACCATGCGGTGATTCTGCCGCGCCGGGAAGTTACTGCGACCGCGGTAGCCGGGATTTTCCACGCACAGCATACACTTCGGATAGCCGACGCTGGGCGCATTCTTCAACTTTGCGATTTCCTTGGGGTCTTTTTCCGGCTTGGAGAGATTGATGGTGATTTCCAGCCGTCCCGCCGGCGTATCGGCAAAATAACGGACGTTCTGCGCAATCGCATCAACCTTGATGTAATCGCACGCGCGACACATCTGGTAGAAATCCTCCGTCGCCTGCTCAGGATGATTCTGCGCAACGCACTGCTGGAAGTGCGCGCGTACTTCCTTTGGCGACGGCGTGAGCAGACCCATCAGGCGCGCACTGAAGAGGTCGCGCGCATACGTCATGTCCTCGATGAGGCCCTTTTCGACCGCCAAATCGCACAGCGTCCGCAGAAGCGCCGTCGCGGTCGGCGGCACGTCCGCCATCGGCACAATATCGCCGGCGGGGGCATCAAGCTGAAACGCATCGAGCAGCAGGTTGCGGAAGTACGGCATATCCACCGTTTCTATCAGCCCTTTTGCCGATGCGTAAATCAGCAGATTTTCAATTGCCTGTGTTGTATTTTCTTCCCAAGACATCATCAACAGCCCTTTCTGTATTCATCGCTCCGGCTTGATTCACTCCTAATTATAACGGAAAACAGCTTTTCTGTCAATCAGCCCGGCAAAAGACTTGACAGAAAGGCAAAAAGACAGTAGGATAAATCATATGATTTCCCATTGATTTTCAGGAGGCAGCTTCATGAACGATCGCGAGGAAGGCAAGGGAATGCGGCTTCTGCGCAAGGGCAAACGTGGCCTGATTCAGGCGATTTTCAGTCGTCTGGGGCTGATTGTGCTGCTATTTTTGCTGCAGCTGGCGCTTCTGCTGGGGCTGTTCAGCGCGGCAGCAGAGTTTTTGCCGCACTTCTTCGGCGGAACGATTGTGTTCAACGCCATCATTGTCATTTATCTGCTCAACAGCGAAGGCGACCCGACCGCGAAGTTGACGTGGCTGGTGTTTTTCAGCGTTGCGCCAGTGTTCGGGGCGCTATTCTATCTATACACCAAGAGTGATATAGGGCATCGGCTTTTGCGCGAACGGACGACACAGCTGATTCGCGAGGGGCGCAGCGACCTCCGCGCGCACGCCAGCGCCCAGCAGCATTTGGAAGAGCGCGACCCGCAGATTGCGCGCATGGCAAGCTACATCGCGAAAAGCGGCTGCTATCCTGTTTGGGAGCACACCGCTGTGACGTACTTTCCGCTGGGCGAGGACAAATTCGCCGCGTTGCTGCCCGCGCTTCGGCAGGCGAAGCATTTCATCTTTCTGGAATACTTTATCGTGGAAGAGGGCGAAATGTGGGGGCAGGTGCTGAGTATTCTGGTGGAAAAAGTGAAGCAGGGCGTGGAGGTGCGCGTACTGGTGGACGGCACATGCGAGTTCACCCACCTGACGCACGATTATCCCCGCCGGATGCAGGAACTGGGCATCAAGTGCAAGATGTTCGCGCCCGTCCGTCCGTTCGTCTCGACGCACTACAACTACCGCGACCACCGCAAAATCGCCGTGATTGACGGGCAGGTGGCGTTCACGGGCGGTGTGAATCTGGCGGACGAGTACATCAACCGCGTCGTGCGCTTCGGGCACTGGAAGGACACCGCGGTGATGCTGCGCGGCGAGGCGGTGCGCAGCTTTACGCTGATGTTCCTGAATATGTGGGCGATTGACGAGCACACGATGGAGTCGTCGCGCTTTCTGGCGTATCCGACAAAGCCCGTCATGGACGCGCCGGGGTTTGTGCTGCCCTACTCGGATTCTCCGGTCGATGGCAACAAGGTCGGCGAGCAGGTGTATATCGACATTCTCTCCCGCGCACGGCGGTACGTCCACATCATGACGCCTTACCTCATCATCGACCACAACATGGAGACGGCGCTGCAATACGCGGCGGAGCGCGGCGTGGACGTCCACCTGATTCTCCCCGGTATCCCCGACAAGAAGTACGCCTTCGCGCTGGCGCACACGCATTACGCTTCGCTGATGAAAGCAGGCGTCAAAATCAGCGAATATACCCCGGGCTTCGTCCACGCGAAAGTGTTCGTCGCGGATGACCGAGAGGCCGTCGTCGGCACGATTAACCTCGATTACCGCAGTCTGTACCACCACTTTGAGTGCGCGGCGTACATGCTGGATGTGCCGTGCATCGCGGACATTGAGGCAGATTTTCAGCATACACTGAAGCAGTGCCGCCGCATGACACCTGAGCGCCTGAAAAACGACAAGCTTTCGATGAAGGTTGCTGGTGCGCTTCTCAAGGCGATTGCGCCGCTGATGTGATTACAGCCGCGCCTCTTCCGCCTGACCGGAACGGCAGACGACCGACAGCGTCAGGCAGACCGTCCCCGGCATGGCATACCACGCACTTCCAGTGAGGATATAAAGTATCAGCATGAACAGCCCGTAGCCCCAGTAGCGTGCTGCTTTTTCCCGCTGCGTCATGATGGACAGCAGGCTGCCGCGCTGCGGCGTTCTCCGTTTTCGCTGCCCCAGCGCCACCAATTGTGCATCCGTCGCGGGGGAAAGCCGCCCCGCCAGCGCCAGCAGCGTCTCTCGGCGGATGACGCGGATGGGCGTCGGCATCTGCTCGGCGCGTGCTATCACCCGCGGCGGCGCTTTTCCCAGCACGCACAGGATGACTCGATTCGCCTGCTGCCGCTGCATCGCCCGGTGCGCCTCCACCAGCTGCCCGATGGACAGCTCCCCTTCCGGCGGCATCCGAACGCACTGCACCAGCAGCGTTTCCGCGCCGCCCGACGGCTTTTCCTGTCCACACAGCGCGCCGTCTGCCGTGATGCGCTGCATCCGGAGCGGCCACTTTTCCTCCAGCAGCAGCGCCGCCTGAAAGTGGGCTTCCTTCGCCTCCGAAAGCAGCATTTTCTCCAGCAGCAGTTCGCCACCGATGCGGCAGCGGAGTGCCGTTTCGCGCCGCGCCAATGTCGTCTGACGATAAAGGCGGCGCAGCAGCAGCAGCAGCGTGCCCAGTGCAATGCCCGCCAGCAGCGCAGGAAGGTTCAATCCCCAGAGGAACACAAACCAGCCGATGCCCAGCGCCATCAGCAGCACACCGCGCCCCACGCTGTCCAGCAGCTCCGCCAGCAGGTTGCGCCCAAATCCCGTTTCCATTGCTTCTCCGCCTTTACAATTCCCGAAATTTCGGGTATAATAGGAATGTACACTTGCACAAGCAGGAGGATTGCCATCGCATGGCAAAAGAACGCATTGGTATTTTAGGCGGCACGTTCGACCCGATTCATGAGGGGCACATCCATATGGCGCTTTCCGCCATGCAGGGTGCACATCTTGACCGCGTGCTGGTACTCCCGACGGGCAATCCGCCGCACAAGATAGGCATCACCCCTGCGGAAGATCGCTGGCGCATGGTCTGCTGCGCCTGTGCGCTGCATGACGGGTTGACGCCGTGCCGCGCGGAAATCGACCGCGAAGGCGTTATCTATACGGTAGATACGCTGTCCATTTTGCATCAGGATTATCCCAAGGCAGAGCTTTTTTACCTGATTGGTACGGACACGCTGATGGAGCTGCACACATGGCGGAATTTTGAGCAGGTATTGTCGCTGTGCACCTTCGTTATCTGCCCGCGCCCGACCAGCGTGTCGCCCAAGGTGCTGGCAGACGAGCAGCGGCGGCTGATTGCGCTCGGCGGACGATTCGTGGCGCTTGACGCGGACGTGGTGGATGTGTCTTCCACGGAACTGCGGCAGGCGCTTCGGGATGGTCAGGCAACGCCGCATTGCAGCGTACCCGTGCGGGAATACTGCAAGGTGCGCGGGCTGTACGGGCTGTCGCCGCGCGTCCCGCAAGGCGACAAGTGGCTTGACCGCCTCTTCGCCGACCTGAATCAGCACCGGTTTATGCATTCGCTGGCGGTGGCGCACACGGCGCGGCAATTGGCGATTGCGCACCATCTTGACCCGGTCAAGGCGGAAGCCGCCGGACTTCTGCACGACTGCGCGAAGTGTCTGCCGCTCAGTGCCATGCAGCAGCTTTGCCGTGACCATCAGCTGACGGTTGATCCGGACATTCTCCAAAGCGGCGCACTGCTCCACTCCGTCGCCGGGGCGTGTCAGGCGCAGGATGTTTACGGCATCACCGACCCGGAGCTTCTCTCTGCCATCACCAACCACACCAGCGGCCGCCCCGGCATGAGCAAGCTGGACATGGTCATCTGGCTGGCGGACAAGATTGAGCCGACCCGCGCACCCTATCCGCTGCTGGATAAAGTGCGGATGCTGGCGGGCTTTTCGCTGGAAAAGGCGCTGCTAACCAGTCTGGAAGGATCAGCGAACTATCTGCGCAGCAGCGGGAAAACGGTGCATCCGCTGACGCTGCAAACCATTGCGTGGCTGAAAACGCTTCCCGAAACCAAGTGAATTATCAGAAGGAGAAATATTATGCAGAATCTTCAGCTCGTGCAGGAAGCTGCACAGGAACTCTACAAGAACAAAGCCGGTCAGATTGTCGCGCTGGACGTGCAGGGCATGACCGTTATTTGCGACTATATGCTGATTGCGGCCGGGCGCACGGTCAATCAGGTGAAGGCGCTGGCAGACGATGTGGATGAGCGCATGGCGGAACTGGGCGTGCCGATTCGCCGCCGCGAGGGGCAGAACGAAGGCCGCTGGATTATCCTCGACTACGGCTTCATGCTCGTGCACATCTTCCACACCGAGGAGTACGAGTATTACAACCTCGAACGCCTGTGGACGGATGGCAGCAACCGCCTTGTGCTGCCGTTTGACCAGACGGATTTGTAATCGAATACAGAAACATCGGGCAGTGCGCATGGTGCGTTCACTGCCCGATGTTTTTGTTTACGGATAATTGCGGATTGTCCTTGCCTTTTCCATCGCATCCTCCTTCGCGGAAAGCGGCGACAGGATGTAGGCGTAGTCGTAATCCCGCGTCAGCGGCGTCAGGTACGGCTCATGCACGATGATGCGATACCATGAATTATCGCCGCCCAGCCCAATCTGCACGGCATTCAGGCGCAAAATGACGTTCTCCGTCGCCGTCAGCTGGTACGGGTGCTTTGCCTGCGTGAGCGCTTCTGGTGTGTAGTGCAGCGCACTCGCTTCCATCGGCGCACTATCCGCCGCAGCCAGCAGACCCTCGCCCGTCTCGTCCGTCAGCGCAATCCAGCGCACGCCCGTCCGATTCCCCGTTTCTGATGGTTCCATGTACGGGAAGAAATTGTCCGTTACAGTCGTTTCATAGCATCCGACTTTCGTGCCGCTGTGCCGGTCGGTGTAGTTTTCTTCTGGTCCGCAGCCGAAATACGTCATCCGCTCATACGCCTTGGGAAGCGTCATCTGCATCCCGACGACGGGGATGTAAATCAGCTGCTGATGCTCCGGCGCAGACAGGTGCATCTGCACGCGAATGCTGCCGTCGCCATAGAAACGGTATTCCAGCGAAACCAGCATGTTTTCCAGCGCCGGATAGCAGCCGTCGAATGTCACGCGAACCGGGTTTTCGTCCGCATACAGCGCCCTGTTCGTGACGACATACGTTCCCGGCTCTTTCCATGCCGCATTCATGTGCCCCAATCCGGATCCAAACGCGCGGTCATTATCCGTCGCGGCACGGTAGAAACTCCCCTTCGGTCCTTCCCCCGGTACAATCAGCGCATGGAACGTGCCGTCCGCACCCAAGGCTTCATAGCGCGTCAGCTGCGCCGTTTCCAGATTCAGCGCCGTGCGGAACTGCTCACCGCTGATGGACAGCACATTGCCATCCTGCGTCACAGTCATGGCAGCATCCGGCATAGCCGACATTAACTCGTTGTCGTTCCGCATGGCGAACTGTTCGTAAGCCACCACATGCCCCGCGTTCAGCAAGCCGTCCTGCGCTTTCAGCGCAACCGTCAGATTCAGGAAGTACTCTTTGCCTGCCTCTTTCGCGATGGTCGGCAGATTCAGTGTGACTACACGCTCGCCCGGCTGATTCGTCCGCGCATCAACATTCGCCACAACATCCCCATCTGCCGTGATGTTCCACCTGAATTCGTACTTTTCCGCCACATCAGTGAATAAGAAGTAGTTCTTCATTCGCACCGTCGCGTGGTCTTCGTCAAACGCATCGAATTTCAGCTGACTGTACTGATAGCGAACTTCCGCCATTTCCGGCTGAAGTGTACGGTCAGGCAGCAGAAGCCCATTCGCACAGAAATTGTCGTCATGCACGCGTTCGCCGAAGTCGCCGCCGTAGCCGAAATAGCGCGTTCCGTCCTCGGCGGTCTGGTAAATCGACTGGTCGATGAAGTCCCAGATGAACCCACCCTGCAAGCTGCGGTAGGTGTCAAACGCCGCCTGATATTCGTCCATGTTGCCCATTGCGTTGCCCATCGCGTGTTCATATTCGCACTCGATGTAGGGCGTGTCGTGCCCCGCCTCGGCGTAGGCAATCATCTGCTCGACCGTTTCGTACATGCCGGAGTAAACGTCGATGCCCGTCGAAAAATTGTCGCGCGCCTGCTCGTAGTGCCACGGGCGCGTCGGGTCGTAGGCGTGCAGGACGTGCGTCTCGCCCATCTGATTGACATACGGCTGCACCAGAATCGTCCGCAGAATCTCCGGGTTCTTGCACTCGTTGCCCAGCGACCACATGATGACGCTCGCATGATTGCGGTCGCGATTCACCATGTTGTACTCGCGGTCAATAATCGCGTTCGACATATACTCTGTAATGCGCGCGTTTTCGTAAATCATGTTGGAATGGACTTCGAGATTCGCCTCATCGACAACGTAAATGCCGTATTTATCGCACAGATAATACCAGTACGGACTGTTCGGGTAATGCGACGTGCGCACGGCGTTGATGTTGTTCTCCTTCATGATGCGGATGTCTGTCTCCATGACCTCGCGCGTCACGGCGTACCCGTATTCGGGGTGCGACTCGTGGCGGTTGACGCCGCGCAGGGAAATCGGCTGCCCGTTGATTCGGATGAGGTCGGCGTCGCCCGTGCTGCCCTCAAACCAGCCGCTTGCATTCGTCTTGTAGGTCATTTTGCGGAAGCCTACCTGACAGCTTTCGTAGACCGTTTCCTCGCCGCTCGTCTCCGCCAGCACCAGCGTGTAGAGATACGGGTCTTCGGCACTCCACTTGCGCGGGGTTTTGACAACGCCGCTCAGGATGACGCTCTGCGCTTCGCCTGCGGAAAGTATCGCGTGCGCTGCATCCGCCGTCCATGCGACCGGCTGCCCGTCCGCATCGTAAAGCTGCGCCGAGACGGAAATTTTGCCGTCTGCATCGCCGCGGTTTTCCAGCATCAGCGTTACAGAGAACGTGCTGTCCGCGAAATCTGCGTCAAAATCGGTCACAAGGCTGTAATCGCGCACGAACGTCTGCGGCGTTGCGTAGAGGTACACATCGCGGAAAATGCCGCTCAAATCGAAATAATCCTGATCTTCCAGCCATGAGCCGTCGCACCAGCGGTAGACCTTGACCGCCAGCGTGTTTTCTTCGCCATAACGGACGTAATCAGTCACGTCGAACGTATCCGCCGTGAAGGAATCCTCCGCATAGCCGACCTGCGTACCATTCATCCAGAGGTAGAAAGCCGCATCGACGCCCTCGAACGTCAAGAAAATGCGTTCGCCTGACCAGCTTTCCGGCAGCGTGAACGTTCGGCGATACAGCCCGATGGGGTTGTACGTTGTCGGCGCCATCGGCAAATCCGCCGGATAACCGATTTTGTTGCCGAAATTGCGCGCGAACTTCTGCGTCGTGTTGGTGTAAATCGGATGGTCATAGCCCTGCGTCTGCCATACGCTCGGCACAAAGATATTCGCCCAGTCCGAAGCATCGAAATCCGGTTGATAGAAGTTCACGCAGCCGCCACGGTCGAATTCTGACGGAGAGTCAAAGAGCCGGAACGTCCAGTTCGTCTGGCTGAGCAGCAGATAGCGCCCGCTGTTTTCCTTGCGATAGTTGACTGCGCCGTCTATCGCCTGTTCGGGCGTGTCATAGGGAACGGAATCCGTGCGCGGCGCTTCCCGCCCAATCTGCACGATGTCGCAATTGCGATTCGGCGCATCTCCATCCGTGCTGCCATTCCATTCCTTTCCTGTCCAGAAAACACCCGGTGTACTCCATGCGCAGTCGGTGAAAGTCGGCAGGGTGTGGGAAGCTGCTTTGAGCATATCCGCCCGACTGCCCGTAAAGGTACACTGCGTCACGAGCATGTCCGTCTGCGTCCCTTCGACTTCCAGATGTGCCTTCGTTTCGCCGGAGAAGCGGCAGTTCCGAATCGTCGCGCCGCGCCCATTGCCAAGGTACATGTTCGCGCTGGCGTTGTCCGAAAAATCGCAATTCTCGATGGTCGTGTCGTGCGAATCGTAGTAGATGACGCCTGTCCAGCCGTCCGCCACCGTCGTATCGGTGCAGACGCAGCTGGATTTGAGAATTCGCAAGCCCGTCACACGCGACTGCCGCACGTCGCAGGCAGTAATTGTCGCGTTCGGCTCGTTTTGCAGGTAGATGCCGTCGGCGTTATCAGAGAAAGTGCAGTTCTCGATGCGGTTGCCGTTCCCGACCGCGCCAAAATAGCCGAAGCCGCAGCCTTGCACATGCGAATCCTGCAAAGTGCAGTCCGTGCAGTGGGTAAAAAACACGCCTTGGTCGCAGTTCAGCGCAAGGCTGTCCGTGACGACGACGTTCTGACTGCCGCGGATGTCAATGCCGTGGTTCGTCTGCTCAACGTGAACATTGCGCAGCGCCGCACCCTGCACGAAAACGAGGTATGTACCGAAAATGCCGCAGCGGTCAGCCGAAACGTTCTCCAGCGTCACATTTCTGCTCCGCGCGATTTCCAGCCCCATGCTGCTGTCAGAGACGTCGATGTCCCGCACCGTCAGATTATCGCATTCCACGGCAATCAAACCGCCCGCATCCGTCGGAACAGTCAGGTTGTCCTGTCCGACGAAGTAGTAATACGGTTTGCCGTTGATGGTGCAGTCCGCAATCTCGTGCGTCGAGAAGTATTCGGGATCTTCCCCGGCTTCGCACATGCCCGTCAGCACCGTTTTGCCCGCGCTCTTGTCGCTCAGCGGGTCACCCGCGATGCAGATGCCAACCTGACGGAACGTGCAGCGGCGAATTGCGCAATCCTTCATGCCGCGCAGCCAAATTGCCGTAGAGGACGTGCGGCACTCCTCGTCGCCCAGCACAAATTCACAGTCCTCAACCGTCATCGCCCGGCTCACATCCGCGACGATGCCCCATTTGCGCACCTGAAAGCGGATGTTCCGCAGCGTCACGCCGTCCGCCGTCACGCTGACCATCGTCTTGAAACGCGGCGAATCCAGCACAGCGCCGTCCTCGCCCTCGATAGTAACTGCATGGTCAAGGGCAATCGGGAACGTCTCCTGCTCGCCGTACACGCCCGCGCGCAAAAGAATCGTGTCGCCCGTGGAGGACGCTGCAACTGCTTCCGTGAGCGTCTGGAAGTCCCCCGTGCCGTCTACGGCAACGACGTATGTTTCCGCCTGAGCAAAGCCCGCGCAGAGTCCGAGAATCAACAGCAGCCCGATGAGCCATTTTCGCACGATGGAATCCCCCTTATGGCGATAGAAAGCAATTGGTTGCTTACGAAGTGAAAAAAAGGCGGGACGCAGTGTGCGCCCCGTCTGTACCTCATGATGAGGCTTTTTGTTCTGCTTACTCGAACACCAGATTGCCCCACAGGCTCGGATTGGTGTTGATTTCAAGCGTACCCGTCCAAGCCATCTGCGGGATGTACTCCGTGCCGGGGCAGGGATAGGAAATGTCGGTGACCGCCACGTTGAACTTCACCACGTCGCCGGACTGCGGCTTATAGACCGCAATCTTGTTGTTCGCGAAATTCGCCCACGCAATCTTGACTTCAAAGATGAAGCCCGTGGAGGTTGCCTGCGTCGCGCGCTCGTAGCCTTCGGTCAGCACGTCTTCGCCGCCGTCGACACCCTTGCTGATGAAGCGCTGACGATATTCCTTGGCGACCATCGTGCGGTCAAACGCGGTATCGAAGTAGTTGTTGTCGCAGATGAGGAACAGCAGGAAGTCGTTGGTGTGGTATTCCGTGCGGTTCGGGTCATCCGTGGGATCGGTGGAGATGAAGACCTTCAGGTTGTCTTCGCCATCCAGCGGAAGCATCTCGATAGCGCCGTAGGGCGTATCTTCGGTCACGTCGAAGGCAAGATACAGGTTCTCTTCGTCATACGCGGCGTAGACCTTCGCGGACAGGTCATTCGGCCCCTGCCAGAAGCTGAGGTCGCGGATAATCTGGGACGCATCTTCCAGCACCGCCGGAGAGGACAAGTCCCAATCGCTCAAGTCGCCGTCAATCGTGATGGCGTTCGCCTTGTGCGCTGTAATGGTGGGCGTCTCTTCTTCCGCCATCGCCGCGGAGGACATCGTCACCAGTGCCATCATCATGGCCAGGAAAGCAGCTAACTTCTTCTTCACGTTCACACAACTCCTTTGTCGGTTTGGTTGACACCTGTTGCAAGCCTGTTTCAGCTTTCAATGGTATTGTACAACGATTTTTCTGCCTGTGCAATGGAATTTTCAGCATTTGAATTTGGAATATCCAGCACAAACCTATTTCACTGAACGAAAAAGTGGAGGCGAGCCGAAGCCCGCCCCCAGAGGAGGAATGAGGATGGATTACTCAGCAATGGTGATGGTACCAGACTGCGTACCGACGGTGATGGTGTGTTCACCGGGCGTCGCGATGGTCACGGGGATTTCAACCACGCGCCAAGAACCGCCGCAGACCGTGTAGAGCTTTTCAGCCACCACTTCGTCGCCGTCCTTGACCTGAACGTAGGTCAGATCGTCCGCGCCATTGTTGCGCAGCAGGCAGTAGACCATGAATTCTTCGCCAGCCTTGGCGGACACAGTACCCACAACGCTCTTGACGGTTTGGCCGCGGCTGTTGGTGCTTTCCTGCTCTTCGTACACGGACGGGAGAATCAGGCAGGAGTACTGGAAGTCGCCTTTCTGGCCATAGCGCATGGAGTAGTTGTAAACCACCAGCGGATCACCGAAGTTGTTCGGGGAAGCGTGGTTCGGGTCGTCTTCCATCATCGCCTGAACCAGCAGACGGACGTAGTTGGAAGCGCCCTGATCGCCCGCAAGATCCTTCCACTGAGCCGCGTCGCTCCAGCTGTCGCGAGCCTGTTCCTTCTGGATGATGCCTTCAGGCTGACGTTCGCCGAAGATCAGGTCAGCGTAAATCCAAGGTTCGGTGCCGTAGATGAAGCCCGCTTCGCCGGTGCCATGGTCAGGCTTCTGGCTGTACGGAATGTACATCACAGCGTTCGCGTTCTTGAGTTCGTATTCCGTCACCTTGTTGACCATGGTCAGGATGATGGGCTTGCCAGCGTCCTGCGCGTCTTCCACGAACAGCTCGGTCGCGTCGTCAACAGAGTTGAAGTAGCCACGACGGTGCCGAAGTTGTTCAGGTAGGTCTTGTAGTGGTCAAGGGTATCCGCGGAGGAAGATTCGATATAAACCTTGGTGCCCTTCGCCAGCGGCAGCAGGCCGTTGTCGTTCTTCACCAGCACAGCGGACTTCGCCTGCAGCTTTTCAGCCAGCTCGACTTCTTCCGCAGTACGCGCAGCACGCAGGTCTTCGTTGGTGTGGATTGCAGTGCGGTTCGCGATCCATTCGGGGCTCGCGACGACAGCCAGCGCCTCGTCCATC
>OMFM01000726.1_pt1 | contig 12109 bp, 8 predicted proteins | sample 1645661 | NCBI WGS metagenome assembly OMFM01 (sample SAMEA103958128, study PRJEB25191) | human gut metagenome | reverse complement strand
GGCTAGGAGCTTTTGGGCCTTCAGCCCGTACTTGAACCACATGCGAAACTTCAGTGAGTAACAATTTGTATTTCATGACACTTTTCTCGCCATGGCTATTCCAAAGCAAGTTTAGTTCTGTTCATTTAGCTTAATGTAATTTCTCCACCGATTATATATTTCTATATCACTGACCTTATTTTTCCATAGAATAAAAAATACTATAAAATTTGTTTGCATCTTAAAAAAAATAATTATACCTTTGCCCCCGTCTAAGAATAAGAAGTTTAAAACACATCCTATTGGACAGCAGAACATTCTTGTTAGTAAGTTTGTGAAACACATTATTATTAATTTATAAATTCAGAGAGTATGAAAAAATTATTGGTTATGGCAGCTATGGTGCTGTCTTCAGTAGGTGCATCCGCACAGTATTCAGCAGGCGACATCACTATTCAGCCTAAAGTCGGTTTGAACGTATCTTCCGTTACTGAAGACGAAGCTGGTTACAAAGCAGGCTTTGTTGGTGGTGTAGAGGGAGAATATCACGTTTCACCCATGGTAGGAATCAGCGCCGGTCTCCTCTATTCTATGCAAGGAGCCTCAGTTAAGGACGCAGAAGGAGACCCCAAATTGGAGATGAACTATGTGAATATCCCTATTTTGGTAAACGCCTATGTTGCAAAAGGCCTGGCACTGAAAGCTGGTATTCAGCCTGCATTCAATGTAAGCAATAAAGTAAAAGTTGACGGCATCAGTATCGACTACGACAAATACGCACCAGAAGGAGCAGAGATAAAAACTTTTGATTTCTCTATTCCTGTAGGAATTTCTTACGAGTACATGAACGTTTGCCTCGATGCTCGTTACAATATCGGTGTATCAAAAATTGCGGATGGTGATGCTGGTCGCAATTCTGTATTCCAGATCACTTTGGGTTACAAGTTCAAGCTCTAAGCTTTAGCGATGACCCATGACAGGCATTTCTCAGTAGAGCCTGTCGCTTATTCATAGAGATGCCCCCGCAGACTCTTCCCCACATCAAGGAAAGTCTGCGGGGGCTCTGTTTTTATGCTCGTTAAGAGAGCATTAGTAAACTTTAGCAATGAAGTCTTGGCTGTATCAACAGAAAGTAGTATTTTTGCAGAGCAAAAAACAACAACAAAACAAAAAAAGGAAATGAATATATTAGTGACAGGAGCCAACGGACAGCTCGGCAACGAGATGAGAATCGTGAGCAAGAACACCACAGACCACTATCTCTTCACCGACGTGAACCAGGTGGAAGGCGTGGAAACCACATACCTCGACATTACAGACATGGACGCCATACGCAAGATGGTGAGCGAGAACCACATAGACGCCATCATCAACTGTGCGGCATGGACCAATGTGGATGCCTGTGAAAACGACGAGAAGTTGGCAGCACTTGCAGAGAAACTGAATGCCGATGCTCCAGAGAACCTTGCCTTGGCAATGAAGGAGACAGGCGGACTGCTCGTGCAGATTTCCACCGACTACGTCTTTGGCAAGGAACCATACAATGTACCTTGCGGACCCCAGCAGAAGGGAACTCCTACAGGCGTATACGGCACAACCAAGCTCCACGGTGAACAGAAAATCATGGCAAGCGGTTGCCAGTATGTCATCATCCGCACCGCATGGCTCTACTCTGAGTTTGGCAAGAACTTCTGCAAGACAATGCTCAACCTCACTGCCACAAAGCCACAGTTAAAGGTAGTGTTCGACCAGTGCGGAACTCCTACCTATGCTCTCGACCTGGCCAACGCCATCCTCACTGTCATAGACAAAATAAAGTCGGCCGACGACAAGAGCAAATACACCGGCATCTATCATTTCTCTAACGAGGGAGTGTGCTCCTGGTACGACTTCACACAGATGATAGCCCGTATAGCCGGACACACACAGTGCGACATACAGCCCTGCTACAGCTCGGAATATCCTTCGCCAGTGGCCCGTCCTGCCTACTCCGTGCTCGACAAGCGAACCATCAAGGAAACCTTCGGCGTGAAAGTGCCCTACTGGATTGACTCGTTACAGCAGTGCATTGCAAACCTCCTTAAGTAACATTTTAAATAATAAATATAATGAAGCGAACCATCATCATCACAGGCGGCGCCGGATTTATCGGCTCACACGTTGTCCGTCTGTTCGTGAACAAATATCCCGAGTATCACATCATCAACCTCGACAAGCTGACTTATGCAGGCAATCTGGCCAACCTTAAGGACATCGAGGACAAGCCTAACTACACCTTTGTGAAGGGCGACATCTGCGACTTCGAGCTGATGCTCAAGTTGATGAACGACTATCAGGTAGACGGCATTATCCATCTGGCTGCAGAAAGCCACGTAGACCGCTCTATCAAAGATCCATTCACCTTTGCACAGACCAACGTGATGGGAACACTCTCGCTCCTGCAGGCAGCAAAGACCTACTGGGAGAGTCTGCCCGAAGGCTATGAGGGCAAGCGCTTCTACCACATTTCTACCGACGAGGTGTATGGCGCCTTGCAGATGACACATCCCGAGGGCGTGGCAGCACCATTCTCCACCAAAGCATCAAGTGGCAAGAACCATGAGGCTTATGGCGAGGAGTTCTTCGTAGAAACCACCAAGTACAATCCCCATTCTCCCTACTCGGCTTCCAAGGCCAGCAGCGACCACTTTGTACGTGCTTTCCACGATACTTACGGCATGCCTACCATCGTGACCAACTGCTCCAACAACTATGGTCCTTACCAGTTCCCAGAGAAGCTCATCCCTCTCTTCATCAACAACATACGCCATCGCAAGCCTCTGCCCGTCTATGGCAAGGGTGAGAACGTGCGCGACTGGCTCTACGTGGTAGACCATGCCCGTGCCATCGATGTCATCTTCCACGAAGGAAAGGTGGCTGAGACCTATAATATCGGAGGTTTCAACGAGTGGAAAAACATTGACATCATCAAGGTGGTTATCAAGACCGTAGACCGTCTTCTCGGTCGCAAGGAGGGCGAAGACCTCGACCTCATCACTTACGTCACCGACCGAAAAGGCCACGACATGCGTTACGCCATCGATTCACGCAAATTGCAGCACGAATTGGGTTGGGAACCAAGTCTGCAGTTCGAAGAGGGCATCGAGAAAACCGTGAAATGGTATCTCGACAACCAGGAATGGATGGACAATGTAACCTCTGGCGACTATCAGAAATATTACGAGAACATGTACGGCAACAAATAAATTTGTCAAGCCAAGGTGTGAAAAATTTTGATTTTTACGCCTTAAGACATGAGCTTGAGCATTACGCATAAAAAAATTGAGCTTTGAACATTGAATCATTATGAGAAAACAAATAACTCTCATCATGCTCAATATTCAAAGCTCAAAACTTATTGTGCTTTATAACGCTTTGGCTTTATCCTTCACGGAAGAAGTCGAAAGCCTCTTTGATTTCGTCGATGGTGGCACTTTGGTTGATGCGAATATCACCGATTCCACCCAACAAGGTAAAGTTGATGATGCCATCCTGATTTTTCTTGTCATGGCGCATCAGTTCTATCAGTTCGTCGTAGTCATCGCAGGTGATAGGAAGCGAGCCATAGTACTCCTTGATGAAGTTCACCGTCTGTCGCATCTTCTCCGTTGGGAATCCCGTCTTCATCACACTCAGATAGAGTTCCGGAATCAGACCGAACGCCACAGCATAGCCGTGCAGAACAGGCTTGCGTTTCAGTGCCCAGCTTTCAAAGGCATGACCGAAAGTATGTCCCAAGTTGAGCGCCTTGCGGATGCCGTGCTCATGAGGATCCTGCTCTACGATGCGCTCCTTTACCGCCACGCTATCGCCCACCATGCGTTGCAACTGCTGCAAGTCGGGATGAGCCAAGTCGAAGCCAACCAACTCCGCCCACATCTTTTCGTCCGAAATCAAACCATGCTTCAGCATCTCGGCATAGCCCGAACAGATGTTCTCGGCATCGAGCGTGCGCAGGAACTCAGTATCGAGAATGACAAACTTGGAGTCGCAGAACACGCCTATCTCGTTCTTCAGTCCACCGAAGTTGATGCCCGTCTTTCCTCCCACCGAAGCATCGACCATCGAGAGGAGCGTAGTAGGGATATTGATGAAGTTGATGCCACGCTTGAAAGTTGCTGCGGCAAAGCCACCCAAGTCGGTAACCATTCCACCACCCAGGTTTATCATGCACGAATGGCGCGATGCACCGCCCTCGCCCAACGACTTCCATACGTGTACCATCGTGTCGAGGTCTTTGTGCGTATCGGTAGCACCAATGGTAATGACCTTCGCATCCTTGAGCGAGAAATAATTTTTCACAACAGGCCAGCACTTGACAGCTGTGGTTTCGTCGGTAAGCACAAAAATCTTGTCGTGCTCGCACTCTGCCAAGGCTTCGGCTATCTCACTTTCGAGATTGGTAGAAATGATGACTCTCTGACTCATAAATTTATCAATATATTATAAATAATGTAATTCTTACGTGCAAAGGTACGTATTTTTCTGCATTTTGATGCAAAAGAACACACTTTTAGCATTCTTTTCACACATTTTAGACTAAACCTTATCACAAAGGATGCGTCTAAACTATCAAGCGAATAAAAAAAAACTATAAAATAAAGAAATGAGAAAATCAGTACTCACCCTACTCCTGCTATTCATCGCCATGATGATGCAGGCACAGCAACACCTCATCACGGGTGCCATTATCGACAAGGGAACCAACGACCCTGTCGAGGCATCGACCGTACAACTGCTACGCGCGGACAGCACCTATATCTCAGGCGCCATCAGCGACGAGAATGGACTCTTCAGCCTTCAGGCTCCCGAAGACGGAAGTTATCTGCTCAAGATAACCAGCGTAGGATACAAGCCCACCGTGAGGCGCATCATGATGACCCAGGGCAAAGACCTCGCCATGGGCAAGATAAACATCAACGCAGAGGCCATCATGCTCAAGGCCGCCACCGTCACGGCCATGGCCAAGAAAGTGGTGCTCAAGGAAGACACCTTCGTGTACAACTCTGCGGCTTATCGCACACCCGAAGGCTCCACCATCGAAGAGCTCGTGAAGCGCCTGCCTGGTGCTGAGGTGAGCGACGACGGAAGCATTAAAATCAACGGAAAGGAAGTGAAGAAGATCCTCGTAGACGGCAAGGAGTTCATGACCGGCGACACCAAGACGGCCCTGAAGAACCTGCCCACCAGCATCATCGACAAGATCAAGGCCTACGACGAGAAGAGCGACCTGGCTAAGGTGACGGGCATCGACGACGGAGAAGAGGAAACCGTGCTCGATTTCGGCGTAAAGAGAGGCATGAACAAGGGACTCATCGCCAATATGGACCTCAGCATAGGCACCAAGCAACGATACAGCGAAAGAGGCATGGCGGCTTATTTCAACGACCGCAACCGACTCATGATGTTCGCATCAGCCAACAACACCAACGACATGGGATTCCCCGGAGGTGGAGGCCCTGGCGGATGGGGACCCAACAAGCAGGGACTCAACGCCTCGAAGATGCTGGGTCTGAACTACAACTACGAGAACAAGGATAAGCTCAAGATGGACGCCTCGCTGAGATGGAACCACAGCGATGGAGACATCAGCAGCACGGTGGCTTCCGAGAACTTCGTGAGCCAGAACTCGTCTTTCTCGAACAGCCGTGCCAAGAACTTCTCGCGCAGCAACAGCTGGGACGGACGTTTCCGCCTGGAATGGACCCCCGACACGATGACCAATATCATGTTCCGTCCATCGTTCACCATCAAGAGCAGCGATGCACTGGCACGAAGCTTGTCTGCACAGTTTAATGCCGATCCTTACCAGATCACCAACGACCCGCTCGAGGACGCAGCACGTGCCGAGCTGGGACTTGAGGACGTAAGCCTAAGCAAGAGTCTGTTGCAGCAGGCTGGAGCTCTCGTCAACCTGCAGTCGTCGAGCAGCATCAGCTATAGCGAGTCTGAAAATCTGAGAGGCATGTTGCAGTACAATCGCCGACTCAGTGCGATGGGACGCAACATCACCGTGCGCACCGATGCCAGCTACGGCAAGACCGATGCCAACAGCCTCTCACTCACCAATGCCTACATGTACCTTGTAGATGTGGCCAACGGCAACGAGACCGACCACTACAACACTTATCGTTACAACGTGACGCCTACCCGCAACTACAGCTACTCTCTGCAGGCCACCTACAGCGAGCCACTCTGGCGTGCCACCTTCCTGCAACTGAGCTATAAGTTCACCTACAAATACTCGAAGACCGACCGTTCCACCTACAACTTCTCCGACTTCAGCGATGAGGAGGCAAACCAGTGGGCTTCCATCACTCCCGAGTATCGTGGATGGGGCAACTACTTGGGCACTCTGCGCTCGCCTCTCGACGAGTATTTCGACAGCGACCAGAGCCGATTCTCCGAGTACAAGAACTACATTCACGAGATGCAGCTCATGATGCGATTCGTCCGACCAAAGTACAACCTCAGCTTCGGAGCCATGCTCCAGCCACAGAGGTCGAACTTCATCTACGACTATATGGGGCAGCACATCGAAACGACACGCAACGTCACCAACTTCTCACCAACCCTCGACTTCCGTTATCGTTTCAGCAAGGTGAGCAACCTGCGCGTCAACTATCGCGGAACCACCTCGCAACCCTCCATGACCGACCTGCTCGACATCACCGACGACAGCAATCCGCTCAACATCAAGAAGGGAAATCCGGGACTGAAGCCATCGTTCACCCACAACTTCCGACTCTTCTACAACGACTATATAGAGAAGCACCAGCGAGCCCTGATGACCTTCGTCAACTTCTCGATGACACGCAACAGCATCAGCGACATGGTGACCTACGACGATAAGACCGGTGGACGAACCACACAGCCCGAAAACATCAACGGCAACTGGAACGCACGAGGCGCCTTCATGTTCAATACAGCCATCGACAGCGCTGGCGTATGGAACATCAACACCTTCACCACCCTCGCCTATACCAATGCCGTGGGCTATCTGAGCCTCGACGGGAAGACCTCGCAGAAGAACACCACCAAGCAGACACAGGTGGGCGAGCGAATCGCCATGGGCTATCGCAACAACTGGCTTGAGGTCAACCTCAACGGAACACTCAACTACAACCATGCCCGCAACAAGCTTCAGGCATCGAGCAACATGAACACCTGGCAGTTCTCTTACGGACCGAGCATCACAGCCACCATGCCTTGGGGCATGAGCCTGAGCACAGACCTGAGCCAGAGCAGCCGACGAGGATACAGCGACAAGTCGATGAACACCAACGAACTGGTTTGGAACGCCCAACTCTCGCAAGGCTTCCTCCGTGGCAAGCCCCTCACCGTGATGATTCAGTTCTACGACCTGCTGCACCAGCAGAGCACCTTGAGCCGTGCCCTTACTGCCATGGCCCGTACCGATACCGAGTACAACAGCATCAACTCTTATGCCATGCTCCACGTCATCTACCGACTGAATATCATCGGAGGCAAGCAGGCACGCGAGACGATGAGGTATGGCGGACGCCCCGACTTCGGCGGACGCCCCTTCAATGGCGGACGACCTCCCATGGGACCACCTCCAGGAGGCGGACATCGCCGCTTCTAAGTTTAGAGAAGTTGAAACCCATATACATGATGCCCAGAACCATTCGTCATCGTTGGTTCTGGGCATATTTTTGTCTCATTGGCTCTAACATCTCAACACCTTTCCACATCCGTCAGTTTTAATTTTTATAAAATAATCTTTAAATAACTATAATTATACAGTAAGAAAACTATAACGATACAAATATTTTCCTAACTTTGCAACCACTTTTTATTGTAACAGAAATGAAACATCGTATTTTAAGCATGACAATGTCACTTTGTCTCACCTGCACGATGGGAGCGCAAAGTGCCGAAAAGATTGTACCCATCAAGTATGGAAACATGGATAATTGGGTTATCAGAAACATCAAGGAATCAGGTATCATAGGCGGAAACAAGAAGGTGGTTTATGCCGTAGGTCCGTCGATGACCATCAATGGCAATACCCCCTACACCAACAAGGGCGGCTCGCCCTGGGGAACCTCCAATGTGCTTGCCCACGTGTCAGGCATCTATAAGACCAACAACTCGGTATATCGCGACAAGCACGAGAACGGCCATTGTGCCAAGCTCGTCACCCATATCGAGAAGGTGAAGGTATTGGGACTCATCAATATCAAGGTGCTTGCAGCAGGCTCGCTCTTCCTGGGCGACGTGCGCGAACCCATCACCGGAACCAAGGACGGTCCTAAGGCCATCAACTGGGGTATTCCTTTCACCCATCGTCCCAAGGCGGTGCGTTTCGACTATAAGACCCTGTTGCCCAACTCAGCCACCCGCATCAAGCAGAACGGCTTCAGCAGTGCATCGAAAGTGGCAGGACGCGACTATGCTGTCGCCATCCTCTATCTGCAGAAGCGTCACGAGGATGCCCACGGCAACATCACGGCCAAGCGTGTGGGCACCATGGTGGTGAAGTACAGCAAGAGCACCAATGGATGGGTGAACGATGCCACCTACACCATCCACTATGGCGACATCCGACACATGGCAGGCTATGACGCCTCGCTCATGGGACTTCGTAATTGTGACTATGCTCGTAATAGCAAAGGCAAGAGCGTCATCATCAAGGAGACGGGATGGGCTTCGGCCAACGAGACCCCTACCCACCTCATCCTGCAGTTCTCTTCCAGTCATGGCGGAGCCTATATCGGAACGCCCGGCAACACGCTCTGGATAGACAACGTGGCACTCGTATACTAACTGTTTATCACATATTAACACCCCTACACATTATTATATACATAACACATGAAGCAGCTTCTACTCTCATGCCTTACATGCCTACTCTTGCCTACTCTTGGTATGGCAGGGGAGGCTGACTCTACCTTCACACCACATACCGGGATGGAAAAAGAGGAGGTAAAAATAGGAAAAAAGGTGGACGAAAATGTGGAAGTGAAGGTGGAAGCGAAGGCGGACGAAAAGGCGGAAGTGAAGGAGACGGAAGCGAAGGCGGACGAGAAGAAGAAATCGCTCATCACCCGTTTTCTCGACTACTTCAACGATGCCAACAAGAAGAACGACAAGCGGTTCGACTTCAGCATTATCGGAGGCCCACACTATGCCACCGACACCAAGTTGGGCTTAGGCTTAGTGGCAGCAGGCATCTATCGCTCCGACCCAGCCGACACGCTCCTCCTCCCCTCCAATGTGTCGCTCTTTGGCGATGTCAGCACGGTGGGCTTCTATCTGCTCGGTGTGCGCGGAACCCACATCTTCCCCCACGACCGTTACCGTGCCGTCTACACGCTCTACTTCTATTCCTTCCCCTGCAAGTTCTGGGGAATGGGATACGACATGGGCGACAACGACGACAACAAGAGCGACATGAAGCGATGGCAGGTGCACGTGAAGGGAAGCTTCCTGTGGAACCTTGGCAGCAACCTCTTCCTCGGTCCTTCCGTGGCCTACGACTACATCATCGGCAAGGACATCGAGCGCCCCGAGCTCTTGGCGGGAATGGACCGACATACCGACAACTATGGCGTGGGATTCACCTTCATGTTCGACAACCGTGACAACCTCACCTATCCCCACCGGGGTTATTACGTGAACCTCACCCAGATGTTCCGTCCGCGCTTCATGGGCAACGACTATGCCTTCAGCACCACCGAGCTGCAGCTCAACGCCTACCAGCAACCCTGGCGAGGAGCCGTACTGGCCGAGGATCTTCGTTCCACACTCAACTTTGGCAATCCCTCATGGGGCATGATGGCACAGACAGGAGGCAGCAATGCCCTGCGCGGATATTACGAGGGAAGATACCGCGACAAACACATGATAGAAGCCACTGTCGAACTTCGCCAGCACGTGTGGAAACGCAACTCGCTCACGGCCTGGATAGGCGCAGGAACCGTCTTCCCCAAGTTCAGCCAGATGAGAAGCCGTCACATCCTGCCCAACTATGGTGTGGGCTATCGATGGGAATTCAAGAAGAACGTCAACGTGCGTCTCGACTATGGTTTCGGCAAGGGCGGACAGAGAGGATTCCTCTTCAATATCAACGAAGCATTCTGAAAGAATATTTCTGGAGTTAAGGAGTTAAGGAGTTAAGGAGTTAAGACAACAGTCTTATTGCTTGAATTCAAACCCACAAAGGCATTTGTCTTAACTCCTCAGCGACCGAAGGGAGCGATAACTCCTTAACTCCTGAAAATAACTCCTGAAAATAACTCCTGAAACTTACACTAATTCAAACAACACACAACATGAAATCATTCAACAATATCATATACTGGTATGCCGTCATCGCGCTTACCGTGCCCAATGTGGCCCTTTGTTTCACCGAGCACCTCAGCGCATGGGCAGCCCTTGCCAACACCGTGCTGCCCTTTGGTGTCTACATGGCGCTGATGAGCATCTCTCGCAAGCCGGGCAAGATGGTGTGGTGGCTCTTCCCCATCATCTTCTTTGCGGCTTTCCAGATCGTGTTGCTCTATCTCTTCGGCAAGGGCGTCATAGCCGTGGATATGTTCCTCAACCTCGTAACCACCAATCCTGGCGAGGCCATGGAGTTGCTCGACAACCTCATTCCTGGCGTGGCGAGTGTCTTCATCCTCTATCTGCCCCTGCTCATCCTGGGCGTGGTGTCCATACGGAGCAAGAAGGCACCCGTGCTGTCCTCTTCCCTCAGAAAGCGATATGCCCTGTGGGCTTCAGCCTTGGCCATCGTGGGATGCATCTTTGTTGCCACGGCCTGTCTCTCCCGTCCCTCCGACAACTCACAGCTCGACGACCATCACGCCCCACACTATAGCGTGCTCAACGACCTCTACCCCGTCAACGTGTTCTATAACCTCTACCTTGCCGTGAAGCGCAACAACGCCTCCATCCACTACAAGGAGGCATCTGCCCGTTTCCGCTTCGATGCCAGGCCGTCCCATCCCGAGGACTCCTGCGAGGTCTACGTCATGGTGATAGGCGAGACGGCACGAGCCATGAACTTCAGTCTCTATGGTTATCAGCGCGACACCAATCCACGGCTCAGCAAGACCCCGGGACTGGTGACGTTCAGCGATGTCACCACCCAGTCGAACACCACCCACAAGAGTGTGCCCATGCTCCTCTCGCTGGCTTCGGCCTCCGACTTCGAGCGTCTCTTCCACGAGAAAGGCATCCTGCAGGCCTTCCGTGAGGCAGGCTTCCACACCGTGTTTCTGAGCAATCAGCGCCCCAACCACTCGTTCATCGACTTCCTGGGCGAACAGGCCGACCAGTGGCTCTTCCTCAAGACGGGCGATGCCAACCCGGCTGGACGTGAGCTGGCCGAAGCCCCGGGCAAGGACGGCAACTACTATGACGCCGACCTGCTGCCCATCCTCGACAAGATACTGGCCCGGAAACGCAAGAAGGAGTTCATCGTGCTCCACACCTATGGCTCTCACTTCAACTACATGGACCGCTATCCCCGACAGATGGCGCATTTCCAGCCCGACACGCATTGCGAGGCCAAGAAGGAGAACCGTCCCGACCTCATCAACGCCTACGACAATACCATCCGCTACACCGACCTTGTGCTCAGTGGGGTGATAGAGCGCCTGAGAGCACACGGAGGCATGAGCGCCATGCTCTATACGAGCGACCATGGCGAGAACATCTTCGACGACAGTCACAAGCTCTTCCTTCATGCTTCGCCCCGAGCTTCGGAGTACGAGTTGCATGTGCCCTTCCTGGTATGGACATCGCAGAGCTTCCAGCATCAGGAGCCAGCCGTGGCACAGGCTCTCTCCGCCAACCGCCACAAGCAGGCACAGAGCAGCCGTTCCGCCTTCCACACCATGCTCAATATCGGGGGCATCAGTACGCGCTTCCGCCAAGAGCACGAGTCGTTGGCGAGCCCTGCTTATCGTCCCGCCCCTCTGCTCTACCTCAACGACCACAACGAGGCTATCCCACAGGCAGAATGTGGATTTTAGGTTATTGAACTTGCGAAAGTTCAATTAGGTTATTGAAGTTTCGCAAGTTTTTCCCCACACGCCCTGAAGGGGCAGAAGCTCTTAGC
>OMFM01000725.1_pt1 | contig 12118 bp, 13 predicted proteins | sample 1645661 | NCBI WGS metagenome assembly OMFM01 (sample SAMEA103958128, study PRJEB25191) | human gut metagenome | reverse complement strand
CCCGCCCGACATTGTGGATCGGGTCACTGTCGGTTCACGGGTGCGCCTGACCTATAAGCCGGACTGCGAACTAATTATCCGCAACATAGGCGATCACAAGTATGTGGTGGAGAAAAGCGTGAACAGCAAGCTCTGCGCCGGTGACGAGCTGGAAATCTGGCACATGATGCGCAAGTACCCCTTATATGTCAGCGATGTAAGGCGCGACGGCGAAAGCCTCGGCTCATATACGGCCGGCAAGGTTGGCGGATTGACCGCCTTGAGAATCTTGAAAGATGGAGAACTCGTCGTTTGACAATTCAGCCCACGACCTGACGGGCGAGGCCATGCCCATGGCCGCCAACGGTTCGACGTGTGACGGATTCCGTGTCAGGCTTTATGGAAAGATGTATTTCATGAAGCGTCTGAAGCCGGCATTCGCCTCCGATCCGCTTTACCGTGCCATCCTGCAAAAGGAGTTTGAAACTGGCTTCACCCTCGAACATCCCGGTCTTGTGAGATACGTGTCGCGCGGCGAGGACTACATCATCATGGAATATGTGGAGGGCGAGACACTGGAGGCGTTCCTGGCGAGCCATCCCGGATACTTTCAAAAAATGGAGAACGCCGACCGCTTCCTTCAACAATTGCTCGACGTCGTAGGGTATCTTCACGCCCACCAGGTGCTCCACATCGACCTGAAGCCGCAGAACATCCTCCTCACAGACATCGGCCATGATGTCCGGATCATTGATTTCGGTTTCTGCTATACGGACGGGTTTCCCGATACGACGGGAAGGACGGACTTTTACGCGGCCCCTGAACAGAAGGAAGAAGATGGCAAGGCGGATGAACGCACGGACATCTATGCCATTGGCAAGATATTGCAGCAGCTGCCGTGTGCTTCCCGGTACGGAAAGATAGCCAAACGATGCACGGCGGGGAGAAGGCCTTACGCTACCAGACTGTGGACGAGCTGAAGGCTGCCGCCTTCCGCAAGGCCCACTGGCATAAAGCGGCCTACGCCATTGCTGCCGCCTTGCTGGTTGTAACCGCTTTCTTGATTACATACCCAAAAGAAAACCGTCAGGAAGAAGAACCGTCCCAAACGATACCGGAGAAAGTTCCCGATCAGGCTAAGACCGACGAACAAGGCGCTGCAGCGATGCCATCCGTGCCGGTCAAGGACTCAGCCCGCACGCAACTTCTGCAGACTCCGGCCGTATCTTCCTTCCCCAAAATGACCAAAGCCCGGCACAAGGAATTACGAAAGGAACTGCGCGAACTTGTACGTCCGTCGTTCGACGAATTGTTGGGCGCCTACAATGACTCGGCCGTTCTGACATCCGCCTCGATGGAGCGTTATTCCAGAACCGCGGTGGAGTGGGAAAACGGTCTGATGCCCGTATTCAACGAACTATGGCATGGCAAATACAAAGGTTTGCGGATCTTCAGTAAAGATGACTTCTTTCATGAGTGTGAGCAAACTAAGGATTATGGGAATGATATACCAGATTACCCAGAGAAATGTGAATCCTTAAAATAACAACAATCACTAGCCCATTCCAACGAGTGAGTTAGTGATTTTTATTGATATGCGTTTTTATTTCGGCTATTTTTATAGTAAAAACATGCTATTTTTGTTGTCATAAACATGTTTTTGTAGTATATTTGCGTTATTACCAACTTATAAATCAGAACGAAAAGATGAATACGAAAAAAGATAAGAACAAATTGAATGAAACAATAATCAACGGCAGCCGAGTCTATGTTGAAAACGGGGAAGTCAAAACCGTGCTTAGTGAGGAAATCCAAAAGACTGGATATATGACGGTGGAAGAAGCTAGGAATATTTTATATGAAATAATAGATAAAGAGTATGAGTTGCCATGAGATATGTAATTAGTAACAGATGTTTAATGCACATAAAACAATTCTATCATAATGTGGCAAAAAAGTACAAACATACATATAGTAAGCAAATGCTGCATACAAATGTAGATAATGCACTTAATTCCATTTATAAGATAGAGAATGGCTTGCTGAAACGAAAACCTACGATTTCCAGATGGAACGGCTTGTTTATGGCCAATGCAGGGAAATGGTATTTTGCTTACCGAATCGAAGGCGATACAATATACGTTGAGGATGCCTGCCATGCACAAAACATGCACGAAGTGCTTCTAAGAAATCGTATCCGTCGAATTGTATTGGAGTGTATCAGGAGTTAAATGTACAGGCATATTGTTTTGGAGAAATGATAGGTCTTTTATTGTGTCTTATTTTTCCAACAAAAATAGTCATAAGTATATGCAGCATACAGACTTTTGTATATAAGGACAAAAATTGTATGCGTTAATGGTTTAAAATTTAAACTATATGCGATTTAGAGTAAAAATCTGAGCATGTTCCAAATCTTTAAAACCGAAAATGATTTATTGGATTATATGAAAAGAGTTCACATCCTTCCGAATACCTGACCGCCAAATGAACTTTGTATAGCACCACTTACCGTAAGTCTTCCTTCATTAATTAGCCGTTGTAGTGCTTTTGAGTATGCACTCATAAACGATGTGAGATAGTCTGTTGTAATGTCAAGCTCAAACTCTTTCTCAAATGCCATCTGCAATAGACATGTAGCAAACCAATCTTTCCATCCATTTCGTTGATAACTTTCTATCCGCTCATATATCGCGTTTTCCCAATCTTTAGATTCTTTAATCATGAAATTTTGTTTTTTTATCCATTTTTTATATCAATTTATATACTTATAATATACGCAAACAAATAGAAGGAATCAATACCTTTATCCAACATTTTTCACATCTGCATAACGGAAAATTCCGATTGAGCGTTTGAACATAATTCTGAAACGCTCGCTTTCAGATTGCTCTCGTGAATTATAGCGGAAAACGGCTTCATCCACATACCTTTTGAGATACTTTGCTGAAACAAAGTGATAGATGCCAAAGATTGCACGTTTCAATTGCGCCCAGAAGCCTTCAATGGTATTGGTGTGTTTGTCACCATCCACGAACTGTTTCGCTCCGTGATTAACGACAGCGTGGCTGTATTCACTTTCTACCAAGGAATTGTAACCTATATATTCGTCAGTATAGATACGAGAGCCATCCTTTACAAACTGCCTGATGATAGGCATCAATGTCCTGCCTTTCGTATCTTGGGTTTTCATAGCGACAATGTTACCGTTTCTTTGAGCCATTCCAAAGACAGGTGTCTTGGTCTTTAAGGAACGGCCTTGCGTGCCTTCGGTTTTCTTGCTTTCGTGCTTGTTCTTCTCGTCGCCACCGATATATGCCTCGTCACACTCTCCACATCTTCTGACAGTTCGATAGAATCGTCTTGGCTGTAAAGAGAACGCACCTTGTGCAGGATATGCCAAGCCGTTTTCTGCGTGACATTGATATCCCTTGCCAATTGGTGAGAAGAGATACCTTTCTTATGGGAAGATATAAGGTACATGGCAGAGAACCATTTCACCAAGGCAATCTTGGTGTTCTCAAAGATTGTCCCGACAAGGACGGAGAAATTGTTCAAGCAATTCGGACAGCGGAACTGTCCGTTTGAACGTGAATAACAATGGTGGTGTCCGCAATAAGGGCATACCACGTCATCACCCCATCTCTGTTCTTTCAGGAACTGCTTGCAGGTTGCGTTGTCCTTGAAGTAAGTTATCAAGGAAGTCAAGTTATCAAATTTCTCCAATCCAATCATAATCGTATGCCTTTTATCGTTACGCTGGCTAAAGTACAGATCCTTTTTTAACAAACCAAATGATCTAGCGATCTTTAGCTTTAGATATCATACGATATCACATGGAAACTTGAAATCCTCGATATTTATTGCTATATTAATGCTGGGCAATCTGGTATATCATTCCCAAGATTATTTCCTTGTAAACCAATACTGTCAGATGATGCGCAACGAAGATGACAAGGCATTCTACGGCGACTACACGGACAAGCGTTTCCAATACGACGACGGCGAAACGGAATGACATCCCAGTTTGCCGGTCTTGCATGTTGCACATATCAAATGGACGGAATGGATGATTGTTTTCCCATAGGTTGACTTTAATTTTGTCATTGCTAATTTTAAACTTCGTTGGCAATGACCGAATACCTCAGACCGGAATGGACATGCGGACGATACGACCCTGCTCATCGTGCCGCCATCTACTACAACCTCATAGAGGGGTTGTGCTATTACTATGAAGACACGTCAGCCCTCGTCGTAGGCTGCCTTCTTGATATGGACCGCAACACGCCGTTTACAGTTGAAGACATTTCCTTGAAAAGCGGTGTGGATGCGGACAGGCTCCAAACTTTCTTTGATGACATGGCGCAGCATGGCCTGCTTGCCAACCGTGTGGCCACGGCGGAGGATGTGAAGCTTTATCGGGACAGCTTGCTGAGCTGCCGCAAAAAGCAGGTCGCCGACAGCGTGCAGGACATGCGCGAAGCGATAAGCGTCGGCACGGCAGACGCGGAACGGATGTATGCGGAACGAATCGGACAGGTGACAAGCGTCATGCTCGAGCTGACATACCGGTGCAGCGAGATGTGCATCCATTGCTACAATGCGGGCGCCACAAGGAATTCTAAGGAGAAAAGCCTGCGCGGTCAACGTGACGAACTGTGGCTCGACGAATACAAGCGCGTCATTGACGAGCTGTACGGGCAAGGACTCGTAAAGGTGACGCTTTCCGACGGCGACCCGTTCTCAAAACCGATTGTCTGGGACATTCTGTCCTATCTCCACGACAAGGGACTGGCCATCGACATTTTTACCAATGGCGTCAGCGTGGCGGACGACGTTGACCGTCTGGCCGGCTTCTTTCCCCGTTCCATCGGCATTTCGCTCTACAGCGACGTGCGGAAGTGCACGATTCCATCACTCGTGTGCTGGGCTCGCATGACTGCACCCTGGCCTTCATAAAGAGGTGCAGCGAGCTTGCCTTGCCGATGATGCTCAAGTGCTGCATCATGAAGCCCAATGTAAAGACATACCCCACGGTGAAGGAAGTTGCCTGTAAGTATGGCGCACTGCCGCAGTTCGACCTTAACATCACCGACTCCGTCGACGGTGACCGCTGCGCGTCCACCTGCCTGCGCCTCGGGCATGAGGAGCTGGAAGTGGTGCTGCGCGACCGGGACCTTCCTTATTATATCAGCAACAGCGAAGTGGCCGTACTGGAGACCAAGCCGGACGAACTGATGTGCTCGGCCGGATTCAGCACGTTCTGCATAACGCCCGAGGGAAACATTCAGCCCTGCTGCGCCTTTCCCATGAAGGTGGGCAACGTGCGCGACGCATCGTTCATGGAGACGGTCAACCGGAGCAGGACGCTGGGATGGTGGCGCGAGCAACGGCTGGGCGACTGCACCGAGTGCCACCGGCAGCCGTATTGCCTGTATTGCCAGATGTGCCCCGGCAACAACTTTACCGCCCATGGTAATCCGCTGCGGCCGTCGGAGAACAACTGTTACCTGGCCAAGGAGCGGTATGGACTGGCCCAGAAGATAAAGGACGGTTACGATCCGTTGCAAGGCAGAAGCTTGCAGGAGGCCCTTGACAGCCTCCGCATAGAAATACCGGCGTTAAGACGCTTGACCACGGTCAGCTACCGCGATCAGGCGGGGATAAATGGAGTGTCCTGAGAACTATTCCTGTAATCTTTCAAAATCTGCAGAATATGAAAGAAAACGATTTGAAGGCCAAGCATGTGTCAAGCATCATGACCATGTCGGCATGCGCTTACCAGAGCTCATGCCCGACCGTACTTGTAAAGCACAACACATAAGTTTTGCAGTTCGCCAAAACGGGAGGAGGCATTCCCGTGCGAGTGTCTCCTCCTTCATCGTAAATCCTCAAATTAAAAGCCATGCAGACATTCAAGGCAGAAAAGGCCGCCGGCTGTCAGGCGGTTCGCAAAAGAGACGACAGCGTCAGTATCCTTCCGCTCATACGCAACGACCAGGGACGGGAGACCATCTGGTGCGTCAGTCCGGGGCACGGGCGCAGTTTCCTGCTCCGCCGTACAGACGAGTTCAAATGGATTATAGGAAAAGGGAACGGGTTGAGCTATACTTCATACCCTTACCTCGCCACCTCGAAACAGTGGGGTGACACCTGGGGCGGCCTGCCTTTGGAGAATGCGGTAAGGGACTATGACATAGGCATGGAGGCAAGCAGCCTCGGCATCAGGACAAACTGCATGGAGAGCGTAGTGGCATTGGACAGAACCATCCTCAAAGGAGGCCAGGAATGCCAGGCCGCCCTGCTGCAGTATAGCGTTGAATGCCCGTACCGTATCAACGACTATGGCTTCATGCCCAAAGGCATGTTGCGGGAATATCTGGAGAGGTGGGGACGCATCGACGGGCTCTACCACCTGTATGCCGCCGAAGTGGTCGTTCGGAACCTGCAGCTGCTCCACGACCATCATGTCATGCACAACGCCATGCACCCGCAAAACTACACGTGGGCGCTGGAACTGCTCGACTTCGAGGTGTCGCGATCAGACAGAAGGCCCTACGACAATGCTGCCTATGAGAATTATGTACCTGTGCTCATGGAGGCAGAGGCGGTGCAGATGTACGAAATCATCAACTATATCGCCTGGTGCTTTGGCGAACGTGCCGATTGGTCCCAAATCGAAAGGATATACGGCAAGTATGGCTTTGACCTGAAGGCGCTGGCAATCAAACAGGAAAGACAGCAGGCAACAGTTGGCCAAGTCCCACAGAACCTCCCATAAGTGAAGAAGGCAAATGAACGGAATGGATGATTGTTTTCCGGAAAACTCTTCCTACCTTTGTTTCAGCAAAAATCAAGAAGCATCAAGAGAAGCCTACAGTGGCTCGCCAACCTGACGTTGAAATCAAGGTGGCACCAGCGATGCGATTGGTACAGTATAAACCAATAAAATTCAACTCATTATGAAGAAAAACAGTTCAGTATCTTTCCTTGATGATATCAGATTGGGCATCAGAAACCTCGTTCTGATGGTCATTGACCTGAAACAGCCCTTTGACTCTAATATTTCGCAATATCCCTCATTGCCTTTTCATTAGCAATGTAAACGTTCATTAACATAATGTGCGTTTTGTGATTGGTGTTATAAATTATTAAATATCAATAGGACTTGAGTGTATCTCATAAATAATCAATAATTTTGTACTTAGACATCATTTAATTTCCAATACTTGTAGCGATGGATAATTTAACAAATTCAAATAGTCTTCTTAACGACAGCATAGTAAAGGGTGTGATAGAAGGGTGCGGTTACCATATCTGTCATACCGAAACCGAATGCAAACGTTCTGCAGTAAGCAAATCCTATGATGACTTGAATCTTTCAGAACTTAGTACTTACTATCTTGAAGGTTGTGAGATACCAGCCTTGTGGAATCACCAATATCTTGCTGTCAAGGCAGCCAAGGAAGGGAAAAATGTATGTGTGACGACCTCGACCAGTTCAGGCAAATCTGAGATTTTCATTCTTTCAGCGTTGGAATTATTGGCTAACGATCCTAACGCCAAGGTCTTGGCAGTATATCCCATGAAAGCATTGAACCGTCAGCAAGTAGAGCGTTGGAAGGAGGCATACGAGGGTGTCGGGAAGATAGATGGTGATACCAAATGGCATGAAAGAGAGAATATCCTGAAAACCAAACGTGTGGTAGTAATGACGCCCGACGTCATTCATGCTTGGCTACTCGACAATATCAACAATAACCGTTATGGCAACGTTGTTAAAGACTTTATCAGGAACATATCCCTTGTGGTTGTTGACGAGCTCCACCTGTACAAAGGCTTGTTTGGGACAAATTCAGCCTATCTCTTCAGGCGTCTGAACAATGTTCGCCGTCTCTTGCGTGGAACGAACGACACGGCGCAATATATCACGGCATCGGCGACACTGCCCAATGCTTGTGAGCACTCTTTCAATATTACGGGGGCGAGTGACTTTGTTGAGATTGGGATTGACGTTGATGGTTCACCCATGGCTAAAAAAACTTTCTATTTCGTTGAGAAAGCCGATGATGCAACAAAGGCAAGCGAAGAAGCTCTAGTCAAGGCATTCACAGAACTCGATGCCACAAAGAGCATTACGTTCGTTGAGAGCAGACAGAAGACCGGTGTCATGGCCAATAATCTGGACAGCAATGGCACTGACGGCATTTTTGCATATCGCTCCGGATATGAGGTGGCATCTTCAAACATCATAGCCGATGCGCTGGAGAACGGCAGATTCAGAGGAATTATCAGTACAAGTGCCTTAGAAATAGGCATAGATATTGATGGCCTGAATTTATGCATCATAGCGGATATGCCTCATGACAAGAACAGTTATCAACAACGTATAGGACGTGTCGGAAGAGGCAAATGCGACAACAGTTATGTGATAGTTGTGAAGAATGACCACTCGTTGCCGTCGAAGCTTCTTTTCGAGGAATTCGGTTGCAATATAGATAAAGTGCTGCCTAATTACGAGCCTGCATTGTATCTTGAGGATCCAACAATTCAGTGTGTCCAAGCTTTAATGCATGTCGGCGACCATGACAATTGTGAGTATGCCCAATGGAAGAAACCGAGACACCAGCGCCCGGTATTTGACGGGAAAGATTTGTTCCCAAGCTCATTTGGAGTACTGTGCGACAAAGTCCTCAATGGGCAGTACTCTGGTGAATACGAAAAATATGCGAATAACTGTGCAAACCCTCAGCGTGCATATACTTTAAGACATTTCAGCAAGCAATTTTCTATTGCTGCTGTCACGGAGCATGAGGACATTCTACCTAAAGACGAGCAAATCAGCCGTGAGCAAATTGCTACGGAAGGTTATCCGCAAGCAATCCGCTCCACCTATAAAAATGGCAAAAGAATTCGCGAACGAATAGTGCGTGTCATTAATGGCGAACACAAAATCATTGCCAAGAGATGCAATACTTCCGGGATTCTAAAGACCGACTCATATCATCGCGGCTATGTCATCCCCAACTTTGAAAAGGAACATCGGCATGGTACGATTGAGTTTGGCGAATGCGTCGCATTCAATCTGCAACTGCATGAGCACCAAACAGTGTATGGCTATTATGAAACTACAAGAAGCAAGAGAATTTATAATCCATATACAGATGAAGAAGGACTTTCCGCTCCCTATTTCCTGCCCACGCTGGGGACTACAGGCACAGTTATCTTCCATCCTGCCTTTAATGAAAAGAATGTAAAGGTTAGCGATATAGCCGACATATTGTTTGAAACGTTCCTCCGTCTAAGAGCCTTTGACAGAAACGACATCAGTCATAAGGGCAGCCGCTTATTCAGCGAATTCGAGAATGAAAACCTTCGCTCAGGCAACAAATTCGTTGCACTTTACGACACGAATAAGATTAACATCACAAAGAAACTTCTGGATGAACGCCTGCTCAAGGATTTAATGGGCTATATCAAGCAATACATGGATATTGTCATTTCAACGCTCTGTCCAAAGATCAATGATGAAACGCGTCATGCATTGACGGCTCTTTGCGACTCGGTGCTGAATCACGAGGCCGCCAAGGAATTTATTCCCGCAGGCAAAGAGAAGCACATTAAACCAGGAAGTAAGGTCCTCTATCATTTGGCTACAGCTGAAGGCAGTGAAGAAAAAATCATAGAATGTACATTTGCTGGTAAGGGATCCATAGAGGGAACCTGTAGTTTGAATGTTGGGGGCAGCATATATCTTGATGACATACCTCTTGATTGTATTGAGACAACTGCTGAAACAATTTTTAAATGAGTATGATGGAAACCATGAACGTTGAAAATGAAAAAATAAGATTGATAGACAGCCGTGACCCGTCGATAATCAGAGGCACTTTTTCTCGGATGGAGGAATTGAGACCGGGCAGCAATTACGTTAAACTGTGGAGAGAGAAGGATTCTGACGGGTTCTATCTTTACAATAATGCGTTAGGACTTTATGCTTTGACAAGCAAGAACACTGACGCGCTAATTCATTCCTATGAATTCTCAAGGATTGAGTACTATTCGGAAGAGAGCAACTCATTTGTCGCTTATAGGAAAGACAACGGACGGGGCTATTTGTTTTTTGAGGATGGTAAAAGTGGCGATCTCGCAAAAAGAGGCGAAGGGTTCATCGGTGAAGAACATCATTGCAAGCGGGCCGTCCAAAATCCAAATGGAGAGTGGGTATTCTTTGATTGTGAAAAGCGCCAGATAGTTCCACATTTTCAGTTCAAGGGCCACACAAACCAACTCTACAAATGGCTGTGCGGAGATCATTTTGTGACCAAGTTTGAAAATCATCTTTCAATATCCAAATACAGAGCCGACGACGGCTTCAAGAGAATCCAAGGCTATTTCAGCGAAGTGGAAGAGTGCCCAGAGGATTATATAATCGGAAAGCAATCTTCTTTTGACGGTTCAATCTCATACGTCCTTATTTACGACGGTGAGATTATTGGTAGCTTTGTCAATAGACCGGAATATGACATTGCCCGTCAGTGGTTCAAGGCAAAGAAAGAAGAACAATGGTATTTTGTAAAGAAGGACGGTTTTGCGTGTACGCATAGAAATTGGAAAGAAGATAACTTCAAGTTCTTGGGGGATTATATCTTAAACAAGTCCAAAGAAGAAGACGGATGGCAAATCTACGATGCAAAAACAGGCAGAAACGTTTGTCAAGATTGGCAGAATATCAGAATTGAAGAGAATGGCGCATCTTCAAGCCTGTTGGTTGATACGGAGGATCTTGTCAACCAACGTGTTGGCCTTGCAGACATAAGAAAGCATATGGATGAACTGATGAATTCTTATACAAATTCATCTGTATCCAGAAGTAATGTTTATGACTTCTTGAGAATGCGCAAGATTGAGATTGTCAGACCCGAACAGTCGCTTGATTCAGAGGAAGATAAACAGGATGAGCAAAGTGATTCTGGCATCGAACTACCAAAGCCCCAACCCCGGCCTGTGGCTGAGACCAAAGCATTTTACGGTTTTGAGTGTGAGAACATAATACCTCCGCATATCAAATTTATTGTATTCGGACAAGACAAGATGAAAGGCAGGAGGAGCTTCTATTGCGACTTGCAAAATAAGAAAATATCAGAAGACGATTATATCTGTTGGGTATTCATGAGGGACAATGCAATAGTGATTGCTAAGCAAAAATACGCACGTTCCAAGAAATACACGTGTGTTTTCAGAAAAGAATACGACAGTACCAACTTTATCAACCTTGAAGGCATAAACAGTCCTCGCGGTTTCAAGCAAATTGATTTGCGCGATGTCGATGAAAATACCATTATTGATAAGATAAACCAATGGCTGGACTGCGTATGGAAGGAAAGGTGTAAGAATCAAAGGCCAAGTGAGATTGGGGAAAGTGACACGAAAGCTTCCATAACCAATCCCATGGAAGCATCTGCATCCATAGTTGATGATGACATTTTAGGTTGTGTTGAAATAGAAAGCAAGGATAAAACCGCTCTCACCAAATCGGTTGTCTGCGGCAAAGTAAGTTTAAACGGGCGTGATTTGACCATAGGAGACAAATCACCTAAAGCCAGCATATTTGCTAACAAGCATTATCGCATCCTAAACGGTGCGATGATAATATTGGTTGATTATACCAACCTGACAGCTATCGATTATGTTGGTCATGAATCACGCCATTACAAAATTATTGGAGAAGGAAAAGACAACAGGTTTTCCCAAGATTTCAACAAAAACAATTCTGCCATTCGTGACAATGTATATCCCATATTCCTTTTCAAGCCTTTAGACAACGATCAATGTGAACTTATTGACCAAGTTATATGCTGCGATTATTCAATTGTAATCCAATCAAGAAAAGTCCATGGAACGAAATCCGAGCGGAATGTAATAAATTTCGAGTTTGAATCATTGGTACATCAGAACGATTGGAGTATTCAATAAGGCAATAATAGTAGGTGCCCAAATTGCTGGGCATCTTCGTTTATTGTCGTTCTAATACGCCCAATTCAAATGGACGGAATGGATGATTGTTTTCCGGAAAACTCTTCTTACCTTTGTTTCAGCAAAAATCAAGAAGCATCAAGAGAAGCCTACAGTGGCTCGC
>OMFM01000724.1_pt1 | contig 12136 bp, 10 predicted proteins | sample 1645661 | NCBI WGS metagenome assembly OMFM01 (sample SAMEA103958128, study PRJEB25191) | human gut metagenome | reverse complement strand
TTATCTTTCCTGCCACGGAGGTAGAGTTCAGCGAGGGCGAGAGCGTATTCGATGTCCTTCAGCGCGTCTGTCAGGACAACGCCATCCACATGGAATCCAACTGGACTCCGGTATATAACAGCGCCTATGTAGAGGGGATCAATAACCTCTATGAGTTCGACGTGGGCAGTTTGTCCGGCTGGATGTATAACGTCAACGGCTGGTATCCCAACTACGGCTGCTCCCGCTACCAGGTGAAGGACGGCGACGTCGTGGAGTGGCGCTATACCTGTGACCTGGGAGAAGATCTCGGCAGCGGTATGGGTGGATAATGGAGACACCATGATATAGAGAACGCTGATATAGGAAGCGGAGTTCCCGGAACGCATTGGCCTCTGGAGATATTCGGGAGGCCACCTGACCATGCGGTCAGACAACACAACAAAACGGACAAAAAGCCAAGGATGGCCCTTTGCGGCCATCCTTGGCTTTTTCTCCGCTTTTCATTATGCGGATGCCAATTTCATTGCCGTGCCCCACCGTTTCTGCCGTTTGCGAGTTCTTCACAAATGACGAAACGGAGGGAATAAAATGCATTTTGACCGAATGGCATACGGGGAGCGAATCAAACGGTTACGCACCGGCAGAGAGCTCACTCAAGAACAGCTTGCTGAAAAGATAAATGTTAGTAGAACCTACATAGTTAAAATTGAGAACGGCTTACAGATAGGCCCGATTGAAATTGCCATTGAGCTGGCAATGTTCTTCGATGTCTCCATGGATTTTCTCTTGCTTGGAAAAGAAAACTATCGCGTGGACAGAAAGCAGTGTTTGAGAATGGCAATCGATATCCTCTCTGAATTGCAAGCGGAACTGTAAAATGTTCCATTTTGGGTATGCAATGTTCCAAACTGTTTCTGTTCCGTGGCTTTCCTTCAAGGTACAATTTACTCAAGCCAAACAAAGGGCCTATTGTACCTTGAAAAACGCCATTCGGCCATATTCGGCAACTGGATCACATCAGCAGATGAGCCTCCGTAAGAAAGAGGACAGCGATGCGGAGAACGCGCCATGACCACCTGCACGGGAGTCTCCCGTGTCAATGCAGGTCCCAGATCGGAAGGTGCCCAGCGATACCCGTTCATCCAAAAGCAGCCGCGGCCGGCTGTCTCGCCATGACCTCATCTGCCTACAATGGTACTTCTGCATAGCGACAGATACAAGCAATCGGTGCAGCTCGGAGAGATCCTCGGAGGGGTGCAATTCCCATGTGCGGCGCCCACCGCAGACCAGTTGACCGCCCATCAGTCCGGGAAGTAGTGTCGAATAGGACTGGACAAACGACAGAAACGGCGTGGGCCGTTCCGGGAAACCGGGGCGGCCCCGCCATGACCTTTGCCTGATGGCAGAAATGCGGGTGCTGCACTTTCCCTCCCCCTCACATACCTACTACCTACACCCCATTACCTCTTACCACAGCACCCGCGTTTGTGCCATCAGAAAACGGATATAAGGAGAAAACTATGCAGGATAAGAACGTTGATTTTTGCGGCATTTTGAATCTTTTGGCCGCGCTGAAACGAGCCGGTTTTCCCAAGACGGAACTGGAGCAGGTCGCCGTGCGTATCACAGTGCAGACCGGCGCGACGATCCCTATTTCTTTCTGAATTTCTTCGCAAAAAGCAGTAGCTTTACAGCAGTGGTTGTGGTATGTTGTGTTGCTACAAGGAGGAGGTGAGCGGCCACGGAAGAAAAAAAGATCAACGGAAACCTTGCCCTGGATGGCAAGGAGCGACGGGTCATCAGGATCGAGGCCACCCATGAGAGGGATGCACAGAAGCTGCGGGTGGCCGCCTACTGCCGGGTCAGCTCATCCTCGGAGGATCAGCTCAATTCCTTCGCAGCGCAGAACATCCACTATACACAGTACATCATGGAACATGAGGACTGGCGGCTGGTGGACATCTACGCCGATGAGGGCATCGCCGGCACCTCGGTGGAGAAACGGGAGGATTTCAAACGGATGCTGGCCGACAGCGGACGCGGACTCATTGACCGTATTCTGGTCAAGTCCATCTCCCGCTTTGCCCGCAACACGGCGGAGTGTCTGGAGGCCATTCGGCAGTTCCGAGCCAACGGCACGACCATCTTCTTCGAGAAAGAAAACATCGATACGGCACGGGTATCCTCAGAGCTGATGACCGCCCTGTACGCAGCCTTTGCACAGGCAGAAAGCGAGTCTATCTCCGGCAATATCCGCTGGAGCTATCAGAAGCGGATAGAACGTGAGGAGTTCAGCACCTACAGTGCCCCGCTGGGATATGATCTTGTAAACGGTAAACTCGCTATCAACAAAGCTGCTGCGCCAGCAATATACTTTATATTCCATAGTTATATAGCTGGGACAAATCCGTCCGAGCTCGTGCGGATACTAAACAATGCAAATGCGCTGAACCGGAAGTGGAATACTTATCGAATCAACTACATCTTACAGAATGAGCGCTATGCAGGAAACGCACGTCTGCAAAAAACATATACGACCGATACATTCCCCCGTACTGTGAAAAAGAATCGCGGAGAGCGTCGTATGTATCTGATCTACGGCTGTAATCCTGCCATCGTATCGCAGGAGGTCTTTGATAAAGCACAAGCGTTGCGGCATAGCCGAAAGGTGATCCAAACACCAACGGATCGTCCGCTTCAAAAAGTGCTGCGCTGCACCTGCGGTTCCTGGTGCAGAAGCCGTTGTGTCCACGGCACATGGTATTGGGCTTGCCGCCGTCACGATGAAGATAAAACAGCCTGCCCCATCACCCAAATCCCCGAAACTCAGGTTCAACAAGCATTCCTCCGGCTGTATTACAATCTCAAGCACCAGGGCAGCCACATCCTGTCCGACTTCATCGCCAACCTCCAGTCTATCCGTGAACGGAAATTTCTCTGGAGTGTAGATGTCATTGAACTGAACAAACAAATAGCGGAACTTACCAGTCAGAATCAACTGCTGGCCACTCTGAGAGAAAGCGGCTGCGTTGATCCTGACATTTTTATATCCAAGAGCAATGCGCTGACCGAACAGCTCCGCGCCGCCAAGCAAGCCAAAAGCAGGATACTCAACCAAGACGGTGATGATACCATCCCCTGCACCCAGGAGCTCATCACTATCCTCGCAAGGGGGCCTGAAATGCTGCACGATTTTGACGGGGAGCTGTTCGGTCAGCTTATTGACAAGGTCATCATCGAGAGCAACACCAGCCTGCGGTTCCGCCTGAAGAACGGACTGGAGCTGCGGGAGAGCATAGAAAGGACGGCGCGGTAATGGGCAACAGGAAGCTGCCCTTTGGGTACAAAATGGTCATGGGCGAGATAGTCGTTCATCCGCAGGAGGCACAGGCGGTGCAGGGCATCTATGCCCGCTATCTGGCAGGGGCGTCCTTCAATGACATCACTGACCATCTGAAAGAAAAAGGGCCGCCCTACGATGCGGACAAGCCCTGGAACAAGAATATGGTGGCCCGTATTCTGGAAGACAGCCGCTACACTGGCACAGACCGTTTCCCGGCTATCCTCGACGCAGATCAAATGAAGGAAACCACCCAGCGCCGGTCAGAACGTAAGCCTGCGGTGCAGATAACCGAAGCGCAGAAGACGCTGCGCCGCCTGTGCAACGGCAGGCCCAGCACGGCGGTGGAGTCACAGGTACTGTCTCTGCTAAACGGCCTTACGGCAGCGCCGGAGCAAATCAAGCCGCAGCCGCAGACAGTCAACCGTGGTGAGTTGGCCGAAATGGAGCGGCGATTTTCCGCAGCACTCACTACCAGCCCGGTGGATGAGAACAACGCTAAAGAGCTCGCCCTGCGGCTGGCAGGAATGCAATATAACACCATCGGCGGCAGTGAGTACGAAAGCCAGCGCCTGCGGCATCTGTTCACCGGTGCCGCACCGATGGCGGAGATCAATGTTGAATTACTGAAAAACACAGTGGCCCAGGTTTATGTCAAAAAGGGGCAGGCCAGCCTGTTGCTGAAAAACGGCCAGATCATCGAGAGGAGCCAGTGAACGTGGGAGAGAACAAACCGAAGGTGATCGTGATACCCGCCGCGCCAAAGAACACAGGGCCTGCCGAGCAGCGGCAGCTTCGGGTGGCGGCCTACTGCCGGGTATCCACCAAAGAGGAGGATCAACTCAACAGCTACGAGGCGCAGAAAAACTACTACACCGATAAGATCATGGAGAATAAGTCGTGGACGATGGCCGACATCTTTGCGGATGAGGGTATCACCGGCACTTCGGCCAAGAAGCGGGCGGACTTCATGCGGATGATGAAATGGTGTAAGCAGGGCAAAATCGACCTGATCCTCACCAAGTCTGTCTCCCGCTTCGCCCGCAACACGGTGGACTGCCTGAACTACGTCCGAATGCTGAAGGCGCAGGGCATCGCGGTCTACTTTGAAAAAGAAAACATCAACTCCATGGATGAGTCCACAGAACTGATGCTGACCATGATGGGAGCCTTCGCACAGGCGGAGAGCGAATCCATCTCCGGCAATATCCAGGCGGGCAAGCGCTACGCCATGCAGCGCGGTGAGGCTACCATTAACTACCACAATCTGTACGCCTATGAGAAAGGACCGGATGGTAAGCCACGGGCCATTCCAGAACAGGCGGAGATCGTCCGGGAGATCTACCAGAAGTACCTCCGCGGTGACAGTCTTAACATGATTCGCAAATATTTGGAGGAACACCACATTCCGAACGCCCGCGGCGGTGCAACATGGTCGCATACGGCAGTGCGCGGTATTCTTTCCAACGAAAAGTACGTGGGTGATGTCCTCATGCAGAAGACTTTCCGTCAGGATTGCATCAGCCACAAGGCCATCCGAAACACAGGACAGCGCCCTATGTATCTGGTACAAAATAATCATGAAGCGATCATAGACCGCAAGACATACGACGCAGTGCAGACAGAGTTGGCGCGGCGCAACGCACTGAAGGGCAATACACAGAAAAGCACTCCCAGCGGCAGAAGCTGCTACACGCCGAAATATGCCCTGTCAGATCGGGTCATCTGCGGTGAATGCGGCACACTGTACCGCCGCTGCACCTGGGTCAACAGGGGAAAGAAGCATATCGTCTGGCGCTGCATCAGCCGCTTCGACTACGGCAAGAAATACTGCCATGATTCGCCCGCCGTGGATGAGCAGCAGCTCCAGCAGGCCATCCTGCGGGTTATCAACGGCGCAATGTCTGAGAAACCCGCACTGGTGCGGCAGGTCACGGAAAATCTACAGGTGGTGATACGCCCCAGCCGAAGTGGAGAACTTACCATCGCTGATATCGACCACCAACTGGAAACTCTGGCACAGGAGTTTGACGCCACCTTCGCAACTGCGGCCTCCGGCAATAGCGCCGACTACAGTGAACATTTCAAGACGATCCTTACCCAGCAAGCGGAACTGAAGGCCAAACGTGCCGAACTGGAGCAGCGGCAGGCAGAAAATACCGAACTGACCAGTCACATGGAGTTGGCCGCAGATACTCTGGAGCAGGCCGGTACAGCCATTATGAAGTGGGACGAATACCAAATTCGTGCGTTGGTCGAGTCGGTCAGGATATTGTCTAAAGATGAAATACTGGTGCGGCTAAAAAGCGGGATCGAGAAAATTGAAAGATTACAAAGGTAGACATAGCTCATGAACGCTATAAGTATTATCTAACTGATGGTAGAGATTTTCCAAAATGGAAAGTTTCTTTTGCGGGGGAACATTTTCTAAGCATTGAGAAAGACGGATGATTTCCATTTCATGTTCCAGTTTCGTTAACCGTCTTGAAATGACATCAAACTCCTTTGGTGTGTAGGTGCGGTTTGTCCCTTGGATGGAACAGTATTCCTTCCGCCAGCGGTAAAGTGCTCCTTGGGCACTGTGCAGTTCATGGGCGAGAGATTTAATGGATTCTCCGTTTTGATAACGCCGAGCGGCCTTGGTTTTAAATTCGCATGGATATTTTTTGGCATAGCACCATCTTCTTGCGTTAAGATATTGCTATTATAATGAATACCTTCCTTCGGAACCACTCGACGTAAAATCGTAAATCTGATATACTGAAAAGCAATGGCAAATATGTCTTGAAATTGCTCTGAACTTATTTGAAAAATCAGTTTTACGTTAGGAGGAAATGGAAGTGTCTAAAATTAACCAAATACAGGCGGCTATTTTATCTCTTGATCCTGGTGCATATCAAAAACTGATGGATTCGTATGTTATGAAAAAGTATGGCTTTTCCAATATTATGCCTTTGGGATCACATTCTGGAACCAATAAAGTGACAAAAGGAACTCCGGATTCATTTGTACAGTGTGCAGATGGGCGTTTTATTCTAATTGCTCATGGTTCTGTGGGAAATCACGCATACAACAAAGTCAAAGCGGATATCTTAAGCTGCTTAGATACGGCAAAAACAGGGATACCTATTGAAGATATTTCACAGATTATTTGTTGTCATACATCAACAAATTTTACCCCAGGGCAGGTAAAAAAGCTTTGCTCATATTTTGAGAACACAATTCTAATTGGACTCGGAGAGGTATCTTTCGACTTGTATCTTAAGTATCCTGATCTTGCTAAAGACCACTTAAATATTGACATTGATACCCACCAGATTTTTAGCCTTGAAAGTTTTCTTACATATTTTTCATGCAATCCATATTCAACATCTCTTGATATGCCATTGTTGTGCAGAGAGCAAGAGCTGGAATACATCAATCATGTACTAAATGAAAGCGATGTAATTTTGCTTTCTGGCCCCGCTGGAGTAGGAAAGACACGCCTCGCACTTGAAAGCGCGAAAACATTTGCAGAAAGTAACAACTATGATTTAAAGATTATCCGCTCAAATGGGAAAACGATTTATCAGGACTTAGTGGCGGCTTTTCCGGATGAAAGCAATTATATGGTTGTGGTTGATGATGCGGATCAGCTTACAGAACTTCGCTACCTACTTGAACTTTCTGCAAATACTCAGAGATATCATGCTGTGAAAATTATTATTACAGTCAGAGACTATGCCAGAGAAAAGTTGCTGAAAGCAATAAGAACTGTGCTTATTCCCAACCAATACGAAGTTCATGCGCTATCAGATGATAGTGTTACAAAAGTCTTGTCAGACAATCTTGGCATCCAAAATGATCGCGTATTGGAACAAATAAAGATTATTGCCAAAGGTAACATTCGCTTGGCGATTATGGCCGGAATGTGTGCCCTTAACGGGAAATTTGGGTCCATACAAAATGCATTTGATATATTTAACGACTATTATGGAGATATAATTGATAAATTTGACAGGAATGAAATCCTCGTTGCTGCCATTATTGCTTTTTTTGATAAGTTTAATTTGAAGGAAACTGAGCTCCCATTTAATATTGCATTGCAGCACGGGATAAGCACAGTGCAATTTCGAGATATGTGCTTATCGTTGCACCGCAAAGAGGTTATTAGTATTTTTGATGACAAAGCAGTAAAATTCGAGAATCAAAATCTCAGAGATTACTTATTGTATTACGCATTTTTTAAAGAAAAGTGGCTATCACCCTGTGATTTGATATGCCAAGCGTTTCCCACATATAAGAACAGAGTTGTATTTGCATTTAACACGTTAGTTCGTTTATTCAATTCCCCAGAGAATATTGCGTTCATCGAAGGAGAGATCAGAGCAGCGTGGGCGAAGGTGAAAAAACTGCCTACAGCTACTGCTTTTGAATTTGTCGCAACATTCTATAATGCTATCCCGGATGAGGCACTATTGTATTTGAAGAAGAAGATAGACACGCTTCCGGAAACCCATGCAGACATGCTCAAATATGACTTTGAGAAACATAAAAATTATCACACGATTCGTTCAGAAATAATCAGCATTTTGATTGGGTTCAAATACACAGATTATTTTATAGATGCTATTCAGCTTGCACTGTATTGTTTTGAAAGAAATAATAGCGAGCCAATGGATATCTACTTTTTGTTTGGAGAACGGTGGGGAATCGGCCTCAATTCCCATAAGTACGGATATGCTGAGGAACTCGTCCTACTTAAGCAATTGCAGGAGTATCACAAGGCAAATAACTCAATTCTATCAGCTTACTGCCTAATATTTGCTGCAGGATATTCGCTGAGAACGCAATACTCCGCAACAGAATGGAATTATGATAAATCGACGATCTATCAGCTGGGATTGGCGGCTTGTGATGAAGTCTTTGAACTCCGTTCATTGGCACTGGAGTCTCTTTTCTCAGTAATCAGCGATTCTCCGGTTCGGAAATATGCCGTTAAAATGATATTAGAATACCCAGTTTATTCGGCGTCCGAATTCGATGAACAGGTCATCGCTCATGATATAAGTATACTTGATACCATTTTCCCCCGACCGATAGATACGACGGATTTTTCAATTTGCGAAATACTTCATCATTTTGAAGAGGTCTGTAACGAGCAGGGAATTGATTGGCCTGCCTCACTTCCAAAGAGTAGTCACAATAACACATACAAACTTTATACCGCGTTGAGTAGGGAATGCCTTCGAAAGGGTGATAAAATAGAGAATGTTGAGTCGCGGCGTGTAGATGCTATTGAGCAGATGGCAGCTAATGCGTCTTTGCAAGAATTGGATTGCTTGTGGGAGATGCTTAGGTCTGAAGTGCCGGAGAGTAGCAGTAGGGATTGCTGGATCATAGGAAATGGAATTGGAATTCTATTTTCAAAACTTGCACAGTATGATGCATCCAAATTTGTCAATTGCTGCAAAGCCTATATCGATCACCAGACACCGTATTGTGATGAGCGATACAGTATCATCAACGGGTTGATAAAGGTGTTGGGATACGCCAGAGCAGTTGAATTTGTTAACTGTTCGACCTTTGGTGAGAAGAATCTTTGGTTAGCAATACTATACGATTTTGTCCCGGATGAGTACATTGATAACTGTCTCATTGAAAAGATAATGGAATGTTTAAGAGGGAGGGGGGATAGAGAGCATTATACGGTTTCTCTTAAAACTGTTCTAAGAATTAATGGGAAGTTTCCGGGATATCTCAAAAGATATATGGTGGAACTGAATAATCTGGGGGAGGAAAACCCGCATCTGTTATCGGGCTTTTTATTCCGCGTAGGGCATGGTGAATGTATTGGTACGAAAGAACTAGTCGAATACTTTAGGGGAGATATTAAGGTTTTATGTACAGCATATATCTATGCACATCAAGGAAGATCCTATTATGATTTTGACGGAGAACTTTTTTCAGAATTAATACGAGGTAACCCTGAGTTCTTGGCAGACTATGTGCATAAAGTTGCGGGGAAGCAGATTGGGAGAGACGGATGGCATGCTCTAAATATTTTGTGGCAGCAAGATGACTATCTGAAGCTAATCTCTATCGTAATGGAGTGTCTAAAAAACGCAACAAAACCATTTTTTACATGGGATTCCTTAGCGGAGGACCTACTGAGTTCACCTATAAATATGCCGTTAGTTAATAAACGGCGTAATGAGTGGATCAAGTATTATGTCGAAGCAAATTGTTATGATGGAGAGTCAATGCGCTTTTTGTTTGGGATCGTCTGTAATTTGCCGGAAGAACAACGATTACCCGCGATTGTAACGTTTTGCCAATGCAATCCCGCTTTTGAGGCATTTCGAAGCATTTATATAATACCAACACATGCCTCTTGGAGTGGTAGCGAAGTTCCAATTTTAGAACAACACATTGCATTTTTGAGTGAAATTAAAGATAGCTTGAGAGGAATGCAATTCGTTGAACATAGGGCGCATATATCTGAGAAAATTCGGAATTTACAAGAGAGAAAAGAAGACGTACTGTTGAGAGAATTCCTGGAAGAGAGATGATTTTTTGAAAGGGCTCCATTTCCCGAATATTATATCGAGAAACGGAGCCCTTTTATATATTTTCTTTCGACGGACAGGGTCTCATTTGCTATACTTAAAGCAAAGATAATAGTTGGGAGACACCACGATATGAAGAAAATTCTACTCGTTTGCCATGGAAATATCTGCCGCAGCCCGATGGCTGAGTTCGTGATGAAGGACTTAGTAGAAAAAGCAGGACTGGCAGCACAATTCTATGTAGAGTCCGCCGCAACCAGCCGCGAGGAGCTCGGCAACCCCATCTATCCTCCGGCGCGGCGCAAGTTGGTCGAACACGGGATCGCCTGCGGCGGTCACGCGGCGCGGCAGCTTACCAAAAGAGATTACAAGGAATTTGACCTGCTGATCGGCATGGACAGCGCCAACCTGCGGAATATGCACCGTATCTGCGGCGGTGACCCGGATGGCAGGATACACCTGCTGCTGGATTACACCGACCACCCCCGCGATGTTGCCGACCCGTGGTACACCGACGATTTTGAGGCCACATGGAGGGACGTGCTTGCGGGATGTCAGGGGTTGCTGAAAGAGTTATCACAGAAACGAGGTGAGCAGGATGCCACAAAACAACAAGATCCAGCTATTCGAGGACAAGCGTATCCGTACTGCGTGGGACGAGGAAAAGGAAGAATGGTACTTCTCCGTTGTTGACGTAGTTTCTGTGCTGACTGAGCAGCCTGATTATCAAGCGGCACGCAACTACTGGAAAGTTACCAAGAAGCGGCTTAAAGACGAAGGCAATGAAACGGTTACATCTTGTAACCAGTTGAAAATGACCGCCTCAGATGGCAAAAAGCGCCTGACCGATGTGGCCGACACGGAACAGCTTCTCCGTATCATCCAGTCTATTCCTTCATCGAGGGCAGAGCCGTTCAAGCTGTGGTTAGCACAGGTTGGACGGGAACGCATTGAGGAAACCATCGACCCAGAGTTGACCATTGAGCGAGCATTGGAGACGTACCTCAAAAAAGGCTATACCCGCGAGTGGATCAACCAGCGGCTACAAGCCATCCAAGTCCGAAAGGAACTGACGGATGAGTGGGATGCCCGTGGTGTGCAGAAGGGCGTGGAGTACGCAATACTTACCGACGAGATCTCCCGTGCATGGTCAGGAATGTCTACGCGGCAATATAAAAATCTCAAGGGCTTGAAGAAAGAGAATCTCCGTGACAACATGACTACGTTGGGACTGGTGCTGAATATGCTGGCGGAGGCGACCACCACGGAGATATCCAAGCAGAAAGCTCCGGAGACATTTTCGGAGAATTTGGCTGTCGCCCGTGAGGGCGGTGAAGCTGCTGGGATTGCACGGAAGGCAGTCGAGGAGCGCACGGGTGTCCCTGTTATTACCGCCAAGAACGCTGCACAGCTCAATCAGGTTGTGACAGATTTGCTGGAAGGAGCAACTACGTCACCGAAAAAGCAAGGTAAAAAGCGCTAATCCATAGACAACAAAACCTGTGGACAATCACAAAAAAGAAAGACACCCACGTGGGTGTCTTTCTTTTTTGGAGCAGCACTTTTGCTACGCAAAAGTGACCGCCTGCGGGCGGGTGATTGAACGCGAGTGGGGGAACCCGTCAAAGGTTCCCCCCTCACACTCCCCCTTCCTTGCGGTGGGCGGGAGTGCAGACAACAAAACCTGTGGGCACCCACAAAAAAAGAGACGCCCGCGGGCGTCTCTTTTTTTGGCGCAGGGCATACGATACCGCCGGGTAAAAAAGGAGGGCGGACGCCGCGCGTCCGCCCCAAGTGAGGAGAAAAAACAGGACCCTTGCGGCGGTGACTGCTCACAGCCGCCGCGATAAAAAGGGCAGAAACAGCGGAAACCGCTGGAAGTAAGCTGATACAGCGCCCTTGCGCCGCAGGACCGCGGGCGCTCACAGCAGCGCAGCCAGCAGCCACACCAGGCCGCAGGCACATGCGCCCCATACCGCCCACAGCCATGCAGGCGGACGCCACCGGCGGCGGGCGCCGGTCTGTCCCCGGGCGTAGCTGCGGGCGATCCGCACCGCCTCGTCCACCAGCTGGCGGGAGCTGACGCCGCCGCCGTCCGTGGGAAGGATGAAAATAGCCTGCTCGAATATCCGCGGGTCGGGAGAGTCCACGACGATCACGCGGCGGGAAACGCCTTTTACCAAAACCGATGCCTCCTTCAGCCGTGACGGGCGCTGTTTGTTACAGCCATAGTATCGCCGCGGCGGCGGAAAGTTATACGGCGCGG
>OMFM01000722.1_pt1 | contig 12147 bp, 7 predicted proteins | sample 1645661 | NCBI WGS metagenome assembly OMFM01 (sample SAMEA103958128, study PRJEB25191) | human gut metagenome | reverse complement strand
TCATAACCGAATTCATTGCAGTGGCGCACCAAGCGGTTGTAAGTAATCGCACCATCCAGTAAATGGTAAGCCACGAAACGGTTTATGGCATTATCCGGACTGGTGAGGTCCTCCGCATCTTCACTTCCATAATACTGACTACACCTATTCCGCAAAGCTTCAAGCACTGCGTCAAAGTTTGAGATGTTACCAGCAATATCTATCTGGAGATTAACACCCAGTTCACGCTCGTAGACGTCGTCAGTTTCGACGAAAGCTGTAAAGCCATAGTAGCGGTGCTGGGCAATGGGAAGACCCGTCGGGATATCCGTCTGATAACGTTGCGACTCAGGATAACCATCTGTCGAATAGTTCTCATCGTTACGGAAACGGAGCAGCGAGTCACCCCAACCCGTCTGGCGCAGCAACTCAGTCATCACTTTCATGTTGGGCGCGGCAGCTATCAAGTCGAACACACTGCTCGTCGACAACGTAATCACCGTGCTCACACCTTGCATATAACCATTGCCGAGCTGGACATCAAGACGATCCACACCGGCCATACCGTTGATAACATACTGTCCCGTCGTGTCCAGCGTACAAGTCAACATACGGTCGTTCAGGTTAGCTAAGCCAAATGCGCCACCGTCCGTGGGGAAATCGGCCACCGAATAAGCTCGTGCATCGCCGTTGTCGATAATACTGTTCTTAGCCAAGTCAATAATGGCTACGGAGTCTGTTTCGTAAAGCGTACGCCAATCGTCCGTCACGCTGTCCGTCACCTCCATAACATATTTGCGGATAGCCTCATTGCTGGGGGCAAAGCAGGTATAGTTGCCGTAAGCCGCCAACATGCTTGCGAGTGACGATGTGTTGCTTCCCTCACCGGTGCGCACGACTTCCAAAATATCGGCGTAATCAGAGTAAACTGCTACCGAATCCAGATAATCCCAGATTGTTGCTTCGGTCTTCGTCACCAGATTGGAAGCGTCGATCTCATCCTTACAACTGGAAAAGCCCAGCAGGACGCTTCCTATCAACAACGGGAAAGTGAAGACAGACAGCAATATGTGATATGATCTTTTCGTTTTCATTTTCCTTGAATTTATTGGTTGATGTTCACGCCCGTGTTCCACGCAGGATTCTGTACCAAGTTAGGATTAACTTTCATTTCATCCTCGTAAACAGGGTTATAGAAAGAGTTGAGGGAACGCAAACGCGTCTGGATGGCACGGGCAGCTCCCATGAGATTCAGCGCGCCCTCCGTGTCATTCTCCGCCTCTGCGTAACGAACCAAGTCGAACCAACGCTTGTATTCACCCAAGAACTCACGCTGACGCTCCTGATAAACCAACGTCAACAAGTCCGCAGCTGTCCGATTCGAATAATAATTATCGTCGAAGCGATCGCTCACCATGTTCTCTCGTCCGTCATCAGCGGGGATGGAACCATCCACACTCACCTTCGGGTTTGCACGCTGGTAGAGCGCATTGGTCAGCCAGAAACCTTCGCGGAGGTTATTGCCGGTGGCACCCAGACGAGCGAGTGCCTCTGCCTTAATCAACATCACGTCACTCAACCGGTAGATTATCCAGTTAGCAGCGTTACTAGCGTTTGCACGGTCGGTAGACGACGCTACGCCCTGTGAGACATCGCTCATCGTATTCAGGGTAATGGTAGAGCGGGAACCCTTCGTATACAGATACTCGATTTGCGAAGAAGACGGTGTGATCTCACCACTCCACAAAGCACGAAGGTCACCCTTGCCAAAGCCTACACCACCAGAGGGGTTGGCGCTAGACGACACGGAACCGTACATTTTCGAGTCAATCGTAAAGATCTGACCTACAAGACCCGTGGTCGTGTTGCTCGTCAAATAACCGGTCCATGTGGTGTTGACGTTGTTCGTACCGTCATACTGTATCTCCAAAATACCCTCGGAAGAATTCTTCGTACCAAATATGGCATTATAGATTTCGTCCGAAGTCGTATAATTGTTTGAAATGCGAATCAACGGATAACGACTTTGCTGTTCTGTCAATCCCTGATTGTTATTTCCCGTTCCCGAATTGTTCTCCTCGTCATAAGTTTTCTTCATGTCTTGGAGCACAACGTCGCAGTATGCCACAGCCTTCTGCAAGTCCGCAGTGCTTTGAGCATCAGGCGTAGCCTCAGTGTTAGACTTGCTCGACGGATTGAACACATAACCCTTGGCTTCCGCGTCTTTCAACATGCAAGCACGCCAAAGGTACATGTCTGCCAACAGTGTATATGTGGCATTCCGTGTGACACGTCCGCAGTTCTCGGCATTCGTACCATGACGGCGTACACCGAGATCTTTCACGGTATCGAGGTCGGCTATGAGAGAATCCAAGACATTCAGACCGGGCGTCTGCGGCAACTGACTGTTCATGGCCTCCGCATCCGTACTGATGGACTGCATCACTAAGGGCACGTCGCGGAAAGCACGCACGAGGTAAAAGTAGTTCAATGCACGCAGGGTCTTTGCCTCAGAGATATACTGCATCTGCTCACCCTCAGAGAGACTGAGGTCGCGTTCGGCTACCAAAGGAGTGTATTCAATCACTTTGTTACAATAGTTGATCGCCGTATAGAACGGTGCCCAATTGAACATCCCTTCGGTATACTCGAGAATTGCATCCTTATAGTTCACATAGCTGGCATTACTCATGTCTTTCAAAATGGCATTATCAGAGCGAGCCTCGCCCCAAAGCAAAACCTTGCTGACCAAATCCTGGTCAGTCATCTTCTTATAACATGCCATCATTGCGTTCTCCAAGTCACCTTTATCCTCCCAGAATTCCTCTTCGGTAATTGAGTTGGTCGGATAGAGTGTCAGGAAATCTTCGCAAGAAGACAAACTTCCCAGAAGAAGACAGCCACCAGCTACCAATGTCAATATCTTATTCGTTTTCATACTTATACTCGATTCCTTAGAAACCTATATTCAAACTTAACGTGAACGAACGCGAACGCGGGGTCTGCGAATCGTCGATACAAGGAGCATAGCCTGATTGTGAATGCTCAGGATCGACACCGTGGTAACGCGTCCAGAACCAGAGGTTGTTTCCAGAAGCAGCCAAACGGAGCGAACGGATGCCGAAACGTTTCAACTTATCAGCATCGAAGCTATACGAGAGCTGCAAGTACTGGAGACGGACGAAGTCGCCCTTTTCAACGTAACGATCGCTGGGAAGAGAGTTGTAGACCCTACTACCAGAAGCCTCGTTGTTCATTGCGCGTGGGATTTCGGTGATGTCACCATTCTTACGCCAACGCCAGTTCACTGCCGTGCTTTGGTTCTTGTTCGTACGCATATCTTCCGCACGCATACGTGCCAAATTGACAATCTTGTTGCCGACACGGAAGTTGAAGTTCGTCTTCAAAGTCCATTTGCCATAATTAAAGTCGAAGCCAAAACCACCGTTGATTTTCGGGTTCGAACTACCCAAGTAAACAACGTCGAGCTCGTCAATCTGTCCGTCATGGTTGATATCTTCGTAGATAACGTCACCACCCTGGAACTCGTAACCTACACCACCATAGTTATACACCATGTGCTTCGGATCACCGTTCTGGTCATAAATGATATTACCTTGGGCATCACGAGCGACAGGTGTCGTAGCCACCTGACCTACGGCCTCAGCAATGGCGGCTGTGGGCGGAGCCTGCGTCGGGTCCTTCAACCATTCTTCCATTGTACCGTACATATCGTTGTCGTCCTGATCACGGAAATAACCGCTGTGGTCATAATCGTACCGATAAACGCCCTTATAACGGAAACCATAGATACCACCGAGTGCGTTGCCGATTTGTACGCGGCTTACCCAGTTCTCATTAGCGTTGGCATGGTCGAACTCGGGATTCATGCTGGCCAAGACAGTCGGCTCCATCGAAGTGATGCGGTTGATGTTCTGAGCCAAGTTGAAACGGACCACCATCGAGAATTTACCGACATTGAAGAGACGACGTGTGTTCACATACAACTCCCAACCGTTGTTCTTCAACGAACCGACGTTTGCCCACTGCAAGCTTGAGAAACCGGTTGAAGACGGGATTCCGACATTTGACATCAAAAGGTCCGTCGTACGACGGTCATAAATGTTCAAGTCAAAAGAAAGAAGGTCATCAAGGATACCCAAGTTGAAACCCAAGTTCCAGGATTTCGTCTTCTCCCAGCGAATTTCGGTCAAACGGAGGTTGTTCGGCGCGATTGCATTGTTCGAGAGATAAGAACCGATACTTGTGTAATTGTTGTACATCAAGCCTTCGCTGAACGACGCGTTACCGCCGACACCCCAACCACCACGGACAGCCAACATAGAGATGGCCTTACGCAAAGGACGGAAGAAAGCTTCGTCGCTGATATTCCAACGACCGGAGACACCGGGGAAGAATCCCCACTTGTTACCGGCGCCGAACTTCGTGCTACCGTCGCCACGGATGGTAAAGTCAAAGATATATTTCGATTTATAAGCATAGTGGAAAGATCCCGTCACGCTCATCGTGTGCCCTTTACCTGTTGTGGTAGAAAGAGAATTCAGATAGGCGTTCACGTTCGGGTCTGTGATACCACCGACTACACCGCTCGACCCGATGGTCTGCCCGGTGTTCGTGCTCGTGCCCATCTCGAAACGTGCCATCATCTGCAAGCTATGATCCGTATTGTCGAACCAAGGTATATAGAATAATGTGTGCTTCGTGCGGAAATCGAGCGACTTGTACTCATAGTTGGTCGTCGTGTTAATCTGATCTTCCCACGTTCCGGAAGTCAGCGCGCCGGGTTTGTACGTATTCGACGTTTCAGTGTACGAGTTCATGTAGACCTCACCCTGATAGTTCAACTGCGTCTCTTCCTCACCCTTTCCCAACAATTTATACTCAATTGAGAACTGCGGAGTGATGGTATAAGTCGACTGATGACGCCATGCCAAGCGTGCCCAAGCTACGGGGTTACCGTTGCTCACCATGTCACGCAGATAGTAAGAGGTCAGACCAGACGTCGGAGAGACCAAACCTGCCGCCGAAGCAGCGGGGAACATCTGGAAGTAATCGTCAGTCAGGTTGTACGTGCCGGTCCGGGCATCATATTCCTGACGATAAACCGTCATGTTCGGCATGGCCTGGTAGGCACGCGACAAGATACTCTTACCACCTTCCTCGAAGTTTTTGTTGTTCTTCGTATAAGTCAGCGCGAAGTTAGACGAGAACTTGATACGATCAGATACATAATAGTCCAAAGCCAGACGGGAGGTAAAACGATCTAACTGCTGTTCGATGATTGTACCCGTCTCATGGTCATAGCTGGCCGACACACGGAAAGTAGCTTTCTCACCACCACCGTCAATCGAAATACCATAGTTATGGGTCTGACCGAACTGCGTCACTTCGTCGACCCAGTCTGTGTTGTTATTGAAGTTGCCGTAATAAGCCGTATAATCAGGGCGGTACATCAACTCAACGATACCAGAAGCCACATCGCTTTGGTTCGGATTGAAGTAGGCCTCTTTCAACATCATCGTATAGCCGTCACCATCAAGCATCTTCATGCCCTCGGGCTGCCAAGAGCCAGAGAACCGGTAAGAGAAATTGACACGGGTCTTACCACGGCGTCCGCGACGTGTCTTGATTTCGATCACACCATTGGCACCGCGAGATCCCCAAATGGCCGTTGCCGCTGCATCCTTCAATACGCCAATGCTTTGGATGTCTTCGGGGTTCACCTGCAAAAGAGTTGCGAACTGTTCCTCATTCTCCATATCGTTAAGGTCGAGTTCGTCGGCATTATAATCTTCAAGGATATAACCATCAACAACAATCAAAGGCTCCTGATTTCCATTAATAGAAGAGACACCGCGCAAACGCATACTCGTACCTGCACCCAAGTTACCGGAGTTGGCCACGATATCAAGACCTGCGATCTGTCCTTGCAAGGCCTCACCTGCGGTCTCAAACGAAAGACCTTCCATCTCGTCCATGTTCAGCGACTGCTGAGCCACGGAGATTTCGCGAGCAGGAATAGAAAAGCCGTTAGAGTTCACGCGGCGTGTACCCTTAATCACGACCTCCTTGATGGCCTTACTCTCCATCTCGATACGGAACACCGACGTTCCACCTATCGGCAACTCACGCGGAGCATAGCCGATATAAGTGACTCTCAGCCTGTTAGCCGGGTTCTTGATAGACATGGAGAAGTTACCACTCGCGTCAGTCTGCGTCGCCGACACGATACGGTTATCCTTATCCAACTCTACCACATTCGCCATTATCACAGGACCGTCTGCCTTATTCCAGACGTGACCTGAAATACGTCGTTGTGCCATCACTGTCATAAAGCAGAAGCACAAGACCAGAGTCAATAGATACTTTATGTTATTCATGATATTAAATATTATTTTCTAATGCGGTACTTCTTCACGAAACGTGCGGCCTGGTTAGCATCGTCCCACGTCTTGAAAGGCTGTGATTTGAACTGGCCGTTTTCCATGCAATCATCTGCGTCCATGAAATAGAGGAAGCCCTTGTCATTCGGGTTGCTGGTATCCACCAACTCGTGTACTACAGCATATGACGTTGAACCGACATACTTCGGATAACGAGACGGCGTCGGACCTTGGATGTCCTTATTGTCACGGGTGAATACATTGCACTTGCCCCCCTGTTCGTCGGTGCTCACATTGTGCTGTACGCCTGCATTGTCCGTCACGACCAAACCGGCTGCTCCGTTCTGTGCCACATTGATCTTCAGGTAGACGTTGAGCTCGCTATTGATGCACGAAGTCTCGTGATCAGCACCTTTCGACGTCACACCGGGATCGACAAACACAGACTCATCCATGAAGTGATACTTCAAGAAGTTCACCAAACAAGTAATCATAGCTTTTGCTTTGGTCTTGTTTCTCGCAAGGGTAAGCGAGTCCGTAATTATCTCAGGATCACAATTGTTCGTCACGAAGTCCGAGATCTTCGCATACGTCGGCAGACCCTCCTGGCGTGCCTGCGCCATTGCGGTGTTCGTGGGAACCAGCACTGTGTAACGGAAGTTGTTGAAGAAATTCACCACATTCTCAGCCAACTCATTCTGGTCAAAAATACGGTACTTATTCAATTCGTTTTCTTCATCGTCCTCACTCACGCTGTCGCAGACACCCGCCATACGGAGCATGTCAACATCATAGATATTAATAGCTTCCTGGAGGAAATCGCTATACTCGCTGTTGGCCCCCATGACGGTATGAACATTCTGCATCGTCGACTGAATCGGACGGTCGAGAATGTAAGTCATACCGTTACCATAACCAGAGGCACCGTCTCCAGACTCACCTGTCTGATCGAAGGTTTCAATCACGTTGCACTGCAAGTCTTCGCCCACATAGGCATCGCTGCCGTTCAACATCCGTTGGAGACCGCCTTCAACAACAGGATATTCACCCTTCGATTTCACATGAATCGGCGAACCGCTACGAGAAAGATAATATGTAGCATCGCCATTGATACCGTCTCCGGCTTGGTCGCCTGAATGCACGATAATATGCTGGTTCACCATTTCAATCAGCAAACTGCGCTTCGTTGCACCGAAACCACCGACACCGTTGCTAGCATTTACACTTTGCGAAGTCAAATCGTCATTGGCCGCAGACTCAGCACGTGAAATTGCAGCATCATTTTCCGTCTGTCCCGTCGTCGGATCAAAAGTATAAGCCACGGCACGGATAGGAATCACGGCATTGGCCGTTTGGCCGTCATAATAGAAACGCCAATAGCGACGTGACGATGCCAAAGCATAAGAAGACGGATCGACATAGCCATATTCGCCAAGGGACTCATCAGAAGGAATGAAGAACGAGAAGTTCGAATCCATGGCCCTCAAATATGTGCTGAAATACTGCTTCAAAGGAGCGCCGGCATAAGAGCTACTCGAGATATTGTTATCGTCAGCCGTAATCACAGCGTTGATGATCTGCGTCTGGTCGCTCAACAAGGCAGGACCGGCCACAGAAGCATAAGTAGCCGGAGCAATCACTTGATTCATCACATAAACCACGCCGTTGTTGGCCAACATGCAGGTGTCGATCAACTGGCGATAAGCGTCGGCCGAGAAAGACGAGAACATGGGGTCGCGCGCATCGTTCATAATCGTACGATACTTGCTCGGCACCGAAGCATTGAAAGAAGATTTCATCAGGTTGTTGACCAGAGGCTGCACACGATTCTTGGGAATCTGGTCGATGGCTCTCATGAAGTCCTCGGGGTTGCCCGTTTCCAGCAACTCCATCGAACTGTAACGCTCGATGAACGGACGGCCCTGACCATCGTGGAAGAAATGGTACATTGCCTCATTATTCGGAACGAACATGGCAGCCATATCCGTTTCCGCAGAACTACCCTCGGCGCTATACGTATTCCATCCCGGATCGTAGGTCAGCACACCTTCGGCATCGTTCACGGCATTCCCATCCGGATCGGTTCTCAACTCGGAACCTTGCGACGACATGGAGATATAACGCTTCACGAATACGGTATCGGTCGCCCACGTTGGCATTCAATGCACGGAAGGCCGTTGTCAGAGACATGTCGGCATAAGGAGCGCTGAAACGGTCGAGCATGTGGCTGAAATAACTCGTTTCGGGATTCTTGCGGATTTCCTCAGCCATATTGGACGGTGTCAGCATCACGCGGTCAAGCACATTGAAATATCCATTCAAGCAGGTCACGTCGCTCTGGTAGCGTTTCTGTTCATCACGTCCGCTCAACACCTGCGCATTATATATATAATTGCGTCGGGCGCCCTCATTCCACTTCAAGCTATCGGGCAGGCCAAGGATGAACGACACGTCGTCGGTGGTGATGCCAGTCATGTTCATCTGTGCGAGCATGAAGTGCGTCATCATCGGCGTGGTGTTGTCCGTAGCCAACCACATCTTGAATCCGGGCAAGTTATTATAGCGAGCCCAATAGTCGCGTTCGGTCTCGTTGTAAGAGCGTGGGAGATCCAAAGAGTTCACCAAAGAGATCGAGTCGGTGTTGGCAGCCGACGTCAACTGGCGGAGACACGTGTTTTTCGTAATTCCGCTTGTTCCGCCCAAATTGGGCATCATCTCCAACAGGTAGGCATTATCCAACATACAGCCATTGAAGAGCAAACGTTTCTGCGCGCTGCTCAACTGCTCATAGCTTCTGACCGGCTCGCCAGTCCCTGTGGTCCAAATCGGATTAGCAAAGAATTCCGCGAAAGACTGGTCGTCAGCCACGAAGAGGGTCTTGCTACCCGTCTTGGAAAGCACGTCCCGCTGCCCCAAGTCGTCAATCAAGCGCACCATCGTCGTGAAATTTCCGCGATTCTTCAACTCGTCGTAGATACTCGCGCCCAGAAAATCCGGAGTAGTATCCGGAAGATCATAATCATCTGAACAAGAGTACGTTAACCCGCAAGTCGTGAGCAGACAGGCCGCCCCGAGGAGCGTCTGGCCCATTTTGCATAAACGGTTTTTCATACGCATTAATTCAATTATAGTTATATTATTTATTCGTTTAACTCTACGTCCGTGCATATGTACACATCTCTTGATTGAGGCAAAATTAATAGTTTTTTATTTGCTTACTTGTGAAAATCGCAGCCAACTTTATTACCATTAAGCTTTTTTAATAATCTCCGACGGTAATATGTTAAAGAGCAAGTTCCTCATCAAGAAGGCGGGCCAACCATTAACAAATCTCCATCCACAGACTGTCATGACAGGCGCGTCGGCACACCATTTTTTCACCCATCATAAGGTTTCTATCCTCTCGTCCGGAAAATCACAGAGCATCCCCTGGCAAACGCCTTCTGCGCGCATTTTCTTTTTCAGCCGATCAACAAATTCGTAGTTTTTTATCCCCCAAGCCGGTGCTATCAGCAAAGATGCCGGAGACTGGGAAACAAAGCGCTCGACCGCAATTCCAGGCCGCAAACGCTGTAAGAAGGCAGACACGAGGGAGATATAGTCGTCCAGTGTCATTAAACGGAATTCACCAGGTGTTTCAGCAAACTCACGGGCCATACGTGTGCCACGGATGATCTGCAACTGATGGAGCTTCAAAGTATCGAGCGGGAGGCTGGACAACACATCAGCCTCAGCCACCATATCCGTAAGCGTCTCTCCGGGAAGGCCCAAAATAAGGTGGCCGCCAACAGGAATGCCACGCCCAGCCGTTTCCTCCACAGCCCAACGGGTTGCAGCAAAATCATGACCTCTGTTTACTCGCTGCAAAGTGCGATCATACACGCTTTCAATACCATATTCAATCCAAACGAACGTTTCGCGTGAAAGACGCTCGAAATAATCCAACCACTCGGAGGTCACGCAATCAGGGCGAGTACCGACGACGAGGCCGACCACCCCCTTGACAGCGAGTGCCTCCTCATACATGCGCCGCAATTGGGCAACTTCGCCATACGTATTGGTGTAGGCCTGAAAATAGGCAAGGTATTTCATCTGCGGATACTTTCGGTCAAAGAAACGTTTACCCTCTTCCAGTTGGCCGCGGACACTTGCGGTTTCAGCACAATAGTCAGGATTGAAAGTACGGTTGTTACAGTACGTACAGCCTCCCCGGCCGAGCGTCCCGTCCCGGTTTGGACACGTCGTGCCTGCATTGACAGACAATTTCTGTACCTTGCCATCGAAATGAGACCTCAAAAATGAGTCCAATCCCGTATATATATAATAATGTGTATTTGTCTCCATCTTATGCGCAAAAACGCGGGCAAAGATAGTGCAAACGAGCGGAAAGCGCTGGGAAATCCGCAGGATTTTCAAAAAAGTCGCCCCGCACGCCACCTATGCTTCTTACAAGATAAGCCAGCCACGAAAAAAGAGACATAAAAACTCATTCACAACAATAAGAATATCACACACAGCTCATAGCCAAGCAAGCGACAGAACTGTCGCTCCTCCCATAAATTCTGTCGCTGCGGGAAAAAGCCCTAACCGGCTGACTGAAAGAGAAGGCCAGGCATGCGATTTTTCCAGATGTCATATCGGACATATGGCACACACAAACCACAAATACTATCACACACAATTTTTCCTCTAAAAGCCACATTTTTCTTCCGGAATATCCTTATTATCATACAAACAGTTACATCCTTATTCAAAAATCACTTCAAGACTGTAAAAGATATTTAATGTAAACCACAAATACTCTCACAGTCTCTTCTGTATTTCTTACATTTTTTTCAGCAATTTTGAGTATAAAAAATATCCCTCTCATTAATCCTTTTTATACTTTTACATCTAAATTGGTAAAACTTAATCAAAATCCGTATGAACAAATACATCAAATGGGGAATCGTCGGAGTGATCGTGATCGGCCTGACGGGATTAGGAATCCACACATTCGTGCCGCACGAAAACAAAGAACTGTCTGCCAATGAAGAAACAAAGAAGGGGAAACAGAGTAACATCCTGAATGTAAGGGCCGTTACGATCAAGCGCCAAACCCTTACAGACGGCCTTTCGGTCAGTGGCAACCTGCTTCCGGACGAAGAGGTGCAACTCTCGTTCGAGACGTCAGGAAAAATCACAGGCATCCATTTCAAGGAAGGAGCGACCGTTCAGGAAGGCCAGCTCCTTGCCAAAGTGAACGACGCCCCGTTGCAAGCTGAGCTGCGCCGTCTGGAATCGCAGTTACGGCTGGCCAGCGACCGCGTATTCCGCCAAAATGCCCTGTTGGCCAAAGAAGCCGTCAGCCGTGAAGCCTTGCAGGAAGCCCAAACCAACCTTGCCATGCTGCGTGCGGAAATCGACCAAATCAAAGCCAACATCGCCCAAACGGAACTCCGCGCTCCATTCGACGGAATCATCGGTTTGCGTCAGCACTGGCGCTTACGCCTCACCAAGCACCATAGTCGCCACACTGACTAAAATCAAGCCCCTTAAACTGGAATTCGCAGTCCCGGAAAGATATGCAGGCGTGCTGAAACCAGGCGCCACTCTCCACTTCACTGTGGAAGGGCAAATGAACACATTGGCTGCCAAGATCTACGCGACTGACTCCCGCGTAGACCAGGCGACTCACACCTACACCATCCGTGCACTTTATGCCAACAGCGACGGCAAACTCATGCCCGGACGCTTCGTTAACGTCTCGCTCAACGCACAAGAA
>OMFM01000719.1_pt1 | contig 12171 bp, 9 predicted proteins | sample 1645661 | NCBI WGS metagenome assembly OMFM01 (sample SAMEA103958128, study PRJEB25191) | human gut metagenome | reverse complement strand
GAGCGCCACCTTGCCAAGGTGGAGGTAGCGAGTTCGAGCCTCGTAATCCGCTCCAATTTTTTTGGCGCTATAGCCAAGTGGTAAGGCATAGGTCTGCAACACCTTGATCCCCAGTTCAAATCTGGGTGGCGCCTCCATAAAAAATGCACCTGCAACAGCAGGTGCATTTTTTATGTCATTTGCTCATATGGCAAACGAGCGTCAATTCGGATAAAACACACACAGAGCGGTTCAAAACCGCTCTGCGTGCTTTTCTTAGCTTTTTTTCTTATGATACAAAACTTTCTCTGCTTTCACAGATCGTAACTTTTCCGTCTTTGCCATCCACGGTTAAATTATCACCCGTTCGTACATCGTTCAGCAGATCCCACCCTAAGCCGACAATAACCGGAATATCAAGGCTCTTTGCGAGGATAGCAGAATGCGATTCGGATGAACCGAATGCCGTCAAAAAACCCTGTGCGTTGTTTTCACAGAACTGTATTATTTCGCTTGGGAGAAAATCTTCGGTGCAAATTATTTTGTTTGCACCTGTTGCGAAATCCTTTGCGCTGATTTGCCGCCTGCCCGAAAGAATAGAAACCAGTCTGTCTGATATATCATGGATATCGGCGGCTCTTGCCTTCATATATGCGTCATTCATTGCGGCAAAGACTTTTGAGAAGTTATAGGCGGTAAGCGACACTGCATATTCGGCGTTGACGTGTTGAGTTTTGATTATGCTTTTGATCGCATCACCGAAATCATCATCAAGCGTAAGTACCATATGAATGTCAAATATTTTAGCAAGCTGTTTTCCGACCTGACAAACAGCCGTATCGCGAAGCTCTTGCAATTGCTCAAGTGCTTTCAGCTGCGCCACTGCAAACCTTTCCGTTTCGGCTTGTACATTCTCTGTGTGTGTGCAGTTGACTGTGCCTCTTCTTCTTTCAAACTGGAATGCCTGCCCGTTTACTGTAAAAGAGTTCAGGCTTTTACCGCTTAAAACTTTCATTCTGCTCACCTCCGTTTTAAGAGGATAACTGGTTAAAGGTATAATTGCGAATGAGATTTGTGACTTTAGCAACATTCTGCAAGTGATTTGTAGAAGTTGCCAAAATTATTTTAAATCTTGTCTACATTATAGTACAATTTTATCAAAATTGCAATAGATTTTTAGAAATATCTGAGCAAATTTGCAAAATTTTATATGAGCGATAAGGTAAAGCGGTATCACTTTAAAAATTAAAAGGACCGGCTATGACCGATCCTTCAATGTTATGATGCTCGCTTTTGTTACTGAGCAGAAGCTTCAGACTTCTTGCCCTCTTCGACCTTTACGTTATCCTTGCTGTCAGCCTTGTCTGCTGAATCATCAACCTTTTCCTTGCTCCAGCTGTCGAACATATCAATCACCTTGTCGTAAGTATCATAGCATACTTTCGGTAATTTTCCCTTTCCGCCGTAAGCCTTTTCTGCAAGTCCAAAGCCCTTTATGAAAGCGTCTTTGAGTGTATCGGCGTACTTGCTGTCATTGCCGGCAAGGTTTTTCGCAAACTCAAACATACGTTTTGCTGTGGCTTCCGCACCCCAGTAGTCTGCGTTGTTTTCTTTGTCGGAAACTTCTTCGCTCTCGAACTTTTTACCTGTTGCTTCTTCTATCTGGCTTTTGAGATCGTCAGAAAGCTCTATCTGCTTTGTGTTCTTTGTTGAAGCGTTTGATGCCTGATGAGATATCAGTGTTTCAACAACACTTGCAAGGTGATCCGCCTTAGACTGTGCCACAGTTTTGAACTGCGACTTGTCGGTATTGTCGACCTCTTTCTTCTGAGCAGATTTCTTGGTGTATGCGGGAGTGAATGTTTCCTCGCTCTTTACATATTTATCGGCATTGTCTGCCGCGAGTGTACTGTTTGTCTTTTCTGCTGTTGTCTGTACGCTTGTTTTAGGCGCTGTCTGCGCTGTTACTGCCGCCTGTTCTGCTACTTTTGCAATTTCCATATCAGTTCGTCCTTTCCTTATTGTCGGTGTCCGAAAGCGTTTAAACTGTTTCTTATATTTTATATCGGCAGAGATATTAAAAACTTTAGTTTTTCAGACTGTCGAAGAACCTCTATTGTTGTTAAAAATGGGGTTGAGGGGCGAAGCCCCCGACAGGGACTAGGGGCGGTAGCCCCAGCAATATAGCCCCTTTCCGGGGGAAAGGGGTTTTCGGCAAGGATGCCGAAATAAGGACACACCAAGCTTTGCACGATGCAAAGCCATCAGAGTGTCCTAAAGGGGATAGGGATAATAAATCAGAAGTTTATTTTAAAAACAGACTTTTTCTACAAGCTGATTAAAAACTTTAGTTTTTATATATCAGTACGAATTAACGAAAATTTTTTCAAAAATGTATTGACAAATCGGCGCAAAGTGATTATACTGTTAATATAACACATTAACAGTGCTTTTTTGAAGGGCTGTTGTGGCTTTTAGTTGCTAAACGCTGTGATTTGTGATATACTTATCACATTAAGAGTATTCATGGCGGTAAAGCAAATTCTAAAAAGAAAGGCAAAATTTCGATATGGCACTTGAAGTAAAAGAGATATCAAAACAGTATGGCAGCTTTACTGCTTTGCATCCGCTCAGCTTTACGCTGAATGAACCTGGAGTTTATGCGCTGTTAGGTACAAACGGTGCAGGTAAAACTACTGCCATAAGAATAATACTGGGTATGCTCAGCCGCAACAGCGGCGAGGTGTTGTGGAACGGTAAGGCATTATCGCCTGTCACCGAAAAAGTCGGATACCTTGCAGAAGAAAGAGGTCTTTATCCTAAGTACAAGATAAACGAACAGCTTACATATTTTGCAAAACTCAGGGGAATGCAGAAATCCGATATCGAAAAGTCACTGAAGTACTGGTTTGCAAGGCTTGAACTTAACGGCTATGAGGACAAGAGAGCAGAGCAGCTGTCAAAGGGTAATCAGCAAAAGATACAGCTTGTTGCGGCGCTTGTTGCAGACCCGGAGCTTCTTATACTTGATGAACCTCTCAGCGGTCTTGATCCTGTTAATGCCGATCTTTTCAAGAGCGTTATAAACGAGCAGATCGAAAAGAAAAAGTATATTATAATGTCATGCCATCAGATGCCTGTCATTGAGGAGTTCTGCAAGGATATAACGATACTGCACCATGGTTCTGCGGTGCTTCAGGGCGATCTCAACGAGATCAAGAAAGGCTACGGCAGAGTGAACCTGTCCGTTAAGTGTGACGGTAATGTACTTCCCCTGGCGGCAGAGTGCGGGCTTGTACCCGAAACTATCACTCCCGATAAACTTACATTTAAAATACAGTCTGAGGATCAGGCGGGTAAGCTTCTTAAACTCATTATAGACAGCGGTATGCCGCTTGTACACTATGAGCTCAGAGAGCCGAGCCTGCATGAGATATTCGTTGAAAATATAGAAAAAGCCGATAAGGAAGCCGGAAGGAGTGGTGAAATATGAACACTTTTGGTTGGAAAAGCGTATTCTCATTTACATTCGTTCAGACTGCAAAGTCAAAAGCTTTCAAGGTCAGCTCTGTGATTATTATCACGCTTGTTTTTGCAATGGCACTTCTTGCAGGTGTTCTGCCTGCGCTTATCGGAAGCCATGCAACGTCCGATGACGGTGATGTGACGGTAGATGGTAAGCCGCCTGTAAACACCGTATATTTTTCCGATACAACGGGAATAACCTCCGGCAAGGACTATGAGGGCTTTTTATCAGGCATCGGCATAAAAATAAATGATTGCGGCAAGGATGCAGATATTCCGTCATTTACCGAAAAGGTGAAAAATGAAAGCAAGTCATTGCTGATAACGATCAAAGAGAATAAAAGCGGTTATGATATTTATGCATCGCGTCCGGGTGATGATTCTGTTTCATCGGGGACAGCAAACGATTTCGGAGAAATTATAAAGAGTATTTTTGACAGTGTAAGGCTGTCAAGGGCAGGGCTTACCGATGAACAGATCACGGCTGTAAACAAGACGGTTTCGGTCTACCAGTCGGTTGCGGGAGAGCCTACCGAAAACGACTTCGGTTATGTTGTAAAAATGGTATTACCGATGCTGTCATCTCTTGTGCTGTTTATGCTGATTTTTATATACGGTCAGATGGTCGCACAGTCGATAGCACAGGAAAAAACATCAAAGGTAATGGAGCTTCTGCTGACATCTGTAAGACCGCTTGCGGTAATTATCGGCAAGATACTTGCGATGGGTTCACTTGCACTGATACAGTTCCTTATGATCATCGCATCGGGCGCACTTGGAATTGTTGTTTCGACACCTTTGTCATCATCGATTATCGGCTCGTCCGAGGAAACGGGAGCTGTAACAAGTCAGCTTATGACTGAAGTCGGAAATGCGCTTGGCGGATTTTCGCCGATCGTCATCGTGCTCATTATTATTGTGTTCATAGTAGGATTTATTTTCTTCGCACTTATCGCGGGTCTTATAGGTGCTACGGTAAGCAGAATGGAGGATCTCAATGCCGCAATGCAACCTATGGCAATAATAGGCGTACTTGGCTTCTATCTTGCTTATCTTCCGTCTTCGATGGGCGGAGAGGCAAATACGATGGCGCTGATATCCTACTATCTTCCGATTTCATCACCGTTTTCGATCCCTTCTGCACTGCTTACGGGGGCGATGGATATCCCGCAGGCACTTTTGGCGGTACTTGTTCTGTGCGTGTTCGCAGTTCTTATGGCGTTACTTGTTGCGCGCGTGTATGAGCAGGTAATACTGCATACAGGCAACAGGTTGAAAATTAGCGATATAATAGGACTTGCCAAAAACAAATAATAATTCCGTTTTCATCAGTAAAGGTAAATGAGATGAACAGTATAAGCAGCTTCCGAAAAATTCTATACGTTATATTCACCGCCGTGATTTTAGTTACGGCGGTATCGCTGTTTGCAAAACCTGTCGAAGCAGGTGCGGCAGATGCAGTGACATCAATAAGCGTAACACCTATACAGCCGACGCTTGACATATCGGATAAGCGGACGGTCTATCGCTATAACAGCAACAGTGGCAAATATGTTTCGCATAGCTACTATGATGTGTACGACTATGATAAAATTAAGCTTACAGTGAATTACGGAAGCGCCGAGAAAACTTATACAGGCAGCGAAATAACACGTCTTACGGCAACGCTCGGAGTACCGCTGATAATATCTGACGGACAGGCAGATAAAGCGTGGAGTGACGGCATTCATACTGTTACATACAAGCTCGGAAATGCAACCGCAAAGGCAACGTTTGAAGTAGTCGACACCAAGATAGCACATCTTACCGTTACTCCGATATATACGATAAATGCGATATACAACGTTGACGGAAGCTATGGGACATTTGCGGACAGTACGGGAAAAATATCTCAGCGGTTTATTTATGACCTTGGAGGATATGATTATAATGTTAAAATAATCTATCGGGGCGGTGTGACAGTAAACTGTACTGCCGCCGATTTAAAGCAGAAGACCGGATATGAAGCGGTATTCTCACAGGGTAACGCCGCGTTGTCGGTCGGAGCAAACAAGGGCTACTGCACTATAGGCGGAGTAACTGCATCGTTTGACTTCAATGTTGTTTCAAATCCTATAAAAAATGTACAGCTTTATATGACAGATAATGCAGATGAGCTTTATGCAACACTTGACGGTTATTACGACAAAAGAAATGACGGAAGTGCATATTTCCGATTTATATACGATCGTACAAAAATCAGAGCAAAGGTCACACTTGCAAGCGGAGAGGTTGCAGATTATCCTATAGGTGAGCTTTGTGCAAGGCTTCACAGCGAACTGTACATTGAAGATCGGCAGAGCGCTTCACCGTGGAAAGTAGGAAATATCACATTGCCGGCAACGATCTGCGGTATTAAAACCTCTCTTGCGTTTAAAATAAGCGGAGCCGCACCCGTAAGCGGGCTCATAGTGGAAAATGCAAGTGATAACTCAGTAAAAATAGCGTGGAACAGCGGATACGGTACCGGATATATTGTCGAAAAGTATGACGGTAAAAAGTGGATAACGGTGGCTGAGCTTGACAGCAAGGCTACATCATATACGTTTACGGGACTTGAAGAATGTACCGGATATCATTTTGCGATCAGATCGTATTATAACGGCAATGCAGGGTCGGAGTATACAGATTGGGCATATATAGATGCCGAAACCGCTATGCCGATTGTGGAAAGCTTCAGAACGGCAACAAGAACGTCAAATTCTTTGACGCTTTCGTGGAATAAAAACTCAACAACAGACGGATATATTGTCGAACAGTATAAAGGCGGAAAATGGTCGCGTATTGCAAAAACCTCATCCGCATCGGCAGTTGATATAACTGTAAAATCACTTTCGGCAGGAACATCATACCGTTTCAGGATAAAAGTCTATAAAGGAAGTAAAAGCGGCAACTATGTGTATCTTTGTGCCGATACACTGCCGACTGTGGTAAGCGGCTTTAAACGAAGTGACCGCTCAAGCAGTACCGTAACACTCAACTGGAACAGAAATACGTCGGCGACCGGCTATGTGATTCAGCGGTACAAAAACGAAAAATGGACAGATGTTACCGTTATTCGTAACAATTCCGTAACAAGCTACAAGGTGAGCGGTCTTGCGGCAAGCACTACGCACAAGTTCAGAATCTGTGCCTATAAAACCACAGATAACACAACCTCGTACAGCGGATATAAAAATGTAACTGCCAATACATTGCCCGGTAATGTCAGCGGTTTTACCTGCTCAGGCAAAACGAGTAATACGATAACTCTCAAATGGGATAAAAATACCTCGGCTTCAGGTTATATAATCGAACAGTATACGAACGGAAAGTGGGTACGCTTGACAAAGCTGACATCTGCCGATAAAGTAAGCTGTAGTATAGTGAAGCTGTCGGCAGGCACTTCTTACAAGTTCAGGATAAAGACGTATAAATTCTTCGGAAAGAATGCGTTGTACAGCGGATATTCGACAGTGACAGCTTTGACGACACCTAAAAATATCGGAGGTCTGAAATATACAAAGAGAACCGACAGTACTGTTACGCTTAATTGGAACAAAAACAACACAGCGACAGGCTATGAGATTCAGGTATATAAAAACGGTAAATGGACAACTGCGGCAAGGATCGCTTCTTACGCTAAAAACGGTTGTACCGTTTCAAAGCTACCGGCTTCAACTGTGACAAAATTCAGAGTCAGAGCGTATAAAACAGTCGGCAAGCTGACTTCATACAGCGCGTTCTCAAATATATCCGTGCGGACGTTGCCGTCGAATGTCGGTTCGTTTAAGTGTGTTGAAAGCACAAGCAGTACGGCAAAGCTCACATGGGCTAAGAACAATTCGGCAACAGGTTATATTCTTGAACAGTACAGCAACGGAAAATGGGTTCGCATCGCTAAGTTCACATCAGGCAGTAATACAAGCTGTCGAATTATAAAGCTTGCTTCAAACAGAGCGTATAAGTTCAGGATATGTGCGTATAAGACAGTCGGTAAGAGTGCTCTGTACAGCGGATACACAAAGCTTACCGTATATTCTGTTCCGACAAATGTAAGCTCGTTTACATCAGGCAGAATAACAAGCAGTACCGTAAAGCTCAACTGGAGAAAGAACGCCACTGCCGACGGATATATAATTCAGCAGTACAAAAACGGTAAATGGGTGCGAATAAAAAAGCTCACCCAAAATACGAAAATATCATATACCGTTACCGGACTTCCCGCAGGTTCGACCTGCAAATTCCGCATACAAGCCTATAATTTCGTCGGAAAAAAAGCGGTATACAGCGGATTTGCAAGTCTTACAGTGCTGACAAAACCGACTGAAGTCGCCTCGTTCAGATGTGGCTGGAAAACAGGCAATGCATTAACGCTCAACTGGAAAAAGAACAGTTCTGCATCGGGCTATATAATTGAGCAGTACAAAAGCGGTAAATGGGTACGGGTATCTAAGATCACTAAAAATACCGCTGTAAGCTACACTGTCGGAAATCTTAAGAAGAATACGGCTTATAATTTCCGCATCAAGGCTTACAGAACTGTAAATAAATCGACTGCTTACAGCGGGTATAAGACTATTAAAGCTACAACGTCAAAATGAGAAAGGTCGAACAAATGGAAATAATTGTTGCGGTTGACGAGAACTATGGAATAGGAAAAAACGGAGATCTTCTGGCTCATCTTTCGCCTGACCTCAAGCGTCTTAAGGCGATGACAGTCGGAAACATAATCGTAATGGGAAGTAAGACTTATATGAGCTTTCCGAAGCGGCCTTTGCCTGACAGGGAAAATATTATAATCACACACCGTCCCGAGGAATACCCCGGTATCAGATGCTTTACATCGACCGAAGAATTTGTTGAATACTCAAAGACGGCTCAAAAGACGATATTTGTACTCGGCGGCGGAAGTATATACGAACAGCTCTTGCCTTACTGCGACAAAGCGCACGTTACCAAGATACTTCACAGCTTTGAAGCGGATACATATTTCCCTGATCTCGATAAGAACCCCGAATGGGAGGTCGGACACGAAGAAGAGATTATTGATACAGAAAAGTATCCGTTTAAATACGTTACCTATGTTCGCAAAAAGTAAAATTGAAACACCGAACCGCCGGGCGCAATGCCCGGCGGTTCAGTGTGTTACACTCTTAAAAATAAAATGGTAACATTATATGTTATCAATCAGGCAACACAATGAAATACAGCCAACAACGCCGGAAACAGTTTCGATACCGACAAGGTGTTAATAATTTCGTGAGTTTAACAATGCAACTGCACTGTCACCGAAACTTCCAAAAAACGCACTATCCAAAGATATCTGTACAGTCCCCCGGGTCTAACAGAGCGTCAGCGTCCCGCTTATTGCGGCTTTTCAAACGCAATCGTTTGTGTGTCTTATAGCCAACGCCCCATTATGGCAGAAGAGAAAAGGAGTCAGGAAAGTGGGAGCGTGAGGGAGAAAACCTAAGGGGAGAGGGGAAAGCGCCTTTGGAGCGCCTTCCTCTCTCCCCTTGGGTTGTCTCCCTCACACATAGCAGCAACGTTATTAACCGGAATAGCGAACCCAAGAAGTGCTATCCGACAAACAGAACTATCGGTAGCTTGCTATCATTGTTAATTGCTAAAGCAATATAATAGGAGCAAACCATACAAAAAAGTGAGCCGAGCGCACTATCTTTGCGCTTCGACCCACCTTTCCTTTTTCGGGTTGCGTCACAGTTAGCTCTGTCACAGTTATTTTAATTTGCGTTTAAATTTTCTTCAGATCCTCCGCCCTTACCGCCGCAGTGATCTCTCTGCCCTGACCGATAACAATATAGTCCTCTCTGTCACCGGAGCCTGCCTGCATAACCTCGTACACATTCGTATACACAAACAGTGCAAGCGAACCGCCGTTATACGTCTTTGCACCGTAATTCACTTTCACCTTATCTCCCACGACAAATTTCTGTGTCTGCGTATCGTCCTCCGCCTTGTAAAGATCCGCCGTATACAGCCACCCTGTAGGTACGCCGTCAAGACCTATCAGCGTTTCCTTACCGTTACCGGATACCTGCAATACAGTATAGACCGTGTCATAAACATAAGAATAAGGCTTGACCCCGTTTGTAAATACAGCGTCCCGCTTTACTCTTACCTTATTTCCCTTTGAAAATCCGTTGTGCTTCTCATCATCGGGCTTTTCGGGAGACTTTTCTATGCAGTGCTCCTCGTACCACCTTGCGGTTATCGCAGGATAATCTACAAAGCAAATATCCCCGTCAACATCTTTACCGCCGATATTGTCAACACCCCACTGCCACATTTTCTGCCCGTAATCGAATCTGCTCGGATAGTCCGGACTTTCCGTCCAATGAGCAAGCCATATATCATACTTTCCGACTAACCGTTCTTTCTGATAATAGCTTTCAAGCCATGAGGGATTTGCATAAATTCCCGACGGCAGACCCGCTTCATTCAGGCTTTTGCAGAATTTCACCGCCATATCGGTTCTCACTTTGCTTGTAAGATTATCGATCTGCTTCTGCTCTTCCATGTCAAAGAACACGGGATATGACGGCTTTTCATTGTCCAGCACCTTTATACACGCTTTTATCTGACTGTCCAGTTCAGCGTTGTCAAGGGCCGTGATATACCAATAACAGCCGTATGCCAACCCGCGTTTTGCACATTCGATTATATTCTGCCGGAAATAGCTGTCCTCGTCTTTTCCTATTCCCGCACGGATTATAACAAATTTGTTTCCTGCCGCCTGTGCCGCGGTAAAGTCAAATTTCTCCTGCGCCCTGCTGATATCAATTCCTTTTATTCTCATGGTCGTCCTCCCCACTCTTGTTTTTTATCTGTTCAAGCACATTCTTTATCTTTTGCGGTACAGGCAGACCGAGCGCCGCCGCATTCTCAACTATCGAGATTCCTTCGTTTGCTATATAGAAAAGCATCACAGCCGACATAGCGGCGGGTATTCCGCCGAGCACATAAGTGTCGGTTATGTGACCGAGTGCCACAAATGCTAGAATCAGCATCTTCTTTGCAATGCCCCTGAACCCGACTTTACTGGAAATTTTCTTTTCGCTGACAGCCGCAAACACACCGCTGATATAGTCCAGCACCATAAACGCTATAAGCGCACGGAACAGCCCGTTCACCTCACCGTACATAAATCCCAGGATCGCCCCGACAACACCCGCTGCACTGTCAATCGCTATCTGTATCTTACTCATATTTCCCCTCCTTTGATTTGATCTTTATTTATTTTTTCTCTGACCCTGATTTATCCACCAGAAGCTCTGCGAATGCGGCGGAGTAGCACCTCCGTTTGTTGCATTTTTCATTATCATCTCATCGTCCGACATTCCCGCCTTACTCAATGCGGTCGGCTTAAGCTCCGGATGCATCTTATACAAAAGCTCAAGATAAGTCATTCCCTCTATATCCCCGGGTATCTTCATCTGTTCTATCCAGTCATAGAAACCGTCCTTTTCGCCGTACAGCTGGAACAGCGCTTCGGTAAATTCTTCATCGCTGTATATCTTGTCGCTGTACTTTTTTATAAAGTCGTATGCATCGTCAGGTGAGAACTTTCCGCTATCTGCGTTTTCTTCCTCATTCTTTACCGCATCTTTGAGTGATGAATTTAGCTTTATCCGATAGTTACGGTCGCTGTCGTAGACATTCTGTGCATAATCCCTGTCGTTCTCATACACCCCACGGTTGTAATCACGATCATTTTCAAGCACGTCACGATCGTACTTTCTGTCGCTCTCATATACCCCACGGTTGTAATCTCGATCATTTTCAAGCACATCACGATTATACTTTCTGTCGCTCTCATACACCCCACGGTTGTAATCGCGATCGTTTTCAAGCACATCACGATTATACTTTCTGTCGCTTTCAAGTACGCTTCGGTTGTAGTCCCTGTCATTCACATACTTATCTCTGTCGAATTGAGCCTGCCAGTTTCTCTGCGCCTGTGCGTCCTTATTCTTATTATATTCAAACTCCCTGTTTGTGTTATAATCAGCCACACTGTCACGATATCTGCCGTATTCCGTATCTTCAAGACCGATCAGCGTGTTGAGCTTTTTATACGCGCTGTCCTCCTCATCACGATAGCGCTCATGCGCTCTCTGTTCAAGCTCCGGTATCTTATCATTCAGCTTCGACATATAGCTGTCATACGCCTGCTGACCCGCAGTTACCGCATAGCTGTTTGCATATCCTCCGGTAAGCATAGATGCATTTCCTACCGTATCCTCCATAGCCGTCTTCCCGGCTTTCGTATAGCTGTCCTTATACTGTGAAAAAAGCTTGTCGCTCCCGATATCATAATTGAATTTCTTTTTCCCGAGCACACTCGAAAGATTGCTCTTGACCGCATCCGAATAACGACTCTTATATTCGGGAACGGCGGATTTTTTATTACTGTTTTTTACTGTACTCATATTTCCTCCGCATAACACATTTCCTGCTCTGCCTTCATCTTTGCCTCATACTCATCGATCTCCGCGTCAAACCTCGCGATATCCTCCGCCGTTATCCTGTCACGGCTGTAATGATTGCCAAGCTGCATAGCCGCCCACGCTCTGTCAAAGCTGCCGCTTTTCACGCCGTTTACAGCGACCTCGACGATCCACT
>OMFM01000703.1_pt1 | contig 12415 bp, 9 predicted proteins | sample 1645661 | NCBI WGS metagenome assembly OMFM01 (sample SAMEA103958128, study PRJEB25191) | human gut metagenome | reverse complement strand
TAAATAGCTCGCTATTCGCGTCAGATGATTCCTTGCTCTGTATAAAAATCCAAGAGTAAAATCTGACAACTATTGCATCAGTGTTTCCCATAGGAGTGATACAGTAAAAAAGGCCGCTCCCAAGAAAGCTCCCCACAGAGAACCATTGATACGAATGGCCGCCACATCTTCAGATACAGATTTTTCTGCCAAGGATGCCATCGTCCGGCCATCATAAGCAGCCAAAGCCTTCTCCACCACCGACGCCGCCATGCGATGCATCCATCCCACATGCGGCCGTACCAGACGTAAGAAAAAGGCATCGAAATCCCGCCGCTTCTCCTGAGCAGAAAGCTGTCCGTCCACCAAAGAAAGTAAAGCCTCTGCCAACCGATGCGCCAGTGGCTCTTTCTTTTCCTGCCACAAGGAAATGAACCAATTCCGCCCTTTCCCAGACAATAAGCGACTAATCAACTTCTGCGCAGCACCATTGACCTGCCGCTTCCAAACCTCATTGGTCTCTAGCTGGACGATCACTTCCTCATAGGCCTCTCCCATCTTTTGGCGAAGCTCACTTTCCGGATCCGTCAAAGCCTCTGACAAGGACAACATCTTTTCCTGCACCTTTTTTACCATCTCTGCATCCCGATCCTCTACCGCATCCCGGAAGAGGGAATGAAGCCAGCCCTTATCATTATATTTCTGCCAAGCCAAAAGATAGACTCGCTGGATTTCTTCCTGCGTCACCTCAGCCTGCAGAAAGCCCTTCACCTCGGCCGCCAAAGCCTCCGTCAAAAGCTCCTTCTTCGGATAATCGCGGAATGCCGCCATCACCTTGGCCATATGCCCCGCCCAGTCTATATCTGCCGCTTTTCTCTCGATCGCCTCACTGGACATCGTCCATAACGATTCCGCAGGAAATACAGTCAGCACCATGTGAATCACATCCGCTGCCAGCTTCTCCGTCAGATCCCTATGGACTGTCAGCCAGTGAGCCACCACATCAGAAGGCACATGCTGGCGCAGGATCTCCGACAGCCGTCCCCTGGTCAGAAGCTCATTCACCACCATATCCTTCGCGATGGATACGATCATTTCCCGATTCTTCGCGATCAAATCCGTTCGCCAGGAAATGCCAAGGGGCCTGCGAAATAAAGACGTCACGCCGAACCAATCGGCAAAACCTCCTACCGCCGCCGCAAAAGACATATGAAACAACCCTGCGATCCACGGGCTCTCCCCCTGAAACGGAGCTGCCCCTAAGGTAAGAACCACAGAGCTCGCCAGTATACCGTCAGCAAGCCATCGTTTTTTCAAAGAAATCACCACCTCTGATTAGACATCACTGGGGAAACGCTGAATAAATCACAGAATCTGATTTCATCAGAGTTTCCCTAGTGTGCAGTATACACCGATGCATATATTATTGTTCATTGTTTGCACCTAACAACCAGTTACCACTTATCGATCCATTTTTCCAGTTCATCCAAGGAATCAATGATAGAATCACAAGCCTTTTCCGTGACCGTATAGGCTTTATCTATCCCATCCACCAAGGTATCTGCCGTTTCCGCCAATTTCATCACAACAGCTTCCTGCTCCTCTGGTGGCAATTTCTCTATTTTCTGATCCACGTACTCTCCCACCTTGTCTAATAATTGATCCAACATGGATGGCTCTTCCTCTGCCTGTTTTTCCTCCACCAGCTTGGTATAATACCGTTCTGCCCACTGTTGTAACGCTTGACTCGCCATCACATTCGCATCATCCCTGTTTCCAAATGGAATTTCAGGAAGATTGTTTCCATTGTCACTCATCTTATCTCCTCCTTAGGAAATACATTTCAGCTGTCTATACATCAGCTTTTCTTCCAGTATACCAATGAGAATGGACAAAGAATGGGTATGGAAAATATTTTTTGAAATTATATGAAGTCATAAAAAAATGTTGCTGAGTACCTGTCCTAAGCTGAATACTCAACAACATTTTTATTACAATTCACAAAGTTCCGACCTCCCCTATAGAGTCATCTTGCACAAACAACATCAGTTAAAAGGGGCACTGCTCAATAAATCTATCCTTGGCCTGTAAACTCGCTTAGTGTTTACATTTTCTCCACTGTGCAAATGGGCATCTTTCCTATTGTGGCAGGTGTCATGGAACCAGAAGAAACAAAGATATCTCCTGGTTGCAAATCTATAGAATCTCTTCCTTTGTTTTTCATTTCTGTTCCCCAACCATAATAGAAATTCTCAGCTAACGAACCCTTCCAAAAATCGGATGAAGTAGCGCCAGCAATCTCTTTAATACAGCAAAATGGAAGCTGATTCACCCAAGGCTGCCAATGCACGATACCATCTCTATCTGCTTTCACACGACAACTCTCATAGCTATCTAAAAAACATTCATTTAGTCGCTTTTGCTCGCTCTCTATCGCTTGCTCATACATCTCTTGCTCATACGTCCGCGTCCCAGCGATCATCCTATTCCATGTAAAAATGTATCCCCAATCAGAAGATCCATCATAATAAATACTTATATCGCTAAGCCATTTAAAGTGCTGTAAACGGCCTCGCGCTACGCTTTCCTTTGCCCCGTATACCGTGAATAGTGTCTGTCCTTTCTCCACCATGGCACCTTCTGCCACTTCGATTTTCAGCATCACCTTCGGGGCATACTTGGAAACATCAGTTCCTCCTTCAGGTCTCTCCGGCCATAGGGCATAATAGCTAGCAGGTGCTACCTGTCCTGGTGTATTCAAATCGCCTACCAAGTTCAAGTAACATTCCCCCGCTTTCCCATCAAAGGATTTCCATTTGTGATTCTCGCATAATAGATATTTATACCGATTTCTATCCTGAATCAATTGGGCCGCTTTGGCTGCTTCTTTCAACATAGATTCTTTGCAGCCCATAAACAAGTATAGCTGGCTTAGTTTCCCATAGGCACTGTCATTTTCAGCTTTCATTTCCTGACATAGGACGAGAGTATCCAGCAGATACGCACTCTTTCCGCCGGACTGGTCCACCTTTTGAAACCACATTTCCAATTCGGTGCCAGCTGTTTCTTTCATATGACAGAAGAGATGGTACAGTGGTGTATCCACATGTAGCGATTCCCGAATCCGTGCCACCGTCACCAGACCATCATCCGCTGCTTTCGCCTCTGGCTGCAACAAAGACCAGGTGAAAAGCAAGAGGGATACATAGGCTTCTTTGGCCTTCGGGTCAACCTGTCCCATCACATGTCCTTCCAAAGGATAGGCCGCTCCTTTTCTCTCCGCACTGGCAAAGAAGGCTTCCTTGTTTTCTCCAGCCTGAGCTTCTTTCATCTGTGCCTGCTCCTTGTCGAGCTGCGCCACGCTATCCTGCAACCGTTGGAAATGATCTCCCATCTGCTGCAGTTCTTTTTGTATATCTTCCATAACTTTCACTCTATCACCTCCATTTCTTTAGCTAAAAAATTTTTTAAATAAGGAACCAATTGAAACTCCTGCCGCAATATCCGCGTCAGTTAATTCAGCACACTTATGATCAGGATGATCCCAATTCCAACTGTTTACAGAGCTGTTAAATATTGGTTTTAAGTCTACAAAAAATTTACCGCTATTTATCATCTGAATGAATTTCTTTTTCACATTATCGACACCTTCGCTAGCTCCCTTAACTCCCAATAATTCTGCTTCTTTATAGTATTTCCAGGCATCTCCTAAGATGGTAAAATCTTCATTTGTACCATTATCATAAATTATATCCGCCATACTTTTGGCAGCAGCACCTTTTGCTGGTCCATTTTTTCTAAATGCTTTTTCATACCAGTTTGTAGCCTCCCATGGAGCACGTGTTACTCCCCAACCGTAATTATAACAATTCCCTAAGTTGTTCATACTCCAGTCAGAACCACATTCTGCTCCTTTTTGAAACCACTCGACTTCTTGCTGATAATCTCCTTTATTATGGCAATAAATGCCGCACCAATTCGCAGAATCAGCACTTGCCAAATTATATTCATGTAGTGCTTTTAAATATAAGCTGAAAGCTTTCGCCTCATCCTTTTCAATTCCAGTTCCATTTTTGTAGCTATCTGCCAAATTCATTAATCCCCATGGTTCCCCAGCTTGACCAGCTTTTTCATAAAATTCATTAGCCTTCCCATATTCATTATTTCCCCAATAAATATTACCTAGTCTATTAAAAGCTTCACCAGCATGATCACCATCCAGGTCACTAATATATTCATACAAAGAAATTTTTTCTTCTTTTTCAACTTTTTCTGCTAAATTCATGGCAGCCCGCCAATAACCTTCCGAAGCAGATTTTCTTAACCATAATAAGCTTTCATCTCCACTATTAATACTTGATAGAACATCTCCCAATTCATCTTCTGCAATAATATCCCCAGCCTCTGCTAATTTCCTCACTTTAGGAATAGTCTCTTCACATATTTTATCTCGATCTGCCCCGTCTTCATAAGCACAATTCAGCTGACATAAAACCTCACCTTTAATTGCACCTTTATGATGATATTGGAATCCTAACTCTTTGTTAACTGATACGTTTCCCCAGCCAAATCGATAATATTCCCCAATTAAATACATAGCTCGTGCATTACCCAAGTCGGCCAAGTTTTTAAGATAAGAAAATGCTTCTACCAATTTATCCTTCATAAATAAATTTTGTATAGCATATTGTGTCATGCCATCATTTAAAACAGATTCTGATATATATGCTTTTATATTCTCGAGCTTCAATACGTTCCAATCACCTGATTTTTGCAGTAAAGTTTTCCATTTTTTATTGCTTATCAACCGTGTTGCTTCTGTAGCCTCTAATAGAAGTTCTTCTTTTATTTTCATAAGAGTAAATAATGAACAAACTGACTCTAATCCTTTATCTCCAGTCTGCATTTTTGTATTGATCATTAATGCATCTACAGCAAAGCTAGTATTCCCGCCAAACTGTTCTACATCCTGTATCCATTGTCCAATCGCGTTTTCTTCACATTGTAATACCTGCGTTAACATAACATTTAAATGACTTTGACTATTCATACTTTTCAAAATGTCTTCCACAAATTCATATCCTACATCGTAGTTAGCCGCATATGGTTTTAGTATCAAAAGTTCAAATAATAGTAATTTTATGTAAGAGTCACCTACTGCTTTATCTGTTATAAAGTGAGAATTAACTATGTCTCTATTATGCAAAGAAGAGTCATGACTAGAATTATCTTTTGTTATACGCACAACAGTACTATGTTGCCATTTATTTCTTTGAAATCTGTTCATCATTTTCCCCTTTTAATTTTCAATATATCTCACCAATAGATTTTCATAAGATTTTAATAGCTGCACACTTTTTTCTTTTTCAGAAGCTTGTTTTTCCAAGTTTTCAAATTCAGCATTTACATCTTTCAAAAGAATATCCACAAACTGTTCCTGCAGCTGTCCCAATTTTTCTTTGAAAGATTTCACTTCAGCTGCAATCTGCTGGCTCAGGGCACCAATCAAGTCACTAGCTACCCGGGATACGACTTGTTTCAGTTGTTCTCTATCATTAGTGTCCCGCACTTCACCAGAAAAACGGTCTGTAATATCATTGATGTATTTGTCCAGAGACACTTGGAATACCGGCAGCTCAATCTGATTCAGCGTATCCTGCACAATGAGTCGGAGCTGGTCGGGATTGAAATCGGTGGAACTCGTATCCATGTTGTTCACAATTGCCTGAAGCAAATGCCCCTTAAGGCCCTTCAAGTCAATACTATCTGCCATACGGTTGTCTGTAGTCTGCTGGATCTGATGAGCATAGCGTCGCAAACTTTCCAATGCATCGCTAGTATCGATGTATTTGTAATGGGTATCGTAGGTATAGCTTTCTTCATGACTGCTAAACCAGCTGAATGGATTGTACCAGTGACTATCACTGATGGTGCGAGTTCCTTGATGAGTTTCCGTACCAGTCCGCTCTACTACCATATCCCTGTTAGCAGCCAGATTATGCAGTTCTCCCACCAGAGCCACCTTGGCGCTTTCCATATCGCACATGACTTGGCTAAACTGGTCACCTACATGGCCTTTCAGTTTCAATATCTGATCCGCCATGGCTTGCTTTTGAACTAATATTTCTTTCTGGTCGTGACTTTCCAAGGTTAAGCGATGTTGTCTGGCTTTTTTCAATAAGTTTTCCAAGACGGTTTGAAGATTTCTTTGGAAAGTAGGCAATGTTTGCTGGAGACTGGCTGCCAATTTTTCATCTTTATGGATTATAATGTCTTGAAATTCTTTTTCAATGGCTGTCATGTCCCCTAACTTTTCAACCAATTCAGGCGACATATCACCATGGTAATAGTCTAACTCTTCAAATACATTTTCTTCCAGTGGGGTGTACCGTTCTCTTGTTTTCTTAGCCATGCGATGCATAAGTGATGACAAGAAGAAAGGATGGGTACAGGAATGCATAAGTTTCCCAAATTCAGTCCGACCACTCTTTGCATATTCCTCCGCATGCTCAGTAAAAATTTTTTCCACGTTGTGTTGGAATTTTTCTTTTTCAGCAAGGATAACTTCTTCCAAACTGTTCTGGCTATCAGCTGCATCCAGTACGATATCATCAAATTTGCTCGCAATGAGACGGATATCTCCTACGCCTTGTCCTGGAAGTTGGGTCTGGAGCAAATTAACATCCTGATTGTCTAAAGCTTTAGTTAAGAAAAAGACCACATCACATTCTGCTAAAAAATCTTTTGTTGCCTGGGTGCGAGATACGATAGGGTCATTGGTTCCTGGGGTATCTACAATGGAAAGGCCTTCCAGTTCGGGGCGATTGATGCAAAGAGTGACGCTTTTAACAATCGGTGTCAACTGTCCATTGGCGCCCACATAGGTATCCAGTACCGATTCCATTTGTGCTTCATCTGGCATATCGATGATTTCTTGTCCCTTTGCCAAATACGGCTTTACATCTAGTCCACTATTTTTTACATCATTCACCAGTTCCTTGGCCGTTTTCACATCTTCTCTGGTGCTACTTTCCTGCTTCGCCAGTTTTTCCAATTGTTCCCATTCAACGGGGCGATAATAAGTAATCATCATATGAGGATGTGCATCATATTCAATTTTTGTCAAAGTGGCAGTCTTGGGGCGAAAGGCATGGGGTAAGATATCTTTCCCTTGGAAGATGAGTTCATTCAGGAAAGAAGATTTCCCTGCTTTGACACAACCTACTACAGCCAGTGTCAACTTACGGTCTTCTCTTCTAAATTTATCTAGTTTTGTTTGGATATCTCTAGACAAACGATCTATGTTTTCCGCATCTCTATCGTCCATATAGGGGGAAAGGGCCTGCTTAATAGTGGCCACTTTTTGTGTCAATTGCTGAAATTCCTTTTCTTGCTGATCTGTTGCATGAAACTGTACATTCATATGTATGCCTCCTTGGATATTTTGTTTTTAGTTGTTGGTTGTCTGATACCAACAACTAAAAACAAGTTTCAATACTCTTTTCTTTCATATTACATCTCATCCCTATGCTTCTTGAGTACCTGGAATAACTGGTTCTTATATTCACTAGAACCAGGCAAGGCTGTCTTCTGCTCTTGCATACCAGTCATGACTTCTTTCAGTTTCATCACCATGACCGGGTCTTCTTGTTTTCCACTCTTTTGCAACATATGGGCTAAAAGCACAGCGGGATCGCCGGCACTTTCTTCTGCCAGTTCTAACTCACTAGGCGTGGGAATATCGATATGAACCTGTTGTGCTACTTTTCGTACCATATCAAAGAAAAGGGCTTTCTGGTTTTCCAAATTGTCTTGGGCTTGTTTCAGCTTGCTGATACGATTGTTTAAGATGAGCTGTGAATCATGCAAACTGCTCCGTATTTGTTCATTATCTGAAAGTATCAAAACTTTATTGACACGATCCAAACGAGCTGTTTCTTCCCCAAGTTCTTTGCGGTAGTATTTTTCACATTCCACAAAGAGTTTCATAAAATCATGTCCAAAATGAGTTTTCTGTTGCTGGACATCCAATGCTTGTAATAAATCATGAACGGCCTGGATATCTGATGCGATTTCTTTCTGCCACCGAGGGGAACGGGTATATCCCCATACGCCTTTAACTGTGATACCATTTCGAGCAGCATCTTTTTTGATACTTTCGATAACTTCCTGGTAAGTATCCATCCCATTGACCAATACTTTATCTGCCTTATTTAAAATGATGGCCTTAGGGATACTCCCATCAAGTTGTTTTAAAAATTCAATATCTGACTGAGGGAGCACAGAGCCATTAACAAACCATAAAATAAAATGACTATGGTTCAGTTGCTCTCTAGCAATCTGTTCATCGGTACGAGCAGAATAATCTTTAGTATCTGGTTTGGAATAACCCGGCGTATCAAGAAACGCAATATGTGCATAGGGTTGCAACGTCGTGGAAATAAACATTCGCTGGATCAGCTGACCCAATGAGACCCCCAATTGGCTTTTTTCTTCAAATCCATGAGCCAGAATACCTACATCACCAACGGTTAAATCGGTGATGCGACTATCAAATAGGTTGATAGCACGGATAGTTTCTTCGCTGTCTGCATGCTTTAGATACGTCGGCACAGAGGTAGATGCCGCTGTATCCGTAGGAAGCAGTCTTACTCGATCTGCAGAATTTTCACTGAGAATACCATTTAAGAAGGAAGATTTCCCCGTACTGAATCCACCACCAAGAGCGACAATGTTCTTTCCAATCATGTCTTTGAATACTAAGAAATCCTCAAATTGCTCATATACTTCTTGTAAATCGAAGCACAGAGCCGGTAAATCGGGCGGTGCTTCCATTTCCAACGCTTTCGGTAAATCTGTTTTGATGATTTTTTCGATTTTATGGGCTTCTTCTAACAGTTCATCCTTGTCTGTTTTCAAAGCGATTAATTTCTTTACTAAGGAAAATTGCTTTTCCATATCCTCTAGAAGCTGTGTTTCCATATATTCCTCCTTGTGTAAAAAACAGGATTCCGCGATTAGAGAGTTTCATATCCGGTTCATTTCCCCGAAAGGCAACGTTGCTAAAGTCGATAGTAGTGTTGTTTTTTATACATTTTCTCCCTTAGAAAAGTGCAAGGTAGGGGATGTCTCTTCACTTGAGATATCCCCTCTGCTATGACACTCTACATTTACGACTTGTTTCTCCTCTTCGACTATCACTGGCTCGCTGACTTTTTACAGCTCTTGTCAGTCCGCAGTACTCAACCAAGTTTCTACTTGTTTCCAATCTTGCTGAAGTTGCTGTTCTTTCTTTTCTTTTTCTTCCTGTTCGTTGTTCGCCTGTACAATCAGGTCATTCAATGCTTTTTCTTCAGCCTGAATCTGGGCATCCACTTCAGCAGCCAGTGTCTGACTGATTTGGTCAACCTGACTTGTAATCATCTCTTCTACAATGCTCTTCACGCTAGTAGATAGCTGTGGCACAACCTCGGTCCGAAACTGTTGGATCACTTTCTGACGTAGTTCTTCTGTTTTACTAGATTTTCCAAAAAGAGTAACCGCTATGGTGATAGCTACCGATATAATCTGGATAATCGGCATTGGTATTTTAGTGCCGATCATGGCCAGCAATTTCAACAAGCCTTTTCTTACTAATTCTTCGGTAATCAGTCCCGTCAAGCCTGTTATTCCAGCCGAATCTGAATTAGGCATTTGTGGATTTATTTCCGGTATATCCACTTTTACGGCATTAGATACACTTTGCAAATATTTCTCTACCTTGGGTGCAAAAGTGCGTTTCATTCCTTCTTCTACCTTGGTACGAACAATGGTATTTACCCGTGATTTAATAGTTTCTCTACGACCGGATATAGTCAAATCAGCAAATTCTTCTGCAAAATCTTCTAAGGCAATTCCTACATCGCTGGCAATGCTGTCCATACAAGCAGGTATCTGTCCTTGAAATTCGTCCTTTTCACTAGCCAGCTTTGCTCTAAGCTGCTCAATATGTTTTTCTCGTTTTTCTTTCTTTGCTTCTAGTTCAGATACAGAGCAGTGCACTTGATTCAAAGTAGTGCGGAGATATTGTTGCAAAACGCTACCAAACTGCATGACTTTTTGATTTGTTTCTCTATCAAAAAGAGAGGCACTCTGTTTTTCCAATTCTTTCAAAATAATTTTGAATCCTTCTACATCAACATTTCTTCCTTTGGCATTGGTGCAGTAAATGGGAACATTGTCCAATCCCACGTCTTGGTGAAGTTGTTGCTTTAAATTTTCTACGCACTGTTCTCGCTGCTCTTCCAGCACACTACTGGATTTAGTGACTACCACATATACCGGCATATCATGGAATTTTAATTCTTTTAAAAACTCCAGCGTATCTTCTTCAATGGTAGAATTTCTTGCCTGAAAGGTCAGAATATAGGCTTTACTTTCTGGCAGATATTCATTGATGGCTTTATTATGCAATTCGATGTTTGTCCCAAAGCCAGGCATATCTACCACTCGCACATCAGGTACGGTCTTTAAGAAATCATTGGAAATCCGCAGTTTGACAGTAGACCAATCACGAATGTTGAAATCATGGTTTATAAAATCTTCCATGGAAATATGTTTTTCCAGTACCACGTTTTGGGTATCAGGATCTTTCTTGACTAAAGTCACCTTTTCAATATCTCCATACATGATTTCTGTAGGGATTGCTGTTTCTGGCAGTGTATTTTCTGATAAATATTTCTTTCCTAATAATCCATTCAATAAACTACTTTTCCCTGTACTGAAGCGCCCCACCAATGGACTGGTTACTTTAAAATCATCGATACTTTCTATATAGGAAGTAATGGCGGTGGTCTGCAGGTCGTATTTCTCCATCATCTGTTTCATCGCAAGGAATTTGTCTTTTGCAATTTGTTTATTCATAGGTATCCTCTTTTTTCTGTACATATTGCCCTTGAATCATCATTTGGGCGAAAGCTCCACAGCTTATATCTAATATTTCTATGGAATTTTGTCATCCTGCTTATAAAAACAATCAACGTTCCATAACTGCAATGATTCTAATTTTATGGAACGAATGACGACTTAACACTTTGGCTCTAGCATCCATACGATTAGCTGCTTGTACCGTAGTCCGCTGTTTAGTAGAACCCTGCTTCTCCACCTGAAATTCCACAATATACGATTTCATTGTAATGACTCCTCTCTTTCAATAATTTGCAATCACAGTGGCTCAAAAATTCACGGCCATATGGCTCATATTTTCATTACCATTCACAAAATCAGAACCTCAACATTAGTAAGTATCTCTATATCTTCAGTTCAAACTTATTACAAGTATGACGCCCCTTGGTCTTCAACCCCACAGACTTCATACAGCGAGCCTCTTTTTCTCTATCGAACTCCCACCAATTTCCGGGCAGTGGCTTGATGGCCGAATTGGTCGGATCATACCAATGTTTACAAAAAGCACAATATCCCAGACGAAAATCACCGGCATAAAATTTCCCCTTACTCATTTTGAACACTCTCCTTTTGTAATAGGTAAGCGGTTGACAGTTAGCAGTTGGCGGTTAACAGGTTACGGTCAACTGCCTACTGAATGACCTTCACCTTATTCCCCTGGCTCCCCAGCCACATGTCGATGCCGATCCCATAGGCTTCGGCGGTGATGGTGTAAACGCCCTCTTTTTCTTCCAGAATTTGTGCTGTAGGAAGTCTATCCAGCACAGCTTCTACGGAAGGGCCGCTGTAGGTGAATTTCACGCGGCGCAGAGGCCCTGGGTACATGAATTGGACGCGCCTCCGAAATTCCCCCTCTTTGAAGCGGTCGGCATAGGGGATCTGGAAGGTCTTTCCGGTCTTCTCCATCTCTTCGATGCGGTCGACGCGGAAGATGGTGGGGTATTCGCTTTCTTCTTCTTTGAATGAAACGAGGTAAAAGTAGTACTCAGAGAAGAGGATGGCGACGGGCTTCACAAGGTGTTCCCGATGGATACCGTCCATGCGGGTGTAGCGGATGTGAAGGATCTCCTGGCCTCGAATGGCCAGCGAGAGATCCCAGAGTCGATTCAAGAGTTTCTTTCCGTGCTTCAGAGGGACGTAGTAGAAAGTCTCGCTTTTGATGATGCCTTCGATGATGCTCCGCTCTTCGGGCGGACACTCGGCGATGAGTTTGTCTAGGATGCCGTGAAGTTCAACTGGCTCTAGGGCACGGCTTTCGAGGAGAATCTTCGCCAATGCCAGGATTTCCTTGTGATTCAGGTGCTCATAGGAAGAATGTACCAGTCGATATCCCCGCGCTCCCATGTCGTACTGGATCTCCCCGCGTCCGCCACGAAGGGCGGTCTCGGACAGATGCGCGCGGAGCTCATCGATGTCACGCTGGATCGTTTTCGTCGTGACTCCGTAAGCATCAGCAAGCGCTTTCTTCGAGAGGATTTCTCCATGGCTCAGC
>OMFM01000702.1_pt1 | contig 12421 bp, 9 predicted proteins | sample 1645661 | NCBI WGS metagenome assembly OMFM01 (sample SAMEA103958128, study PRJEB25191) | human gut metagenome | reverse complement strand
CCTGCACCCTGCAAGGGACAGCGTCCCTTGACCCTTTTTCGCGATTGAGTTGGTCTCGCTTCCTTGTTCCTTCCGCGTGCAGCTTTTTGGCGCTTCGCCGAAGCGCTTGTTTGCTCCCCAAGATTCCGTGGAAAACCCAAATTGAGCCGCTGCACGTCCCTTTGTGCAGCGGCTCTTGCCGTATCGGTTTACTTTTCTCCCCCATCAATCGTCAAGTGATGGCCGAACATGCCGTCCATGGCGGGCGAACGCATCCGCATGTCATAACCCGCGTTGCATTCAAGGAAGTCCGCGAAGGTCTGCGTACCGTAAACGATTCGGGTCAGCACGGCAATGGGCAGCTGAATGTCCCAGTCGCGGTTCGCTTCGACAATCGTCTTTTCGCCGTCCTGACAGGTGATGAGCCAGCGCGCGTTGTTCGCGGGGATCTGCTCATCCACCACTTCCAGAACGAACGCGCCGTCACGCTTGCCGGCGGGCATCTGCCGCAGAATCGCTTCCGCGTTGATGATGCGCACCATCGGCACGGTTTTGGCGCGGCGCGGGATAATTTCGCCATCCAGCGTGATGACGTAGCCCAAATCGGTCATGTCAATCACCTTGCGCGTGTGGATGACGGAGACTGTCGCACCCTGATGATACAGCGCATTCACACTGTCTGCCACCAGTTGACGGGACGAGCGCATCCGCCCGTAAAGTACACCCAGCAGTACCCCTGCACCCGCCGAGCAGCCCTGCACCAGCAGCGCCAGCCAGCGAAGCCGCAGGATTTCCGGCGTGCGCAGTTCCTGCATCACCGCCGTGTCCTGCCATACGTTCCAGAATGCCTTTGCAATATCCTTCCACTCCACCAGCACCGTCGGAATCCACTCCGGGAAGGTGTATACCGGCTGAATGATGTAGTTCATCAGCAGCGCCGCGAAAATCGCCGATACCCCGTAGCCGAGGATGAACAGCAGCACCGCGCCTGTCAGCTCCGGCATCAAGCTGATGGCATACTTTTCTTGCAGCCGCTGCCGATAGCGCTTGCCGTAGTGCTTCACGCGCCCATTCAGGAACGCAATGAACCGCAGCAGCACCGTCATGCCGATAAGAAACAGCAGCACGCGCAGCCAGAGCGTCGCGCTCATGCCCTCTTTGCCGAGGTCGAACATGCTGCCGCCGCTCTGCCAGCCCGTCACAACGGACTTGAAGGATACGCTTGCGCCCGTCCCCGGCTTCGGGATTGCCTCCACCAAAAGGGCATCGACGGTTGTGGACGTTTCAATCACACTGTTCAGCGGAATATACGCCGTATACGCCTGATATTCCCCGACGCGCATGGAATGCCGCGCGATGCCGATGACCTCGTAACTTTCACCGCCGATGAACACCTTGCGCCCCAGCGGATCGGCGACGCGGAACAGCTTCAGCGCCAAGTCCTCGTCCAGCACAGCGACTTTCCGCCCGCTCTTCAGTTCCTCTTCATACGGCAGCCGTCCGTAGCGCAGGAGCTTTTGCCGCACCTGAAAACCATATTTGCCGACCAGCTCCACGCGCGTATCCGACGAGATGTCTCCGCCGGATATCGACGTTTTTTCAATCACACCGCCGATTGTCCAGCGCAGCATCGTCGTCGTATCCCATTCACCGACTGCGTTTTCCAGCGCCTTCACCTGATCGGCAATCGGCTGATTCGGTGCAGTCTTGCTGTTCTCGTCCTCCCCAGAATTGTCCTCCGTCTGCTGGGCGGGCGCGGGCACCAGGTATTGCAGATGGTCGCCTACCTGCTTTGCCTGAACCGCCCCAAACACCAGCGCGGCAGCAAAGGCGGCCAGCAGCGCCCATTGCCACCATTTCCCCAGCTTTTTCACTGCACATACTCCATGACCGTCGCGCCGTCCTCCAGTGCACGGTCTTCACGGTCGGCGATGGAGCGATAGCTCAAATCCTCCTGAATGGAGACCGTGCTGTCGCTGCGCTCGATGACGGTCACGCTGGTCTTTATGACCTTCATCGTGTTCTGGGAGAGGAAGCCGCCGCCGGAATACTCGACGACGTACACATAGTTCGATTCGCCGTCAGAGCGGACGCAGCTGGGCGCAAGCAGGGTTGTGGCGCTCTTTGCTCGGTAGGTGATTTTCACGTCCACGCCGCCGTCCTGCATGAAGCGGCGAATCGCGGTGGAATCGCTGCTCAGGTACGTTTCCGGCATCGGCATTTGCAGATACTTCGTGCCATCTGAAGCGATGGTGGTCTTTTCCACGCTGGTGCGCTCGCTGCCGTAGTTGTCGCTGCTGATTTCGGCGCGTGTCCCGTCGGCAATCGTGCGCGTGGAATTGCTGTCAAGCGGCGCGCGTAGCACCGGCACGCAATCCTCCTTGTTCATCACATACGCAACCTTCGTGCCGTCGTAGGTGTCGCCTTCCGCCACTTTCAGCTCGATGATGTAGCCGTCGCGCGGCGCAACAACTGCCTTCAGACTCGTTTCCAGCACCGTCAGCGTCACCATCTTCTGGTTCAAATCCTCGATTTCCTCCATCAGCCCGTTGCGCTTGGTGATGTACTGGAACACATCGTCTGACACCTTCAGCTTCTTGTTGTCCAGCACCGCGAAGTACGCTGCGCGCGCTTCTTCGTAGGCAGCCTGTGCCGTCCGCGCTTTGTTGACAGCGGCTTTAAGGTCGTCGGACACCTCACCGGACAATGCAAGCTGGCTCTGCCACGTTGAAACATCCCCCGTCAGCACAACGGATTCCTTCGCCGCGGCATAGCGCGCCTCATACGTCGCCTCGCTCAGCGCGTCCTGCGCGTCAAGCAGCTGCTGGTACATGGTGTTCTGGTAGCTTTCCTTGCTCAGTTTGCGGTTCTGCACGTCCAGCTCCAGCAGTTCCTTGTTCTTCGCGTCGTAATCTTCGCGAACCTTCTTGATTTCTTCTTCGTAGGAGGGCGTTTTCGCCGTGAAGATAATGTCGCCCTTCTTGACGTAGTTGCCCGCGCGAACATAGAGCTTATCCACGGTGATGTTCATGTCCTTGGCTTCCTCGACGGTGAACTCTTCCGTCTCCGCGAAATACACCTGCGCGCGGAAGGTCATTTTGTCCTCGAAGCGCCCGGAGGTGCTTTGCACGAGCTGTACCTTCGGCGTCGTGATGGTCTGCACCGTCCGCGCGAAGAACATGCACAGCGCCACCGCCACGAACAGCACAATCAGCCCGCGCAGGGCAAATCGTTTAAGCTTCATACGTTCCTTTTCCTCCGTCACTTGAGTTCGCTAAGCTGAATGCCCGCGACGATGTCCTCTTGGAAATACAGATAAATCAGCAGCGTCGGCAGAATGTACAGCGCGCTGCCCGCAAAGGCGACATCCGCCCGGTCGGTGCTGATCTGGTTGAACATGACCGACAGCGGCTGCAAGTTGGTGTGGTTCGCCAAATAAATCAGCGGCTGTTCGACCATGTTCCAGCAGTCCGCAAAGGACAGCGCCGCCGCCGCGCCCAGAATCGGCTTGCACACTGGCAGAATCACATGCACGAACCCGCGTACCGGGCCTACGCCGTCCACCATGCCCGCCTCCAGCAGCTCATTCGGGATGCCCACCATGAACTGGCGCAGGAGGAAGATGTAGAAGGGCGAAAAGCACATCGGCAGAATGACCGCCCACGGCGTTTCCATGATGCCCAGCCATCGCAGGACCGTGACGCTTGGCGCCATCGTGACCTGAAACGGAAGAATCATCAAAACCAGAATGCAGAAGAAGAGCAAATCGCGCCCGTGGAACTGGAAGCGGCTCAGGCAGTACGCCGTCAGCGGCACAATGAGCGCCTGCCCGACCAGAATCGCGCCGGTGTACATCATGCTGTTGCAGAACAGCTTCAAATACGATGGTTCTTCAATGAAAATCTTGTAGTACTGCCGGAGCGAGAACATCGCGGGTGAATACAGCACGTCCAGCCACTTCGTCGTGTCGTAGCTGCCGCGCCCTTTCAGGTACGCCGTAATTTCCGACTGGGGAAAGAACGAATACAAGAATGTAAATACAATCGGGATAAGGATGACTGCCGACAGGATGGTCAGCAGCACAAACGCCAGCTTTCCGCCGAAGGACAGGCGGTTGTGGCGATGATGAATTTTCTTCTTGCGCGCCATCATACTGCCTCCTGTCCTCAGTTATTGGGCGAGCGAACCGCTTTGCTCAGGTACATCAGCGCAAACAGCACCATCACGCCCACGGCAAAGATATACGCCGCCGTCGTCACATCCTGATATTCCAGGCGGGCGAACTTGTTGTTCATGAAGTGCTGCAAGGTATAAATCGCGTTGGACGGGTACGCGCCGCCGATGAAGTAGACTTCCTTGAAGATTTTGAACGCATTCACCCACGCCAGCACGAACACAAGGAACGCCGTCGGCATAATCTGCGGGAGGGTGATGCGGAACGACTGCGTCCACCAGCCCGCGCCTTCCAGTGCGGCGTATTCATACAGCGAGGGATGCACCGCCGACAGCGCCGACGCGAACAGCACAACCGAGAACCCGACGTTCTTCCAGATATACAGCAGCACAATCGGCACGCGGAGTGCGTCACCCTCCAGCCACAGCACGCGCTCCATCCCCAGCGCCGCCACCATGCGGTTGATAACGCCGCCGTAGTCGAACATCAGCGTCCAAATCAGCAGCATGGCAGAGGACGGCATCAGGTATGGCAGCAGCAGAATGTTTCGGAATGCCGTTGAGCGGTCTTTGAGCGTTTTGAGCATTGCCGCCAGCAGGAACGCCAGCAGCCAAATCACCGGCGCGCACAGCAGTGACAATTCCCATGTGTTCTTCAGTCCCAGCTGGAACATGCTGTTCTGCAGCGTCCGCTCGTAATTCGCCAGCCCGACGAACTGGTTCTCGAACGACCCGTCCATCAGCGACGAATAAATGCCCCCGAAAAACGGGACGACATAAAACAGCATCAGTCCCGCCAGCCCCGGCAGCAGCAGCAGCCACACGACCTTTTTCTTCCGAAACATGTTTCCTCCTGAACCACGCACAGGCAGGCGGTCTTTTCCGCCTGCCTTGAAGCGCTATAAGATACCCCAGAGGCTCTGCCTCTGGACTCCGCAAGGGGCCTTGCCCCTTGACCCCACAAGGGAGTTCCTCCCTTGACCCTTTCGCGCGATTGAGCTGCGCGCACTTGCATACAGGTTCCGCGTGTTTATCCAAGAAACGGATAAGTCAAGCCACAGGAAGCCCCAAAAGTGGCGGCGCCGAAGGGGTGGAGGGGGCGATCGGAAAGCCCCCTCCTCGCGCCCGCAGGCGCGAATCCCCTGCGCTTTACTGATTTTCCAGCTGAATCATCCGCAGCTTCCCATCCGCCTCGCGAATGAACTGGTCAAGCGTAATCTGTCCATCAATATAGCGCTGCACCAGCGTTTTCAGCCCCGATGTGTTGTCCGTGCTGTCCAAAACCGTCGGCTTGCCGATGTACAGCGCCGGCAGAATCACATCCTGATACCGCTGAATGTACGCCGGCGATACCGTATAACGATCGCTTTCCGCGCTTTGTTCCATGTACCGCTTAAATTCGTCCAACTGTTCCTTGTAAGCGTTCTTTTCTTCCGCCGACGCTTCGTCGTACGCCTTCTGATACATCACGAGGTCTGCTTCGTTCTGCTTCCGCTGTTCCTCGTACCACGGATTTTCAATCGGCGTCGTGCAGCCTGCCACCAGCTCCACCTTCTGTTCGTCGCGGATGTTCTTGATGACGTATTCCAGCATCGTGCCGATTTCGTCGCTGTCCGTCGTGCGCGGATTGACGAACATCAATTCTATCTCAATGCCTTGACCGAGGTAGAATGCCGTGTCCTTCGTCAGCGTCATCTGAATGAGCTTGGGCGTCTTGTCCTTACCGAAGGTCACGTCACCGTCGTAGTAGGAATTCAGCATCCAAGTGCCAGTGAAGATGAGCGGCTGCTTGTAGTCGCTTTCTTCGTCACTCGTTTTCTTGTTGCTTTCCTCAATGCGGTCGCAGCGCATAGCGTCAATCGCCGCCACCATCTCGCGGAAAATCGGGTCGTCGAAGTGCAAGTCCTGATTCGTCGCCTGACAGTATCCCTTCCACTCGCGCAGTGCCAAGCGGAACATGCGGTCTTTGTACTTTTCGGTCGAGTCCAGCGGCGCAAAGTTCGGGTAATCCTCCACAAACTCGTCGTTCCAGCGCGTCACAAAAGCGCACAGGTCGATGAAGTTCGTCGGAATGTCGTCCATCGTCAGTCCCATTTCCTCAAACACCTTCGGGTTGATGGTGAACGCGTACGCGCCGCCGACGCTGATGGGCAGGGCGAAAATCTTGCCGTTTTGAGCGGTCACGAAGTCGCGGAAAACGGGATTCAGGCTCTCAACATACGCCTTCACCGCCGGGTACACGGACAAGTCCTTGCAGTATCCCTTCTGATTCAGGCGCTCAATCGCCAATCCGCCCGCCGCGTCGCGCGACGTGTACGAATTGACATACGCACTCACAATATCCGGCGCATCGTCGCCCGAAGCGAATGCGCGCGCGACCTCTTCCGCGCTGGCACTGTCAATGTCCGAATCCGAGACAACTGCCACTTCCGGGTAGTCCACCGCGTAATCGCGGATGCCGCCCCAGACGCTCGTGCCGGACAGGTGGATGATGTGGTTCGGCTGATAGTTTTCCGTCAGCGTGCGCGCGAAGATGCCGGAGCTGTAATCCGCCGAAACAATCGTATCACCCACGATTGCAACGTGATAGCCCTCCATCGGGAGGTACGCATACAGCGTCGCCTTCTGGAAATTCGTCGTACCCATGATCTGCGTGCTGTCACAGTACAGCACTGCATCCAGCGCTTCGCTGTACACCAGCTGCTGATAAGAGAAATCATCTCTCACGCCAATGCTGCTGGACAGCATCGTCGTCGTATCCGTCGTCGGGTCATAGACCATTGCCATCTGCGGGATGCGCTTGCCGTTTTCGTCCCAGTCTTCCTTCTTCTGCGAGGCAATCACGAGAAATTTGCCGTCCTTATAGGCGCAGAGGTTGCGCGGATTCTCCACATTCACCTTGCGGACGCTGCCGTCCGTCAAGCTAAGCGCGTAAAGGTTTGTCACTCGGCCCTTGTCGTCCCATGTGTTCATCAGCATCAGCACAGTATTGCCCGATGCCGCCACCGTGTCCGGAATAAGGGCATAGCGTAATCCTTCCTCCTCTTGGATGAAGATTTTCGTGTCCTGCACCGTTGCAACATCGGTGTACACGGCCTTGCCGTTTTCGCCGCTGATGGTGAAGATGCCGCCGGTCAAGTGGTTGATGCCGTACACCTTTTCGCCATCCGTGACGAGCATGGAGAAGCAATGCGCCGCGTCCGGCAATTCCGTGCCCGCGAGAGCGTCCTCTTTCAGGTTTTCCAGCCGTTCTTGCAGGTCTTTCAGCTGCGCATAGCCTCCCGCTCGGTACATATTCGACGCAACAAGCGTCATTTCCTGCTGACCGGGCTGCCAAGTGTAGAGCGAATACAGGCGCGAGGTGTCATCTTGCACAAGAATCGCCGCACGGTCCTTCAGCGAAAGCAGCCCCGCCGGGGAAAAGCTTTCCGCACGTTCCTCCACCGGCAGCGTTTCATTCAACATGGTTTCTTCTTCGCTCAGCTTCTTGAAAATCGTCCGATTCTCCGCCGCCGCGCAGCCAATCAGCAGACTTGCCGCCAGCAGCACACTCGCCATTTTTCTGAACTTCATGCTCCTTGAAACCTCCTTCACGTTCCACCCTTTGCAGGGGGCATATCATTATTTCCATCTGTGCGAACCATCCGGCAGCGCTTTTCCGTTCAGCCCACACATATTAGACGTTTGAAAATCCCTTTTCGTTTCCTCTTTTACAAATTTTCTTCAAGGGGCATTGCCCCTTGACCCTTTCGCGCGATTGAGTTGACTGCTCTTTCATACTTTTTCCGCGTGTTTATGCAGGGAGAAAAAGCTTTATTGCTCCAATCCTTCTATCAGCTTATCCGCTTCCTCCACAAACTCCTCCAGCGAAATTTCCCCCTGATGCACCTGCGACACCAGCGCACTGAACGCATCCGAATCCGCCAAAATTCCCGGGCGACGCAGGTAGCTCATCGGCAGAATCGTCTGCTGATAGAGTTCAATCGTCTTGGGCGCAATCGTCCACCTCTCCCGCACCGTGTATCGCTGCAAGCTCGCCTCTTCCTCGTTGATACGCTCCTGGATCCCCTGCTTCTTCCAAACAGGTGCATTTTCCTGCTGCCTGCGCAGTTCCGTCAGCGTTTTCTCGTAGTCGTTCACCATTATCAAGTAGTAGGAATCCTCTATCGGCTCGTCGTAATCCGCCAGCAGCACGCACTTTGCCGTTGCTTCCTGGTCAGCGATGACCTGCGCAAGCATCTTGCCGACTAAATCCGCATTCATCGTCCGCGGATTCACCACCAGCACAGTCATGTAGCCGATGCCGTAATGCGTGGTCACATCCGGCGTCAGCGCCATCGGCAGGAAAATCCGGCTGCCGAAAGCATCCGCGTAGTTTGCGAAATTCCCAACCGCCTGCGCATCCGTCCAGATCAGGCATTCGCGGTAGTCGCTGATTTCTTCGTTGACCTGCTGATTCGCCTGCTCGATTTTATCCGTGCGCATGGCATCCAGCGCCGCCATCATCTCCCGGAAAACGGGATGGTCAAAGCGCAGGGGAATGTTCTCCGCCTGACAGTAGCCAATCCAGTCGCGCACCATCAGGTCAAAGACGCGCTCGCGGTATGATTCCGTCTCCTCCAGCGGCGTGTAGGCGGCATACGCGCCCGTGAGGTTGTCGTTCCATTTCGTGATGAACGCACAAAGGTCAATGAGATTCGTTGGAATGTCACTTTCCTGCAAGCCGAGCTTTTCCATCACGTTTCGGCTGATGAAGTAGCCGTAACTCCATGCGTAGATGGGCAGAGCGTAGATTTTGCCGTTGCGCGTCACCGCGTCGCGGTAAATCCCGTTCAGCCGGGACACATAGTCCGATACCTCCGGGTAGACTGACAAGTCCATGCACCAGCCCTTGTCCATCAGCACGTCCAGCGGCCAGCTGCCGTCCGCTTCAGGCGTATCCGGCGTCAGCCCCAGGCGCAGGATGTCCGGCGCATCGGCAGAGGCACTCATGCGCGCCGCCAAGCTCGCCGCATTCATAGCGCTCTTCGCCAGCGTCTCCTGCGCCAGAATCACCTCCGGATTTTCCTCCGCGAAGTGCTGCAGGGCGGTGTTGCTTGCGCCGTTGCTGCTTTGGATGCGCAGCACGGTCATATCGCCGTTTTCCTTCGAGCGGACGTAAACGCTGCTCAGGTTCACACCGACGATGCTGTCTTTTGTGACCGCAATATTCACGTTCGCTGCCGGGAAGGTTACCACAGGGTCTTCCTGCACGAAATCCGTCGTCCGCACAATTTGGCGTGTTCTCACGTCGTAGTAGCTGCCGCTGTACGGGTCATACGCGCCGCATTCACTGCGTTTTTTATACGGCACACCCGTGCTGAGCAGGGTTTCCTCCCCCGTCGCCACGCTATAACGCGACAGTGCATACGTTCCGCTGCTGCGGCTGATTTCGTTGGGCGACCCCTCCAGCCGCCACAGCAGCAATTCGCCATCTGCCCACTCGTACATAGCTTCCAGCGATTCATCCGCAATTTCGCGAATGGCGCCGTCTGTCAAGTCCACCAGCACAACCTTGATGCCGTTTTCCTGCATCACGCTGATTGCCAGCACTGAACCGCAGACATACATCCGCGTCAGCGACGCCGGATAGGTGTATACTTTGTCTGTCTCCAAGTCCCGATAGCTGACGTTCAGGCAGGACAGATTCGCCATCGTGCAGACGTCTTCTGTCTGCAAACCGTCCTTCGTCTCCGAAATTTTGAAAATCAGCCCGTTTATACGGTTGAGGGCATAGAGCGTTTCGCCGTCGGAGGTCAGATTGCTGATGGCATGGGTCAAATCGGGCATCCGGTAATTCGGCACACGGCTCATGGAGTATTCGCAGGATTCCTGCGCCGTCTCCATCGTATCGCTGCTCATCACCCAGTAGAACCCGCCGCCGAGCTTGCGCATTTCCGTCATGCCGTCCTGCCAGAAGTACAGCGACAAGCTGTCATAATTATTATCATTTGCCAGTACCACCACGCCGCCCATGGCGCGGGTCACGCTGCAAATGGACAGCTCCGTCGGGCGCAGCTGGAATGGCATGGCTTCATCCACATTGTTCGGACGGGTGTAGAGGGTCAGCCGCTCCGCCTGTGCCTGCGGGAGCAGCAGGAGCATCATCAAGAGGATAAGCAGGCGTCGGGCACGCATGGCAATTCGCTTCCTTTCCGTTCTTCATGGGTTCGTCATTCAATTAGACGGCGCATTTCGCGCTTTTTTTCGGGAATTTTCAGAATTTTTCGCTGCAAAAAGGCACTGCCGCGCGTGCAGTGCCTTTCGCGTTTTATAGTCCTGACAGTGCCGCCGAAAGTTCCTGCAGTGCCGCAGAAAGGTTCGTTTGCTCCTCCATCGTGCTCATACCGGTGATGAGCTGGTTGGAATAGGCGTCGAGGATGGTGTAAATCCTTGAAATCAGTTCCGTGCTGACGTAGGCGTGGTTCGTGCCGTCCTGCAGCATCTTCATTTGGTTGATAACGTCAATCGCGTGCACATCGGCGCGGATTTTGCCCACTGTGGCTGCCGAGGACGAGCTGGCTGTCCGGCTAAGCGTTGTCGACAGCGCCACCGCGTCCCGGCACTGTTCCTGCATCATGGCGATATTGCGGCTGTTGACGCTGGAAAGCTTCGCGACGGTCGTCACGCTGACAGCCGCCAGCGCCACAACCAGCACCAGCAGGATCAGCATCACAATGCCCCGTCCGCGCGGCGCAGGAACACTCGTCCCGACGCTCAATCGCTTCTGGTTGGCCATATAGCGGCCCTTCATCCATTTTTCCATATGTGTTTCCTGTTCCTCCATTCTGCGCGGAAGTTCCGTCAAAATCATCAAGAGACAGCGGCGCAGCACTGTCCGTATGGTTTATCTTATCACACTTTTGCCTTTCCGTAAAGCGAACACCCAAAAGATTTACATTCCCGTATACTTTCTGACGCTTTCGGGGATATTGACGGTATCATCAGCGGAGGTGAACCCATTATGAAACGAACACTTCCTGCCCTGCTGCTCTGCTGGGTGCTGCTGTTTTCCGTCCCCGCGCTGACGGAGGACACCCTGCTTCGTTCGCTCTTCGGCTGGACGGCGTATTTCGCGCGCGGCGGATGCCGCCGATACGCCCGATACCCTCGAATGGGACTGGACGTGGAACGGCTTCTGGCGCGCGCTGTTCGGATATTCCGCATAAGAAGGAGGAGAAATCCGCATGATTTATGTGCAGCTGCGCGCCCGCGTGAAGCTCGCGCAGGGTGAAACCCTCCATGTCGCGGATGCCGCCAATGTACTGGGCAGCGAAAAAGCCGGGCATTGCTCCCTCTTCTGCCCAACCTCCCCCGGCGTTTACACGCTGGATGCCATCGCCGTTGCCAAGGCGCTCAAAAAAGTTTTTCCACAGGAGGACATTTCCCTCATCGGCGCGGATGTCTGTTACGTCCACCGCATCAAGGCGCGCGGCAAGGATTTTCTGCGCCCTGTGCGGACGGCGGCGGCGCTGCTGATTCTGCTGCTCGGCAGCGCTTTGGGGCTGACGTGGTTTCACGCCGACGTGAACATGCCGCAGGCGCAGGCGGATGTTTACGCCGCCATCACCGGCGCGCCGCCGGACGACGTGCGTCTCATCACCATCCCCTACTGCGTCGGCGTTGCGCTGGGCGTATGCGTGTTCTACGCGATTCCCTTCCCGCATCAAACAACGCCCTTGGAGGTCAAGCTGACCGAGTATCAGGAGGACATGGAGAAAGCAGAGGGGAAGCCGATTGAATAGCGTGCTTGCCATCCTCATCGGGTTGATGAGCGGCGCGGCGATGTCGGTGGCGGTCAGCAGCGTATGGTGCGTGCTGCACTTGCCCGCGCGGATTCAGCACCTGCTGCACGCCGCGTCGCCGCGGATGATGGGGCTGGCGCTGCTTAGCGGATTGATGCTGGCGGCGCTGCATAATGCGCTTCGGTGGACGCTGGGTCTGCCGGGGGTGTTCGGGGTGGTGGCGATGGTTGTCGGCGGGATGTTTGTGGGGATGGTTGCGTCAGCGCTGGGGGAGATTTTGGAGGTTGCGCCGGTGCTGATGAGAAGGTTTCGATTGGGGGATGTGTCGGGGGCGGTACGGGTGACGATTCTGCTCGCAAAGACATTGGGGGCGATTATCGCCTCGATAGCGATTACGCTGTGAAGCGCGCTCAAGCCGGGAAGCAAAAAAGGGTCAAGGGGCAATGCCCCTTGCAGGGTCAAGGGACAGCGTCCCTTGTGGGGTT
>OMFM01000698.1_pt1 | contig 12471 bp, 5 predicted proteins | sample 1645661 | NCBI WGS metagenome assembly OMFM01 (sample SAMEA103958128, study PRJEB25191) | human gut metagenome | reverse complement strand
CTTGCGTATATGGATTATGCGATGATTTTTTGTCTATAGTTTTATTGGTGATTAGAGCGTATCTGAAAAGAAAAAGTTGCACAAAAAGCCCTCAAATGGTATAATAAAAGAAAAAGCCAAAGGAGAAGAGCAAATGGGCGCAAAACGATATGAATTAAGTGATGAACAGTGGGAACAGATCAAGGAAATGTTTCCCAGAGCAAAAACGGGAAGGCCGCCCAAGGATAACAGAATGATGATGAATGCAATTCTATGGCTTGCACGCAGCGGAGCTGCGTGGGCAGATATTCCTGAACGCTATGGTTCATACAAAACAGTATACAGTCGTTTTTGCAAATGGAGAGATGACGGTACACTTCTTCGTATTTTTGAGACTCTGAACGAAGATGCAGATTTTGAAAATCTCAGCATAGACAGCACCTCAATTAAAGCACACCCACAAAGTGCGGGTGCAAAAAAGGGGCAGTAAACGCTGAAAACAACCAGTTTATCGGTGTAAGCCGAGGAGGTAAAACAACCAAGATCCACGCTGTTGTAGATGGATTGGGCAATCCTGTTTGCTTTATGCTTACAGGTGGTCAGGTTCACGATTCCAAGGCGGCAGTAGATGTTTTATCGGGAATTAATATATCAGGCAGTAATATTCTTGGTGATAAAGCCTATGGTACTGAAAAAATCAGAACTTACATTACCGAGCGAAATGCAAAATACACCATTCCGCCAAGGGAAAACAATTCTGACCCGTGGTATTGTGATTATTGGCTGTATAAGGAACGTCATCTGGTCGAGTGCTTTTTCAATAAAATCAAAGCTTTTCGCAGAGTTGCTACTCGTTATGATAAGCTTGCTTCATCGTTTCTTGCTTTCGTACACGTCGCTTCCATTTGGCTTTTGTCTAAATAATACAACTCTTTTGAGTTTTCAGATACGCTCTACATACGAGTACGATTTAAATGGAAATCTCATTCGTGTGATTGGCTCTGCACAGTCTGCACTCTATGAGTACAACTCTGAAAACAAGCTTGTAAAGGCAACTGTTCAGAACGGCGTTCTTGTTACTGAGGAAAGCTATACCTATGACTATCAGGGCAACAGAACTTCTAAGACTACACATAGAAGTGACGGAGTTACTGAGTATGTAAAGTACCTCAATGATAATTCAAGCCTTACCAATGTTCTTGCAGAGATTGATTCTGAGGGTTCGGTGCAGGCATACTATACCATCGGCGCTGACCTTATTTCTCAGGAGCGTGACGGCAAGAAGTCTTACTATGTTTACGACGGACACGGTTCTGTTGTTGGTTTGGCAAATGAGAGTGGTGTTGTTACCGATACATATTCTTATGACGCATTTGGTAATCTGCTGAAATCCACTGGTTCTACCAAGAACTGTTACCGTTATTGCGGTGATTAGTTTGACGAGACTACGGGACTTTACTATCTGCGTGCAAGGTATATGGATACTACTACAGTGTGTTGCATTTAATGGATACTGATCCAAGTGGAAATTTGACAGTTGCAAATTAGACAGGAGGAGCGCTTTGGAAAAATGATTAAGAAGACTATTTAAAAGTATTGGTCATCATAATAGATTTCAAAAATATATTAAGCCTTATATGACAGTTAATTTGTCATATAAGGCTTTGTTTATTATGTGCATATTTATAGGCGACTATTTGTGGAATGTGTAGAGTTTATAGAAATATGTGTTACAATTTGTCAATTTTAATGTTTTATTATGTGTAAATAAAATACACAACACATTTTATATTTTGGATATATGCTATTCGTGTAGTATAAGTGTTTTGTATATCAATAATCATGGGGGAACAAGCAATGATTTGAGAGAAAATTATAATTAGAATGTGTTATAACGTAGCATTATAAATAATGTTTATAAGCTATGTGTAGCCGGTTACTGGGTTGTACTGGCGTTTTTTGCGTTAATTGATATGGTTAATTAGATGGAGGAATGTTAATGGAAGGTAAAAAGGTTGTAGCAACTGCATTGGCGGCGGCAATAGTAGTGTCAGTGTCTTCTGTAAATGCAATAGATGAAAGTAAAAATAAAAACGTGACTTTGGGATATTCTGAAGATGATGAAGATAATGGCGTAATGCTGATGTCCAATGAGGATGTTGCTGTTAAAAAAATATCTGAAACTGATACAAGCATTACAATATCGTGGACTGGATTCAATAATGATAAAGTATCATATTATACAGCTGTATGCAATGGCTTAGAATCAGGTAAAATTTCATAATGCACATATACTATCAACGGATTGACAAGTGGGTGTGAATATAGCATAGCTGTCAGGGCATATGATGAGGAGGACAAACTTATTGGATCCAGTCAAACTATTTATGAATACACAGATTGGAATGTTGCATCAGATACAGTATTAACATCAAATAAGACGGTGGCTGATTTAAACATTAACGGTGGTAATTTAAAACTTAATGGATATACGCTTACGGTTAAAGGAAATGTCTATTTGACATCCTCAACTTTATATGTTGATCAAGGCAAGTTATATATCAGCGGCAATTTCAACATGAGCAGTACAAACGGAAGCTATGGAAACGGCAGTCTCACGATGAATAAGGCAGAGGACTATATCTGTGTAAACGGGGATTTTCTTGCGTATTCATACTATGCAAGCACACTTACAGACGGAATTATTGAAGTGAAGGGCAACTTTGAGCAAAAGAAAGCATACTACGGCTACAGTAATAATTTCGCACCGAGCGGAGATCATAAGGTGATACTGAGCGGCAGAGGTGTCCAAAAAGTAAATTTTGAATCAGAAATATCAAAGTTTAATGTACTGGAAATAACCAAATCTCTTGAAACAGGTTATATTTTCAGCAGAACGCCACTTTGGAATGAGCTATTGGAGAAGAAGCCCGATGATAAGCCGCCTACTTCTCCTACAAATCTCCATATTGAACGTTCTACTTCTACGTCTATAAAAATCACATGGAATGAATCAGAAGATGAGTCAGGAATTTACTGCTATTATATTTATCGTGATGGAGAGCGGATAGGTTCAACCAGAAATTTATATTATGTTGATACAGGGTTGAAGTCACATTCACAGCATCTGTATTACGTTATTGCATGTGACATTGATGGAAATATGTCCGAAAAGAGCGATATTATAGAGGCAGCGACAGATGCTGATGAATATGCCCCTACACAGCCTGCAAATCTTACAGCGGCAGTTAAGGGTGATAGTACTATTTATCTTTCATGGATCGCATCAAGCGACAATGTTAAGGTAGTTGAGTACAACATTTACCGCAACGGGGTTCTTATTGCCAAGACCGAGGGTACAGCTTATACTGATAAAAATGCTTTTGCAGGGCTTTACACATACTATGTTGAAGCTGTTGATAATGATGGTAATGTATCAACGGCAAGTCAAAAGGTCACTGTTGATAACGAAGCCCCCGCAAAGCCTGCTCTGACTCTCAGTAAAGTCGGTGACAGTTATATCTCTCTGGAATGGACAGGAACGGACAATGTTGATGTAGTTTTTTACAGTATTTACAGGAATAATGTGCTTGTAAAAACAGTTGCTGCCAATAGTTATGTTGATACAAATGTTTCAATAGATTCAAACTATACATATTATGTTGTTGCTTATGATGCAGCAGGCAACAAATCAGAAGCAAGCAATGAAATATCTGTATATACCGGAGAAGACAGCACAGCCCCTGAAGTGATTTCTGTTTATGCGGCAAAGAGAAAATATTCTAAGGCCATACCAATATCTATTTCTGTAAAGGATAATCAGGCTGTTGCTGCAATTTATGTTCAGACATCTTCTGATAATAGAATGTGGTCAGATGTAATGGAAATAAATGCAGGAGGAAAAATAGAGGCAAATGTGATTGGCTCTATTGACTTGACAGAATGTTCGGATGGAGCCCTTTATCTTCGTGCGTATGCTGAGGATGTATCGGGAAATAAAAGTAACGCAGAAAATTCTCCTGTATTCAGTATAACTGTAGATAATACTGCACCTAAAACTCCTTACGACCTTACGGTCAATACAGAAAATGGTTCACTGGAGCTGAAATGGGATACTTTCGAATCTGATACAGATATTGAATATTTCAAGATTTACCGTAGAGAGAATGATGAAGCTGATTATACTCTTGCTGCGGATAATTATAAATATTGGAATTATATCGACTGCAATATTGAGCTTGGTACCCAGTATTATTATGCAGTTTCCGCCATTGATGATGTGGGAAATGAAAGTATGCTGTCTGAGGAAGTAATGAAATGTATTTCCGACGACAAAATAAAACCCGTTATACATAGTATAAGCCCGGTTGAGGGCAGTAAAATAGGAGAAAATCCTACAATAAATGTTTCGTGTTCGGATAATTTCAGGCTTGGCAAGCTTACCGCCGAAATAAAAAAGACTACAGATGAAAATTGGTCAGAGGTTCGTTCAGAAAAATTAGACTCTTATGCTTCTGTTGTTTCATTTTCACTTAATACAGCTGACCTTACAGATGGACGTTATGATATGCGCTTCAAAGTATCTGATTCAGTTGGAAATATCAGTGATTATGTCAATGCAACATATGATTACAGAAAATGTACATTATCATCACCGGTATTATCAGCAGTGCCTATAGGTTGGGGAGCTGATTTGACTTGGAGTATGACCGATACAACCGAACTTGCAGGATATATTGTCTATCGCAAAGCTCCGAGAGAAGACTCGTTTAAGGTTATTGGACGAATTAAAGAAGCCCATTTTACGGATGCAACGGCAGATGCTGGAAAAACGTATTATTACAGGGTTGATGCCTGTGATATTAGGGGAAATATTGTTGAAGGTAATATTGTATCTGTTGTTCCGACATATGAGGACAGCAGTGCACCGACATCTGTTCCCGGAGAAGGCATTTTTGGAATTGCAGGTAAAGCTGTATCGTTTGATGGCACTGCATCGTATGACAACCATTATGTTGAGAAGTATTATTGGGATTTTGGCGATGGCACTGTATCTGATGAGGCGAAAGTCAAGCATACATATAATTCAGAAAGTGACTACAATGTTAGCCTTACGGTTTATGACAGCGCAGGAAACTTTGATACGGCTCAAATGAAAGTAAAAGTATATCCCGAAGACTATAGCTGTACAAGGATAAAAATAACTGATTCCAATGGTATGTATATACCCAATGCACGTATTTACTGTGAATCACTGCCTGAAAAACTTGATGCTATGTCTGATTCATCAGGATGTTATGACTTTGTATATCCGGAAGGAAGCTTTAATATTTATATTTATCAAAATGGATATCTTCCACAAATGATAACAATATCATCGGAAGATAGAAAGTTAAATGAATATGTCAGCTTAAAGAAGCAAAATGTCGTTACGGGTAATATTTCTGTTCAGGAGCTTGATTTTAATGAAATCAAGTCACTCGGGATTGACATAAATGATCCTGAAAATCAGAATGTATATGAATACAGCATTGACATCAAATACGATGTGCATTACGACATATATAAAAGAGAAGTAATTTATATAAATAATGCAGGTAATATAGTAGGAAGAGGTTCATCGGGAAATATCAACAGTGATTACAGCTACAGCAGTGGAAGCAGAAATGTTTATGTAAAGACATTTACAGGCTCTTCTGAAAATTATTACTGGGATAGAAAACCGGCGGTTTATGTTGCTGTTATGACTGTTGAGGCAAATGCAACATGGCTTAAAGAATTTTATGATGTTCAGCTCTCAATAATAAATAATGCGGATGAAGAGTTCAGTATAGAAAATGCTTCAGCTATGCTAAGTGTTCCTGATGGATTATCTTTGGCAGATACTGCAAGAGGAGAAAAGCACATTAATGATATGGGAACAATTTCCGGTAAAGGTCAAAAGTGTGCGAGCTGGATCCTTAGAGGAGACAAGGTAGGCAGTTATGACCTTACAGCTCAATTTACAGGTAAGCTCATGCCATTCGATGAGGAAATAACAGTTGAATTTAAAACAGATGAGCCGTTGGTTGTAAATGGATCAGATGCTTTAAGCATTAGTTTTAAAACTATTTCTGAAGCTGAGAACGAATGGAATGTGGAATTCACAGTTACCAATATATCTGATAAGACAATAAATAACGTCAAATTGGATTTTAGCAAACTAAGTGACAGCTTTTTAAATGCTTACGATATTCTTATTGAATATCCAAGTGGTTTGATTGAGTACATTTTCTGGAACAAGGGCGATCATGATGAAAAAGATAATGAGGAGTTTCTGCCTGCACTTTATGGCGAAAATGATTTTATTGATAGTCGTGAACTGAAGCCGGGACAATGTATAACAGGAAGATATACCGTAACAGGCCGTAAAGATGATGAATATATTTATTAAGTAAAATGGAGGATATTATGAAAAAAGACAATATATATGGTTTTGATTATAAGCAAGAAATAAAGGAATACACAGCACTCTGTAAAAATAAGAGAAACAGAAAATATAAAAATTATCTGGATTGGAAAAAACATATAATTGAAAATCTTGATGGCATGAATATGCGTACACTTGAAAACTTTCTCCATTTGTGCCTGTATCAGGAAAAATTGGAAAACAGAGGAATAGAGGTGTTTATGCCTTTATCACTGGGCGTAGTATCGTTATACTTATCTCAGCTGATTGTTCCGGAAAATGATGTTTGGGGAGCAGCTATAGGATATACAGCGGTTATGTTAGTAGTAATAGCGTCAATTATAAAAAGCTATTTCTCATATGTTTTTCCTAAGGATTTTTATCATGATGTTGCTGAGATCACACGTGAATATATGAAATCCTTACCTGAAAATAATAATAAACCTTTGATTGAAGCAAATGAGACTGAGGTACAGAGATGAAAAAAAGAATAATATCAGGTTTGCTGTCAGCAGTAATGGCATTAAATATTATTTCTATACTTCCCGGTGATGCGTTTGCATTGACAGCTGAAAGCAGAATATATGAAAAAGACGGATACACCGTTACATATCGTATAGGCAGTGAATGGGATAACAATCGCAGTGTTGAAGTTTCAATCAAGAATACAGGTGAGGAATCTATCCTTAACTGGGCACTTAAGTATGATGTCGGAGGAGAGGTATATAACCTTTGGAATTCCAAAGTGTATGACAGCTCGGAAGAATATACAATTATCAAAAACAACGGCTATAACTATGAGATCGAACCGGGACAGTCTGCAAATTATGGGTATATCGTAAAAGGCGAAGAAACTGTTATTCCCGAGGATATTGAACTTTGCAGCCGCAGGATAGATGTAAAATCAGGCTATGAAGTTGATTTCAATGTTACAAGTGACTGGTACACGGGATTTAATGGCGAGATAAATATTACCAATACTTCAGATGAGCCTATTGAAGCATGGACCCTGAGTTTCGACAGCAATTTTGATATAAACAATATCTGGGATGCAAAGCTGCTCACGAGCGAAAACAGAAGTTATGAAGTAGCAAACCAGCTTTGGACAACTCCTATATTGGCAGGGGAAAGTGCGTCATTTGGCTTTTCGGCTGATAAATCCGCAACGGAGAATGCAAGTGCTGAAAATTTTGTGCTTACAGCTGTTGTGGTAGGGAAAAGTGCTCTTGAATATCCTGATTTTGATGATGATATTGATTATGAGCTTGACAGCGATTCGGACGGACTTCCCGACTATTATGAGGATATTCTCGGAACGGACAAGAATGATCCGGATACAGACGGAGACGGTCTGACCGACGGTTACGAGGTATTCTACCTGGGTACAGATCCCCTCAAAGCTGACAGTGATGATAATGGTGTCAATGACGGCGATGAGGATCCGGATAATGACGGGCTTTCCAATTTAAAGGAATGTGAGCTTGGAACAGATCCGCACAATGCTGATACTGACGGAGACGGTCTGACTGATGGTGATGAGGTAAATATTCACGGTACCGATCCACTGAAATATGATACTGATGATGATGGCATTTCAGATGGTGACGAAATCGCTCTCGGACTTGATCCGAATAACGGTTCTACCAATGGCACACCTGACTGTGAGCGTACTTTCACGCAGACAGTTTCCGCAGATTCAGAGGTGCTTTCAGCTATAAATGAAACTGAGGACAATCCTTTTAGGGTTTCACTTGAGATGGAAGCAGCAGGTGTGGCGGAAAATAATGTCTATGCCCGTAAAAGCGGATATTCCGATGCAATCGCAAACAGTGCCATTATTGGTGTTGCCCCTGAATTTGCATATACAGAGGGGTTGACTGTTGAAGAGGTAACGGTTAAGTTTGAGCTTGACAATTCCATAGTGGATAACACTCTCGGTACATACGCTGAAACAGGCAATGAGTTTGATGGAATAAAGCGTCTTAATGTATTTATGTTCATTGAAGACGTAAATATGCTTTTGCCGGTAGAAACATTCCATGATGCTGCCACTAATACTGTTTATACCAAAACAGACAGAATGGGTACATTCTGCCTTATGGACATGGAGATATTTGCCGATAACCTTGATTCAGCTCTTAATAAAAGTGCTGAGGCTGAGGTCAGCGAAGCTATGTCTCAAAACATGAGTGATGAGAGCGGATACATAAGCTGTTCTGTCGAGAAGTACAATGCTAAAGCATCGGCTCCGGATGAAAAAACTAAAGTCATTGATAATTTTGATGTAGTATTCATGATAGACTGCAGAAATGTGGTTGATCCTGATGAATATGCTGTAATTCAAAAAAATATAATAGAAACTGCTGACACGGTACTTATAAAATCACCGAATGCACGTATAAAAATAGTTCTGATGTTTTCTGTGAAGGCATCGCTTGAGAACGGAAAAGCATACCGTGTGCTGAGAATGTCGGATATCAAGGGCGTTGCCCCAAATGATAATACAGAATATTTTACTGATATAGATGATATATACGACGCTCTTGCAAAAGCCTCGGAACTTGTTTCAGATGGCAGCAACTGTAATATATCAGATGCGATAAACAGCGTCTATAGTATAGCAAAGTATTCGGGAAGAAAGACATATTGTTTCAGTATTTTCAAGTCAAAGAATGTATTCTATCAGTCCAAAAATGATGATGGTTATACCGCTCTGCATGATATTCAGGATAACTCTCTTCCGATAAATATAAGTGCTGTCTGCGATAAATATGACGATCAGATTTATGGATATGCCATAGATATGTGCCTTATGACTGGCGGATTTTGCGGCAATCATTATGAAAATTCGTCAGCGAATATGATATCGCATATTTATTTTGATGGCGGAGAAGTCAAAAACGGTTATAAGGCAATAATTGCAACAGGATATAAAACAGTTCAGCTCAATGCTTCCCTGCAGCAGAATTATGAGTGGTACAGAAAAAACGAAAAGGTTGACCCTTATAATCCGCTCATGGATACCGATAAGGACGGACTGGCTGATTATCAGGAAATAATGTTTGAAAATTATTTCGATAATTACGCTGTGCGCCGTTCACTGATAGATGATACAGATCCGGATAATGTAAAATTACTGACATATTCTCAGATAGTCGATATTCTCGGCGATAAGTATTTTTATGTGGAAAACGGCTTGGAGCGCTACAGAAGCGCCACAGGTGAAGCTGCTTGGAATCCCGGGTCACTGCTTGATTCTTATATTCTGCCTATCAGATCCGATCCTACTGACAAGAATGGAGATAAGGACGGAATATCGGACGCATTGGACGGAACACCGCTCTATGATGCAATGATGCCCGAATTATTCGAGAATTTGGTTGAATATAAGCTGGTAAAATATGATGATATATCCAAGGCTGACGATGAATTATCAATATGTACATTGTCCTATGCGGATATCCTGAGTAATGTAAGGTCATTGCCGGAATTTAAGCTGTTAATGTATGATTATTCGATCACTGCTGCTGAATTGAAGGAGATCGAAAATGTGACCCAAGCGTCGTATATCGTAGGATATACGATCATCGACACTACTTTTTATTCGGTAATGACAGTTGAAAAACTCAAAGACAAATACAGCTTCCATGATATTTACACCATAAAGTACAATGTCCGTTCTAACTCAATAGATTATGCAAAGATGGTAAATGAAGTTGACGGATATGATTTTGCATATGCGGTAAGAGATAATGCCAAAGATAAAGAAGCTTTTCTGGGAGAAATAGTTTCGGCATCGGTTGATAGTCTGTTTGGCAATGATTTTATTAAAACCATCAGAGACAGAATGCCGGAATTCCAGTATAAAAAAGCTGCGTGCACATATCTGGACATATTGGACCTTCCCAATGCGATAAAAAGAGGAAGTATAAAGGGCGGCATCATGGCTGTAGCATTCAAGCCAATGATAGCTTCGCATGCGTTTTCTTTGAGTGCCGATACACTTGAGTATGACTATCTGTACAGGCAGGCATATTATAATAAATACGGAACATATCCGTCATCATTAAGTCCGCTGCGTTCATTTTTTGTTTGCGGCTTTGAGATGTTCAGAGACATGGACTCAATGATAATCGGCGATACTTACAGCTCCTTTGTAAATGATGACGGTTCATTCAATATTGAAGGTTCCGGAGAATTTTTCGGCATGATCGTAGGCGGCGCTGCGGTTACTGCTATGGGTCAGATATCGGTAGAGGATTTTGCCAATAATGTAAAGGATACATTCAGCAAACCCAAAACACAGCTGTCTTCTGCCGATTCTGTATATAAAAAGCTTTACGAAACGAACGGTACAAAGCCTGCTGAAAGCGGCGAAATAGATAATTATCAAACATACATTCCAAGCGAAAAAAATGAAATATTCAAAGAAATTCGTATTGGAGAAAAAACAACAAAAATAAGCATATTGAGGGAAAATGAGGCTGTATTTGATAAAATCGCAAGTTTGAATAATGCAAAAGCAAACAGACTTATGCGAATATTTGAATACACCCGTTTGAATGACATATTAAAATTGGGCAAGGACAACCCCACAGAATTTGCACGCAAGTTCGTGGAAGCGGCTGATCCCAAGAACCCTGCAAAAATACTTAGTACCACAGGCAGCACCTTGACGCACACCGACATTTTGGTCAGCTATATTGACAGATACGGTGCAGAATTTGTTGACATTTTGCTGAAGTCTGACGAACGTTTTGTAACTAATACAAATGTGTATGGCGCGGAATTTGTTGATGTTGTATTAAAGAATTTGAAATATTCTGATGATATAATTAGCTTAACAAGTGAATTTGGCAGCGGATTTATACACGATATTTTAAATTCTTCATCTGAAAGCATAGGAAAAAGCATAAACCTTAAACTTCTTGAATCCTATCGGAGTGCACTAAATGCAGAAAGTTTGGAAAATGTTAATAAGGTGTGTGTTGCTTTTGACAGTGCAGATCCTTTAAAACGAGGAATGTCTGTAAATGGAAGCTATTTTAAAAACAATAGGCTCCTTAGTACAGATGAAATATCTTCAGGTGCTGATGAAATCCTGAATAATATGTATAAATCCAAATATGGGGAGGAGGCTTTCAATAATATGACGGATTACACCGACTATTATAATTTGTCAATGTCAGAAGAATATCTAAATAAGTTGCCTGATAGCTATTTCAAAGAAAAAGGAATCAATAGATTAAGCGTAAAAAAGCAAATGAAAAAGCTTAGTGCAGCTATTGACAACACTAAAAAACTTGCCGAAGCTGCTGGCTCAAATAATCGTTACAGTAATCCAAGCTTTGAAAAATATTGGAATATAGAAAATTGTTCAGAGGTTTGGAGTGTGCGCCAAGCAATAATGAATGGTGCTGAATGGAAGAATATCTCATTTAAATGTATCAATATAGAAGATGGGGTATATTGGAAACCCTGCGATAACTGTAAAGAAACATTTAAAGAATTAATAACTAAACAAGGAGAAAAGTGATATGTTGATAGAAATAGCAAAGCAGCAGCTTAGGAAAGCCGGATGGTATGAGGGAAGAAAAATTGACCTAACTAAATATGAGGAAGGGTATGCAAAGCTTGGCTGTGAATTATTTCCGGCTGCAAGGAAGTTCCTTGAAGAATATGGTGATTTAGATATACAAGATAAATATATATCACCGGTTACAGATATGAATGGTAATCCTACAACTTCAATTAACAGAAGCTTGATCAATGTTGCTAATTGTTGCGGTCATAGAGATAGGAAACTTGAAGAAATGGTTGATAAGTTATTTGGGCAAAAAATTTTAAGAGTAGGGTTAATAGCTCACGGAAATATCTTTATTTACATCTCAGAAGACGGAAGATTTTTTGTAAACTGGTATTTTGATGGATTGTGGGCAGAAAATTCCGACCAGCTTTGGAATGAATACTATGGTGAAGAATACGGCAGGGCAAGTTGGGAAGATCTAAAAGCCGGAAAGGGCAGGACTATGTTTAAGAAAGAA
>OMFM01000696.1_pt1 | contig 12480 bp, 10 predicted proteins | sample 1645661 | NCBI WGS metagenome assembly OMFM01 (sample SAMEA103958128, study PRJEB25191) | human gut metagenome | reverse complement strand
CCCAGGGCGCTGCCCTGGGCTAAGAGCTTTTGGGCCTTCAGCCCGTACTTAAACCACTTGCGAAACTTGAGTTAGAGAAAAACAAATCCTGACTGAAAATCGACTTTGAACAAAATGACTCAGTCAGGATGTAGTAAGAAGCTATGACATTCTAACGTCTTAACCCCTTGATACTTTATAAAACTTATTTCTGAAATTCCATTAGAATATAGGTGTTCCGATGCAGCCGTTGGGTGCCTGGATGTGGAGCAGGGCACTTACGGTGGCGGCAATGTCGGTCATGTAGTGAGGCTGGGTAGTGGCACCATGCTGAATGTGCCATCCCATGAAGACCAAAGGAATGTGGATGTCGTAAGGATTCCAAGCGCCGTGGCTGGTACCCTTCGCTACATCGTACTCATAATGGGCAGGCTTCAGAACAATCTGCACGCCTCCGCTGCGCTCGCGGTTGTAGCCGTTGATGGCACGGAACTTCAACTGCTCGGGAATGCTTTCGGTCGAGGTCTTCTCCATGTCGAAGGCATAGTGCACAATCTTCTCTTTCTTCAGGCGGTTGACTACCGCCTGCTTCACGGCAGCATAGTCGAGACCAGCCTCCTCGATGGTGGCGGTGTTGAAGAACACTTGATAGTTCATGATTGTCATCACGAGGTCTTTGTCGGTGTTGAACTTAGCCTTGAGCTCCTGGTTAAGTTCCTTGACCATAGATTTCCCGTTCCAGATGCCGGCAGGTATGCGCTGGTCTTGCAGGAAGGCGGCATTGTTGACAGCACCATGGTCGGCAGTGAGGAAGGTGAGATAGTTGCCCTTGCCGATGGTCTTGTCGAGATAGGCGAAGAAGTCGGCAAGCGCCTGGTCGAGGCGCAGATAGCAGTCTTCGGTCTCAACGGCGTTGACTCCCACCTGATGGCCGATGTAGTCGGTGCTCGAGCAGCTGATGGTGAGCAGGTCGGTGTCGGTGTTTTTGCCTAAGTTCTCGCCCTCGATGGCAGCCTTGGCAATATCGAAGGTGAGGTTGCAGCCGAAGGGTGTGTTGCGGATGATCTTGTAGCCATGCTTCTTGTAGAGAGCAGCGAGGTCGAGAGGCAACTGTGCCTTCTCGCCGTCGACGATGCCGTTCTCGTAGTTGTTGGCGTCGGCTGTGCTCTGCTGATAGGTGTCGATGGGGTAGAGGGTTTCCCACTTCTGCGAGAGATATTTCTCTGCCAGCTTACGCTTGTTGAACTTGTTGACCCACTCGGGCAGTTTGTCCATATAGAAGGTGCTGGTGATGAATCGTCCTGCCTTGTCGTCGAACCAATAGGCACCGTTGGCATGATGTCCGGCAGGAAGGATGGCGGCGCGGTCTTTCAGCGCCACGCCAACGACCTTGGAGCGGTTGTTGGTGGCAAGGCGCAGCTCGTCGCCGATGGTTGTCGCCCACAGATTGCGTGGCGACATGTAGCCTGCCTTTCCATCGGAGCCTACGGGTTTCACGGTGTTGTCGCCCACGCAGTTGACAATCTTTCCGTCTTTCACAAAGGCGTTGCCGGCAATGCCGTGTATTGAGGGCACGGAGCCTGTCCAGACGGAGGTGTGTCCGATGGCAGTAACGGATGGGATGTAAGGTATCTGGCAGTTTTCTACGCTGAAGCCTTCGCCGAGCATTCGTTTGAATCCGCCTTCACCATAGCGGGCATAATAACGATAGAGATAGTCCCATCTCATCTGGTCGATCACAATGCCCACCACGAGCTTGGGGCGTTCGGGTTGTGCCTGAGCTATTCCGCAGAAGGCACAGAGAATGAAAATCAGTCGATAAATTCTGTTCATGTTTTATAGGGTTACTGGTTAATACTCAACTTTCCATAAGTGAAGTGTTCTATGAATGTTTCTGCAAAGATTGTACAAACGAGCGCAATGAAAACTTATTTTCAAATTGCCGAATGCAGTCAATCTTCTGCAAAGTTAAATAAAAAAACTGATTAAGCGAAGAGAATGATTTTTTATTTCTAAAATCGAAGGCTATCTCAAAGAAAATGCGTAATTTTGTTGCCGAAACTAATTTAACTCCAGAAACGGCGGATAAATCCTCAATCTTCTCCCCGGTAAACTCTTTCGTAAGCCTCTTGCATCTGTTGCAGCGAGAAATGGCTCATGGCATACTGTCGGGCTTGTTCAGCCCAGAGAGCTCTCTCGCCTTGAGGAATGGTATGGGTGAAGAGGCGCATGTAGGCATCGATGTCGTTGTGCTCCACCTTGAGCGGCCAGTCGGCGGGCAGCGTGTCGGAGAGCCCCTTGGCATCATTGATGATGACGGGCGTGCCCTCCATGCTTGCCTCGATGGACAGCAGCGCCAGACCCTCGTGCTCTGAAGGCATGAGCAGATAGTCGAACGAACCGAGATAAGCCGCCAGGCCGAAGAGTGGCGGATGGATGCTGGCATTGGGCGCATCGCCTATTCTGTGGGTGAGCATGTCCTTGAGTCTGCCGTTGCCGAAGATGTGGAAGAAGTAGCGGTCGTTGCAGTTCAGCCTCTCCACGATGTCGGCCAGATGGCTGATGCCTTTCTGCTCCTCCATGCGTCCGGCAAAGAGGATGTTGACTTTTCCCTCCATAAGCCCGGGATACGTCTTCCGCTCCTGGCAGGGCGCAATGCCATTATATATAATAGGTGGCAGGGCGTGGTAAGCTTTCTGATAAGTATCGAGCACCGAGGTGGAGATGGCGATGTTGGCATTCTTCGACTGCAGCCAAGCTTCCACCTTGCTGCCCGTCTTCTGCATGCCGTGCCACAGCGACGTGTTGTGAATGGTGCGCACCACGCGGCAATGGCGGGCGAGACGGGGGAAGAGATGGAAAAACCGATAGACCGCCCATTCGGGAATCTCGCTGTGGCAGTGGACGACTGTAGGACGATACTTCAGGAAGAGGAATACAAACCACAACGGAAACAGCAGCGCTGCCGTCTTCTCGAAGAGGTAGTGAAACGGCACTGCGGGAACGGGTGAGCGGTGGAAGGCGATGTGAGCCGCTTTCATCTCGCCGATAAACTGCCGTGTGAAGGGCGAACGGCCTCTCACAACCTCGACAATATGATACTCGAAGTCGGGATTCTCGGACAGAGCAATGTTGAGTGCCACGCGCTCGGCTCCGCCCATGTCGAAGTGGGATATGATATGGAATATTCGTTTCATACGACAAAAATAAGCAAAATGTTTTGAACTTCAAACAAATAGTGTTAATTTTGCAGAAAATAAAACAGAACAATCGTATTTCAAGGAGTTAAAGGAGTTAAGAAGTCAAGGAGTTAAGACAAATGTCTTATTGTTTGAAAGCCAAGTAAAAATGCTGTTGTCTTAACTCCTCAGCGACCATGGGGAGCGATAACTTCTTAACTCCCCTAACTCCTTGACTTGCGAAATTTGAATAAAAACGGAAAAATGGCAGAAACATTAAAGGAGAAAACGGCTAAAGGATTATTTTGGGGAGCTATGAACAGTGGCTCCACACAGGTGCTCAACATCTTGTTCGGCATCTTCCTGGCACGCTTGCTCTCGCCTGCAGACTATGGAATCATCGGCATACTCACCATCTTTACACTCATTGCCGGCAACCTGCAGAGCAGCGGATTCACGCAGGCTTTGGTCAACCTGAAACATCCCACCGACCGCGACTACAACTCGGTGTTCTGGTTCAATGTCATCGTGAGTTTTGCGCTCTATGTAGTGCTCTTCTTCAGCGCTCCGCTGATAGCGGCTTTTTTCCATCAGCCCTGCCTTGTATGGCTGTCGCGCTTCGTGTTTCTGGCTTTTTTCATCTCCTCGTTTGGCATCGTGCAGAATGCCTACATGACCAAGAATATGATGAACAAGGAGATAGCCATCGTGAGCTTCGTGGCGCTCATATCATCGAATGTGGTGGGCGTGTGCCTCGCCTTCAGCGGCATGGCCTACTGGAGCCTCGCATGGCAGCAGGTAATTTTTATTACGGTGCTCAACTTTGGCAGATTCTATTACACAGGCTGGCGGCCACAGCTGCATATCGACTTCGGACCAGTGAGGCAGATGTTCGCCTTCAGCGTGAAGCTGCTCATCACCAATATCATCAACACTGTGAGCAACAATGTGCTGACCTTTATCTTCGGTCGTTTCTATCCTATTGACGATGTGGGCAACTACTCGCAGGCTTACAACTGGAACACCAAGGCCAATTCGTTTATCTCCAACACGGTGGGGCAGATAGCGCAGCCCGTGCTCTCGTCGGTCAAAGACGACCGGGGCAAGGAACAGCAGGTGTTTCGCAAGATGTTCCGCTTCACCTCCTTTCTCTCCTTCCCGCTGATGTTCGGACTGGCACTGGTCTCGCACGAGTTCATCCTTATCACCATCAGCGACAAGTGGATAGCGAGTGTGCCCCTGCTGCAGATTCTCAGCGTGAGCGGAGCCTTCGTTCCGCTGTACACACTCTATCAGAACCTCGCCATCAGCAACGGACGCTCGGATGTTTACATGTGGTGCAATCTGGGGCAGGTGGTAGGATTGCTGGCGTTGGTGCTTTGCTGTCACAGCTACGGCATCTACTGGATGGTTGTGGCTTACACAGCCTTTATGATATTGTGGCTGCTGGTGTGGCAGGGCGCCATCAGACACATCACAGGCTTGCGCTTCAGGGATGTCTGTCTCGACACACTTCCCTTCCTGTTCTGTGCGGCAGGCTGTATGGTGGCAACTTATTATCTCACCTGCTGGCTGTCGAACATCTACCTGCTCTTGCTGGTAAGAATCATCCTGGCTTCTTCGCTCTACTTTGCAGTCATGAAGCTTCTTCGCGTCAAGATACTCGAAGAATGTCTCACATTCATGAAGAAAAAGAAAAAATAGTGTGCAGAAATCTCCGTTCCGTAGCTTGGAATGTCCGTTCCGTGATTCGGAATGGCCGTTCCGTGATTTGGAATGTCCGTTCCGTGATTTGGAACGGAGAATTTGATAAGTGAGAAGAAACAATTCACTCACTTCCTCCCAACATTCCCTTAATTTTCTCCCAAACTTTTCTTAACTTCTCTATCTTCTGAATATCTGTAAATTATAAATTCTTCTGAACAACAGATACAAGAGATTGACGTGTTTCACCTTCCAGCCACGGCGCAACAGGGCGATACAGAGGCGGCAGACGGGATGAGTGACGCGATAGGTGCAGATGCTGTCTACCTTTTCGAGAGGCAGATGCTGTTCGGCTGCTACGCGATAGGCATTCACCATGCCGATGTCGGTGGCTGTGCGGTAAATACCCTTGTTGTCATGCTGCTCGATGAACGATGCCACAAGCTGGCAGGCCTTGAAGTGCGAGGTGAGGTTTTTCTCCGAGATGTCGTGGGTGTAGGAGGTGATGTTGTCTTTGCGATAATAGTACACCACATCGTCGATGAAATAGCGCTTGGCAAAGTACATGACTCGTGCCACCACGGCGTAGTCCTCGCTGTAGTCTATGCCCTCGACGCTGTATATGCCGTGGTTTTCGAGCAGATCCCTGCGATAGATTCTTCCCCAGATGCGGTTGGAGGTGATGTTCTGGCAGAGCAGTTTGCGCTGATAGGTGCGATGGCTGTCATGGGCGGCAGGATGAAACAGAGTGGCTTGTCCGTTCTCCCAGTCGGCAAATCCTCCGTCTACGATGTCGGCACCGCTCTTCTCGGCAGCTTTTACCAGCTTTTCCACTGCATCGAGTGGCAGAAGATCGTCGCTGTCCACATGCATGATGTATCGGCCTCGCGAGGCAGCGAAAGCTGTATGGCGTGCGCCTCCCAAACCCTTGTTGTGCTCATGCTGAATCAGTATCACCTGTGACTTTCGCTCAGGAAACCGGTCGATAGTCTGTTGCAGTATTTCCACACTTCTGTCCTTGGTACAGTCGTTTACAAACACATACTCTATGTCGGCAAAAGACTGCTGGAACAGAGTCTCGGCACATTGTTCTATGTATTTCTCTACACCGTAGATGGGGACGAGGATGGATACTGTGGGCATGATGGTGAAAGGTTTGGATGGGTGAAGTAATTTACAATAGATACTGGGCAATGAGCAGCCCGTTGTAGAAGAATAGGAATACCGCAAGCACCATGACGATGAGGCGCAGATGCGACTGGTTTCTGGCGCTGAGCCCTTTGAGCAGATAGCCTATGGCGATGGGGATGATGAAAGCCCAGTGGGCTGTCATGATGTACACCTCGTTGAGGCCGAAGCCCAATCCTAAGTGTATGAATGCGTCGAACGCCACCCATGCACCTATCATCCACAGGAACTTCGACCTGCGTCCCATCCACAGACCTGCGGCAAAGAGCACCACGAGGATGGCTTCGAGAACATAGGGCAGAGGCGTGCGGTAACGTACAAAAATGGGGCGACGGGTGCCGACGTCCTGCAGCAGATGATCTTTGTGAAGGATGAGCGACTCGCCAAAGACATTCTCTACCAGCGACTGTGGACGCGACACGCTGAGGTCGGCCCAAGAGAGGATGCCTTTCTCCTTGATGGCGGTTCCGTGAATCTCGCGCTTGCGCTTCTGGTCGGCTTCCACCTGTGCCTTGAACACGCTGTCGCGCTGTTCGCGTGCATGCAGAATGCGGAGTCCTTCCTGGCGGTGAGGAATGATGAAAGCCTCGTTCTGCCAGATGGCTGCTGCGATGATGAACAGCGAGGGAATGACGATGCCCATCAGCAGGTGGCGCCATCTGAAGATGTCCTTGCCGTTGGCAAAGAGGGCAGAGAGAAACACCTTGGCTCCGTTGGTGATGGTGATGCCTGCCGTGAAGACGAAGAGCGTGGCTGTCTGCCAGGCCGGCATCTTCTCACGGTTCACGATTTGCTTGCCTGCCACATAGAACGTGAGGGTGAGCATGAACATCGACAGACCGAAATGGTCGGGCACGAAGCTGGAGAGCATGATGTAGGCAAAGGAGAAGAAAAGGGCCGACAGCAGGTTGGAGTCGAGTTTGTCAAGCTGCAGTATCTCACGGAAGGTGCGGCGGATGAAGACAAACGAGTAGGTGGAGAGAATCGTCATCACCACAGCCACGAGGATGATGGCGATGTTCTTGCCCGTGAGCTGCATCTGCCAGTAGTTGAGCAGATAGAACGGATACCAGAGGAATGGCAGCAACGGATGACGGAACTCGGTGTAGTAGGCGTTCCACTTCGACACGGTGAGATAGGTGAACACGTCGAAGCCCGACAGCTGATAGTATCGGGTGAAGAGACTCCAGTAGCCTATGTGGTTTCCGCCCTTGGTAAAGGGCGTGAAGTGATAGCACACCATGAGTGTGTTGAGTGCTGCGAATACAAGGAGCGCCACGATGACGGCCCACTTCTCTTCTTTTCTTATCTTGAAAATATGGTTCATATTTGTTGCTTAATATATTGTTTCTCTTTTACGTCATGGAGGTGTTGTGATGGGGAGTTAAAGGAGTTAAGGAGTTATCGCTCCCTTCGGTCGCTGAGGAGTTAAGACAAATGCCTTGAGGGCGATGTTTAAAGTTTCATTTTAAGTCCACTAAAGCATTTGTCTTAACTCCTTAACTCCTGAGAAATCTCCTTTAACATCCCTCCTCCTCCTTCGAGAAGAGTCCGAAGAGTTGCGAGTCTATTCTGTCGACGATTTCGCCAAACTCCCTGGGGTTGTGTTCGAAGTCGAGGTTATCCACCTCTATGACCAGCACCTTACCCTTGTACTTCTTATATATAAACTCATCGTACAGGTTGTTGATGCCCTGCAGATAGTCGATGGGCATCTGCTGCTCGTAGTCGCGTCCCCGCTTCTGAATGTTCTTTACTAAGTGTGGAACCGAAGCTCTCAGATACACCATGAGTTCAGGCATTTTGATCACCTGCATCATCGAGTCGAAGAGTCCCATATAGGTATCGTAGTCCCGCTCGTCCATGTTCCCCATATTCTTGTTGTTGGTAGCGAAAACATACACGCCCTCAAAGATGGTCCTGTCCTGTATGATGGTCTCCTTGCTCTTTTCTATCTCCAACAGGTTTTTGAAGCGCTGTTTCAGGAAATAAACCTCCAGGTTGAGCGCCCATCTCGAGATGTCCTTGTAGTAGTCGTCGATGTATGGGTTATCATCTACAGGCTCCAGAAATTTCTTCCATCCATAATGCTTTGCGAGCATATTGGTGAGTGTCGTCTTTCCGCTGCCGATGTTGCCAGCTATTGCTATGTACATGTTATGTTGTTATAAGTATATTATCAATCCGTTGTTATGATTCTTTCGTAAACTGCTCCACGAACTGGTCTTCCGTGATGATAGGAATGCCCAACTGCTGCGCCTTCCTGTTCTTAGTACTTGTCGAGGCAGCATCGTTGTTGATCAGGAAGGACGTGCTCTTGCTCACACTTCCCGTCACCTTACCGCCCTGTTGCTCGATGTAAGCCTTCAGCTCGTTGCGGTTCTTGTAGTGGTGCACGTCGCCTGTCACCACGAAGGTCAGTCCCTCGCACATCGAACCCTTCTCCTGAGGCTCCTCCTCCCTGATGTCGAGTTCCTTCAGAAGTCGCTGCACCTTACCGAAGTTCTTGTCATCGCGGAAGAAGCCGATAAACTTAGCACTCTTCTCCGGTCCGATACCCTCGATGCTTGCCAGCTCATCGTCGAAGAGAGCCGTGCGTGCCACCTCGATGAGCTTTGCCACCGGATATTCAGCGAGCAGTCTCTTCGCCACATCTCCGCCACACAGCGGAATGTTGAGCGCATAGAGCAGATGACGACCGTCGGTGGTACGGCTCTTCTCGATGCTTTCCAAGAGGTTGTGCACCGACTTGCGGCCGAACCCCTCGAAGGTAGCAATCTGGTGGCTGTGTTGCGACAGATGATAGAAGTCGGCATATTCGTGGATGAAACCGCAGTTGATAAAACGCGAAACCGTCTGTTCCGAGATACCCTCGATGTTGATGCCCTCCTTGCTCACGAATCGCGAGAACTTCTTCAGCTGCTTGGCCGTACAGTCAGGGTTAGTGCAGTGCAGCGTCTTCGTGCCGCTCTCACTCTCCGTCACCACCGCCTGTGCACCACATACAGGACACACCTCAGGCACCTCGAGCACACCCACCTTCTCAGTGATGCGAATCACCTTCGGTATAATCTTGTTGGCCTTGATCACCTGCAGACGCGTACCCTTGCTCCCGATGCCCAGTCGCTCACACTCACTGATGTTACAGAGCGAGGCACGCTGCACGGTAGTACCCTCCAACTCCACAGGCGTGAAGACAGCCACGGGCGAAATCGTATTGGCGGCACACGACCATTCAATGTGGTCCAGGGTAGTGTCGGCATGCGTGTCCTGCCATTTAAAGGCATAGCCCGCACGTGTAGCATGATGGCCGGTCACCGACCCCGTAGCAGCATACGCCGTATCATCGTAGGCAATCACCAGACCGTCGACAGGGAAGGGAAATACCTTGTTCGTCACCTTGTGGGTGAAGAGGTCCACCACCGCCTGGATATTCTCAGCAGTAGGGTGGTCGATGCGTTCGCGCTCCACGGGATTGAAGCCCAGCGAAACCAGGAAGTCCATCCTCTCGCCCCACGAAGTGATGTCGTGCTCCGTATACACTAAAGTAAAGGGAATCCACTGCAGATGTCGTGGCTTCACCTCCTCGATGTCCTTCAGAGCCAGCGACCCCGAGGCCAGGTTGCGTGGATTAGCATAGTCGCCCTCCGTCTCCAACACAAATCGTTCGAAGTCAGGATAGGAGATCACCGCCTCGCCACGAATCACCAAGTGTCCCTTCTCGTCTATCTGTTGAGGAATACCTGCGATGGCAGGTGCCAGATAAGTGATGTTGGTACCGACATGCCCGTTGCCACGAGTCACCACCTTGGTCAGCCTACCGTTGTCGTAGGTCACGACGAGAGTCAGACCGTCCAGTTTCCACGACAGCCAGATACACCTTCCGTCAGCCCATTTCACCAGTTCAGCCACACTCTTCGTCTTAGCAAGCGACAGGGCAGGGAACTCATGTTCCTCCTTCTGTCCCGCCACGTTGTCTTCCGACACCTTGGCAGTAGGCGAGTCGGGCAGGGTGATACCCGTTTCCTCCTCCATCAGTTTCAGCCGGTCGAACAGAGCGTCCCATTCGTAGTCGCTCATCAGTTCCCCCTTACCGTTATAGTAAGCCTCCGAGGCCAGGTTCAGTTTATCCACCCATTGCCTCATCAGCATTTCTTGCTGTGTCATATATATTATATTAATATTTATCTTACTTTTTCAAGTATGGAAGTTCGATAAGTTAAAGAAGCTTCCCCGGTTAGCAAAAGTAAAGTTTCCATTGTTTTTGCAAAAATAGGAAATAGTTTTCAATTAGCCAAACATTCTTACTCTTTTCACTGATTTCTTAATAAATATTTGGCAGTCTCATAGAAAAGCCATACCTTTGTCGAGTCTAAGAATTTCAATTCAAATAACACAAAGACATATGTTCCGACTGAAGACATTAACGATATTAGGCAGCAAGGCCGAGCTATCCACCCTCCCCGAGGGTAAGCTGCTCATCAATACGATCAACGCCCATTCCTACAACACAGCCCTGAAGGATACCCTCTTTGCCGAGGCCCTGTCGTGTGGCGACGTACTCATCCCCGACGGAGTGAGCATTGTGAAAGCCTGCCGATGGATAGAAGCGAAGTCGCAGCCTCAGGAGCGCATCGCAGGCTGGGATCTTTTCGACTACGAGATGAACCGTCTTGAACGTGAGAGTGAAGCATCAACCGCCAAAGGCGAAAGTCCTAAGACAGTGATGTTTATGGGAAGTTCCCAGAAAGTACTCAACCTGATAGTGAAGCGTGCCGCCGAGGTATATCCCCATCTCAAGGTAGCCACCTATTCACCCCCTTACAAGCCCGAGTTCACCGACGAGGACAACCGCGCCATCATCACCGCCATCCATGCCTCCAATCCCGACCTGCTTTGGATAGGCATGACAGCTCCGAAGCAAGAGAAGTGGACCTATTCCCACTGGTCAGAGCTCGACATCCACTGTCATGTAGGCACCATCGGAGCCGTCTTCGACTTCTTTGCCGGAACCGTAGCGCGTGCCCCCTTATGGTGGCAGAACCACGGTCTCGAATGGCTCTACCGTCTCCTGAAAGAGCCTCGCCGCATGTGGCGTCGTTACATCCTCGGCAACACCCTCTTCCTCAAGAACATTTTGACCGAGAAACTCTCCAAATAACCCTTGGCAGTAATCCCCAGCCCCCAGGAAGCATCAAGCCAGCATCAAGCAGCCAGCCAGCATCGAGCATCGAGTGAGCACTCAGCAAGGATCAAGCATCGAGCAAGCAGCCTGTAAGCGATTCGTGTCCATGCGGTCGCATACCGCAAAATGCAGCTTTGCTGCTGGCGAAGACCTCTGATGGTCCGCCAACCTTATAGCGAAGCGGTTTGAGCACCGAGTAGGGCGGTTGGCACATCCCCTGTCCCCTGAGGGGAAAGGGGCTTGGGGAAAGAGGTGGAGCCCTCTTTAATGATAAAGAGGGACGGGGTGATTTTAGAAAAAATCCCTCATTAAGGGTAAGGGAGGACTGGTGGGTTTTCGAAAAACCTTAAGGCTAAGGGAAAAACTGTTGGGTTTTCGAAAGAAATCGAAAAACTGGAGGTTTTTCGAAAAAAATCGAAAGAAAAACATATTAAGGCTAATTAAGGATAGGTGGAGTTTCGAGAAACAAAAGCCTCGTTTCTCTAAAGGAAAAAGAGAAACGAGGTTTCATTATCACTGTTACATTGGGAACAATCCGAAGAGTTCAGCGTCGATTTGATCCGTCACTTTGCGGAAATCCTCAGGATTTTCCTCAAAGTGCAAGTTGTCGCCATCAACGATGATCAGCTTCCCCTTATACCCCTTGATCCATTCCTCGTAGCGGTCGTTGAGCCCCTGCAGATAATCAATACGAATACTCTTCTCGAAGTCACGTCCACGCTTCTCGATATGACTCACGAGTGTAGGGATGCTGCTTCGGATATAGATCATCAGGTCGGGCAGTTTCACCAGACTGATCATCAGGTCGAAGAGATCAGTATAGTTTGCGAAGTCACGGTCGCTCATCAGTCCCTTGTCATGCAGGTTGGGTGCGAAAATCTTAGCGTCCTCGAAGATAGTACGGTCCTGGATGATGGTTTCCTTGTTTTGTGCAATTTCCACCACGTCGTGGAAGCGCTTGTTCAGGAAATAGATCTGCAGGTTGAACGACCATCTTTTCATGTCCTCGTAGTAGTCAGCGAGGTAAGGGTTGTTGTCCACAGGTTCGAAGTTAGGCTTCCAACCGTAACGTTTACTGAGTAGTTTGGTGAGCGTAGTCTTTCCGCTTCCTATGTTTCCTGCTATAGCTATATGCATTTCTTTATTTAATTTTTATGATGGTTATTATTTATGTTACTTTAGAAGATAAAGGAGTTAAGGGAGTTAAGGAGTTATCGCTCCCTTCGGTCGCTGAGGAGTTAAGAC
>OMFM01000688.1_pt1 | contig 12563 bp, 14 predicted proteins | sample 1645661 | NCBI WGS metagenome assembly OMFM01 (sample SAMEA103958128, study PRJEB25191) | human gut metagenome | reverse complement strand
CGTCCGGCGGCCGCTCTTGTATGGGGATGTGCAGCGAGCCACCGGTTCAGCGGAACACGATGTCGGTGATGATCATCGCACCGACGCGGCTGTTCAGCTTGTCGACCAGTTCGCGCCGGCGCATGAGCAGGTTGGCTCTGAGGGCTGGCGATTTGAGCTGTACGTAGAGCTTCTGGTTGCGGATTTCCACTGCGCCGGTGTAGGCCGCTACGGTCGGGCCTGCCACATCCGGCCATGCCTGGACGAGCCGGTATTCGTTCAGGGGCGTTTCGAGGCCGTCGAGGCGCAGGGCACGGTAGACCACCGATGCCAGGTCTTCTTCCTTATACCGTTTCATCGTTGATCGTGCCGTTTTCCACGGTGAACAGTTTGAAGTCGCATGCGGCCTGTTGCAGGATTCGGTCGAGGTGTCCGCGGTTGGTGTCGGTCAGGAAAATCTGTCCGAACTCATTGCCGCCGGCCAGACGGACTATCTGTTCAACCCGGTGGCTGTCGAGTTTGTCGAAAACGTCGTCGAGAAGGAGCAACGGCGTCTGGCGCCGGCCCGTTTCTTTGAGCAGGGCGAACTGGGCCAGTTTCAGGGCGACGAGGTAGGTCTTGCACTGCCCTTGCGACCCTTCTTTTTTAATGGGAAATCCTCCGAGCTCCATGATGAGGTCATCCTTGTGGATGCCGTGTAGCGTGAAGCCGACGATGCGCTCCTTGGAGCGTGCCTGTCGCAACTGGTCGAGCAGCGGGCCGCGTTCGCAGTGTGACGTATAAGTAAGCCTGACTTCTTCATCGGCATGGGCTATGCGGCTGTACATGGTTTGGAAAACCGGCGTGAGCCGTTTGGCGAATTCCACGCGTTCCTTATATATATATGTCCCGGAAGCGGCCATCTCTTCCTCGTATATTTCCATCATATCCGGGTCTGGCTCGTTTTCAGCTTTGAGCAGGTTGTTGCGTTGTGCCAGTGCGCGGCCATAGCGAACAAGGGCATCAAGATAATTAGCGTCGTATTGCGAGATAACCGTGTCGACAAAGCGTCGGCGCTCCTCGCTGCCGCCCGTAATCAGCGATGTATCGGCCGGCGAAATCATCACGAGCGGCGCAAAGCCGATGTGCTCTGTCAGCCTCCGGTAGTCCTTCCCGTTGCGCTTGAATGTCTTGCGCCGGCCAACCTTGGTCCCGCAACTGATAGTCTCGGTTTCCCCGTCGTCGGTCAGGTAGCGTCCTTGAAGCATGAACATCTCTTCGCCGTGGCGCACCACCTGTGCGTCGATGGGGTTGGTGTGGCTCTTGCAGAACGAGAGGTAGTAGACTGCGTCGAGCACATTGGTCTTTCCCATGCCGTTGGCACCGATGAAGCAATTGATTTTATCCGAGAATGCCAAGTCGGCCTGCGCGATGTTCTTATAGTTCAGGATGGATAGATTCTTGATAACCATTTGTCGTTATTCATGCTTTGGCCGACAAATTTATAATAATGCGCAGAAATACGTCTCCGCTCTGCGTGGAAAATGCAACGGTTTCAAAAAAGACGATGATTATTTTATAAGTTACGCAGAAAGTATTAATTTTGTCGCGCTTAAACGAATAAAACATTTAACGATAATGACACAGAAAAGCAAAAGCCAGTCTTTGGACGCCAGCAGTGCAGTGGCGCAGTCTGAAGCATTCATCATTAAACATCGTAATCCGATCATAATTGCCGCCGTGGTCTTGGTTGTCTTGATCGGCGGTTTTTTCGCGCTCAAAGCGTTCTATTGGGGGCCGCAGGGCGAGAAAGCTGCCACGATGTTGGCCAAGGGTGAGGATTATTTCGCTGCCGGTGATTTCGAAACGGCATTGAAAGGCGACAAACAAGGATTCGTGGGTTACGAGAAAATAGCCAAGGATTACGGTCACACCGATGCCGGCAACCTTGCTAACTTCTATGCTGGCATCTGCTACGCCCAACAAGGCAAGGACAAGGAAGCCATTCCTTACCTTGAAGCTTTCGATACGCAGGACGATGTGACGATTTCGCCTGCCGCACTCAATACGCTGGCCAACTGCTACGCTTCGACAAACCAGCTCGACAAGGCCGTTGCCACGTTCAAAGAAGCCGCAAAACTCTCCGGACACAACAGTTTGGCGCCTATCTGCCTGAAAGAAGCCGCCCAGATACTTGAGTCGCAGAATAAGAAGGCAGAAGCACTCGCCTTGTACCAGCAGATCAAGAACGAATACGGCACGAGCATCACGGCGCAGGACATAGACAAATATATCGAACGCGTGTCCAAATAAGCGTAACGCCCATGTCATCTGCGAATTTCACAATTGAGGATTTGGCAGCTTCCGTGCCTGACGCCAGTTCGATGCGTATCGGGATTGTAGCGGCCGAATGGAATCATGAGATTACCGGAAAACTGGTCGACGGCGCTATGAAAGCACTGAGTAAGTACGGCGTCAAGGACGGGAACATTACTTTGAAGACTGTGCCGGGAAGTTTTGAGCTGATTTACGGCTGCTCGCAACTTGCCAAGTGCGGATTGCTTGATGCTGTCATCGCGATTGGCTGCGTTATTCGTGGCGACACGCCTCATTTTGATTACATATGTGAGGCTGTAACCCAGGGCATCAGCAAGTTAAATGTTGAAGGGCAAGTCCCTGTGGTGTTTGGCCTGCTCACCGTGAATAATTTGGAGCAGGCTGAGGAGCGCACAGGCGGCCGCCTTGGAAACAAAGGTGAGGAATTTGCGGTTACAGCGATAAAAATGGCCGATTTTGCTTGGCAGTTGCAGAAATAAACACTATCTTTGCACCGTCTTAGAGACAAGGAGGGCAAATTCCAGAGTGGCCAAATGGGGCAGACTGTAAATCTGCTGGCGTTCGCCTTCGGTGGTTCGAATCCATCTTTGCCCACACATTGGGATTAGTAAGAATACATTTCTTGCTAATCCCAATGTTTTTACGTATATGTGATGCCGTGCGGACTGTTGCGATACTGCCCGGAGATGTATGACGGCCAGTTTGGAGGTTACGGATAGAGTTGGAAGGGTGTCTGTGGCTTGCGTCCCGTCCGTGGTGATGTGGTGTACGGAGATTTGTATTTCCTGTTTGTTTTTTTTGAGAGATGGTTGCCGGGCAAGGTAAGTGTACCGATGTTGCGAACGTGCGCGTATGGATGCAGCCCAAAGACAGGAAGAAGGCGGATGGTGACAGCATGAATCTGCTGTAGGTCTGTTCATGATAGCATGTAGGGCGAGGGTAGAGGATGCGGAAGTCTTCCGTCGAGAAGAGTGCTGTTGCGGGTGTGCAAGACTGTTCGGAATGGGAGCACGTTTTGGGTGAGAGGCGGTTCTTGGCGGTGTGGGGATAAAAAGAAAGCCGGTAAGTCAGATACTTACAGGCTTTCTTTTGAGCCGAAAGCCGGACTCGAACCGGCGACCTATTCATTACGAATGAATTGCTCTACCAACTGAGCTATTTCGGCCTGCGATGTCTCTTATTCCTTTCTTCCCGAAAGGCGATGCAAAGGTAGGTGTTTGTTTTGAAACTGCCAAACAAATTATGGTCTTTTTGCGCGAGAGAGGCGAAAAACTTTGAGACTCGCTGTTTCATGGATGTGGTACACATTAATAATATAAAGTAGAGATGTCAGACAAGGTCTTAAATGCTAAGTTGGTGATTCCTCGTCGCATTATCCGGCTATTATGGAACTCTTGCACGGATGTCGTTTTAAGTCGCCTAACGGTGGCGTTTTGTCTGTAATAAATCGGATTTCATTTGCAGGAACGAGAATGTTTGATTATTTTTGCGCGAAATCGCGTCAGTAAGGCGTGATAAACAAACGTCGAACCAGAGAAATCAAATGATATGTTGAGAATTGCAGTCCAGTCAAAAGGACGATTGTACGAAGATACGATGGCGCTGCTGAGTGAAGCCGATGTGAAGGTCTCCTCTGCACGAAGAACCCTTTTGGTAAGGGCGAAGAATTTTCCGGTAGAGATACTCTATTTGCGCGATGACGATATTCCCCGGACTGTGGCGGACGGAGTCGCAGATATCGGTGTAGTCGGTCTTAACGAACTGGAAGAACAAGGTGCTGAAGCCGAAGTGATACGAAAACTTGGTTTCGGTGCCTGTCGTCTGTCGTTGGCTGTTCCCAAGGATGTGGATTATACGGATGTGCGGTGGTTTGAAAGCCGGCGTATAGCTACGTCCTATCCGCGCATCCTCACCCGCTATTTGAACGAGCAGGGAGTTAATGCGGAAGTTCACGTCATTACGGGTTCTGTGGAAGTGTCGACAAGTATCGGTATAGCCGACGCCATTTTCGATATCGTCAGCTCGGGCTCTACACTTGTCAGCAACAATCTAAAAGAAGTTGAGGTTGTAATGGAGAGCGAAGCTGTGATGATTGGCAATCCGTTGATGAGCGGTTACAAACGCAGCATCCTCGATGAACTCCTTTTCCGCATTGAAGCCGTGAAGAGTGCAGAAGGGAAGAAATATGTGCTTATGAACGTGCCTAAGGACAGGGTGGACGACATTCTTGCAGTCTTGCCAGGAGTGAAAAGTCCGACGGTGATGCCGTTGGCGGACGATGCATGGTGTAGCGTACATACGGTGCTCGACGAAGAGCGTTTTTGGGAAATCATAGGCCAGTTGAAAGAAAACGGGGCGCAGGGTATATTGGTCGTTCCGATTGAGAAAATGATAATTTGATCGCTATGATGAGAATTGTCAATTATCCAGAACCTTCCACGTGGGCATCGCTATTGGAGCGGCCTGTACAGGATATCATGTCCTTGCTTGAAGTTGTCCGTCCCATATATGAGCGCATAAAGTCTGATGGCGACCGTGCAGTCTACGAGTACGAAGAGCAGTTCGACCATGTGCGACTGACGCAACTCGCAGTGTCGGAGACTGAGCTTGTGGCTGCGGGAAATTCACTCCCGGCTTCATTACGCGAGGCTATCGACATTGCCTATGAGAACATTCACGCTTTTCATGCTGCGCAACGTTTTGAACCGATACGGGTGGAGGTCTGTCCGGGGGTGGTGTGTGAGCAGCGGGCCGTGCCGATCGAGCGGGTCGGACTTTACGTGCCCGGAGGGACAGCACCGCTTTTTTCGACTGTACTTATGCTTGCCGTTCCGGCACAAATTGCCGGTTGTCGCGAGATCGTATTGACTACGCCTCCTGGCAAGGACGGACATGTTCATCCTGCTATTCTCTATGCCGCGCACAAAGCAGGTGTACACAAGGTATTCACCGTGGGCGGGGCTCAGGCGGTGGCCTCTATGGCCGTAGGAACAGAGAGTATACCCAAGGTCGACAAAATCTTCGGTCCTGGCAACCAGTACGTCATGGCGGCCAAACAATTGGTGGCGCTTTATGACACGGCCATAGATCTGCCGGCGGGGCCGAGCGAGGTGGAAGTCCTTGCAGATGAGACTAGTTGCCCGGAGTTTGTAGCGGCAGATTTGTTAAGCCAAGCCGAACATGGTGTTGACAGTCAAGTGGTGCTGGTGACGACAAGCCCTGCGTTGATCGAAGCTGTTCAAATTGAAGTCGAACGTCAACTTTCGGCGCTCAGTCGTCGCGAAATCGCTCGCAAAGCACTCGACCACAGTCTTCTTCTCTTAGTTCACGACATGGAGGAGGCAATTGCGCTGACCAATGCTTACGCGCCTGAGCATCTTATTTTGGCTGTCAGCGACTATAACGACGTGAAAGAGCGCATCGACCACGCTGGCTCTGTTTTTTTGGGCAATTGGAGTTGTGAAAGCGCCGGCGATTATGCGTCGGGCACCAACCACACTTTGCCTACAAAGGGTTATGCCCGGGCTTATAGCGGGTTATGCTTGGATAGCTTTATGCGGAAGATGACATTACAAGAGCTCACGCCGGAGGGTATTCATCGTATCGGACCGGCCGTCGAGCAGATGGCGGAGGCCGAATGTCTTGATGCACACCGAATGGCGATGACCTTGCGCCGGAGAAGCGTGGAGGAGGACGCTGCTTTATGAAAGACTTGCAGCTATTGGTGCGGCCCAATATATGGTCGCTTGAACCTTACAGTTCAGCCCGAGATGAGTATAAAGGCCATGTGGCACACGTTTTCCTTGATGCGAACGAGAGTCCCTACAATGAACCATATAACCGTTATCCGGATCCTTTACAGACGGAGTTGAAAAAACTCGTGTCGCAGGAGAAGGGTGTGCCGGAAGAACGTATTTTTGTAGGCAACGGTAGCGATGAGGCTATTGATTTGGTATACAGGGTCTTTTGTGTTCCGGGATTGGACAATGTTGTCGCTATCGAACCGACTTATGGCATGTATGCCGTGTGTGCGGCCATCAACGATGTGGATTACAGACGCGTGCTTCTCGACGAGCAGTTCCGATTTTCGGCTGATCGTCTGCTTGAAGCGGCTAATTCGCGCACGAAGGCCATTTTCCTCTGTTCGCCGAACAATCCGACAGGTAATGATCTTGATCGCGATGAGATGCTGTCACTTGTCCGTCGTTTCGACGGAATTGTCGTCGTGGACGAGGCTTATGCCGATTTTTCGGACCAACGTCCGATGCGTGCCGAACTGGAGTCCTGCCCTAATCTCGTGATACTTAACACTCTTTCAAAAGCGTGGGGAAGCGCCGGAATTCGGTTGGGGCTGGCCTATGCATCGAAAGAAATTGTCGGACTTTTCAACAAAGTGAAGTATCCATATAATGTCAGTACGCTGGCTCAGGAAAAAGCCATTGAAATTTTGCGGCGGAGCTATGACGTCCATGCCTGGGTGGGGCGAACGAAGAAAGAACGAGCTCGCGTGATAGAGGCTTTCCGGCAGCTACCTATATGCAAGACGGTCTATCCGACGAGTGCCAACTTCTTCTTGGCGCGAATGACGGATGCAGAAACAATCTACCGTTACTTGATTGACAAAGGTATTGTCGTGCGCAACCGTTCACACGTGACGCTTTGTGGGAATTGCTTGCGTGTCACCATAGGCAACACACAAGAGAATGTGGAATTATTGTCAGCTTTACGAAAATATGTTCCGGAATGAAAAAAGCGCTATTCATAGACCGCGACGGCACACTCGTACGTGAGCCTGCCGATGAACAGGTTGATTCGTTCGAGAAGCTTTCATTTGTGCCCGGCGTGTTCAACTGTCTGCGTCGTATACGCCAGTTGACGGACTACGAGTTTGTCATGGTGAGCAACCAGGACGGCCTTGGTACACCCGCTTTTCCCGAAGATACCTTTTGGCCTGTTCACCGGTTCATTCTTGACACACTTGCGGGTGAAGGCATCACTTTTGATGCGATCCATATCGACCGTCACTTCCCCGAAGACAATGCGCCTACTCGCAAGCCCGGTACGGCGATGCTCACCCACTACATGGAGGGTGAGTATGATATGGTTCACAGTTATGTGATAGGCGATCGTGAGACAGACGCTCAATTGGCTCGTAACTTGGGCTGTATGTCGTTGATTCTTGGTGACGGGCCGGACATTGCCCGCCGTGTCATTGGCGGAGAGCGAACGGCGGAGGTTCACCGGCAGACACGCGAAACAGATGTCCGCGTCCGTCTCGGGTTGGACGGTTCGGGGCTCTGCCATGTCGACACCGGATTGAAGTTTTTCGACCACATGCTCGAACAGCTTGCCCACCATGGCGCGATGGACGTGGACATCCAAGTCCACGGCGATCTTGAAGTCGACGAACATCATACGGTGGAGGACACCGCTCTTGTGTTGGGTGAATGTCTGCTTCGTTGCCTTGGTGACAAGTGTGGTATCCGGCGCTATGGCTTTGTCTTACCGATGGATGACAGCTTGTGTCGCGTGGCACTTGATTTTGGCGGTCGGCCGTGGCTGGTTTGGAACGCTGAGTTTGTGCGCGAACGCATTGGCGATGTCCCCACAGAAATGTTCTTTCATTTTTTCAAGAGTCTTAGTGACGCAGCCAGGATGAACCTTAACGTCCAAGCCGAAGGGCAGAACGAGCACCATAAGATTGAGGGCATTTTCAAGGCTTTCGCACGGGCTGTGAGGATGGCGGCAGAGCGTGACTTTGACCATTTCGTTCTTCCGTCGAGCAAGGGGCAGCTATGAGGCGTGCGGCAGTATTTGCGGTTGCGGTTTTGGCGGTTTTGGCCATGTCGCTTGCTGCATGTGAAAAATTGGAAATCCCTGACGAAGATGGCGAAAACGGCGGTGGTCAGACCGAACTGCCTGATGATGGAGGCGGGAGCGGCGGCGACAATGACGGCGGAGGCGGCGTGATGGTTGGCGATACGCTCACGGTGGCCGAGGCGCAGTTGATGATGGATTGTTATGTCGGGGTGAAGGGTTATATCGTCGGTTATATAGCGGGCAATCAGTTGAGCCAGAGCGTATTCGGAGTACCCGAAGACGCGCCTAATACGAACATGCTCATTGCGGATGCACCCGACGTTACCGATGCGTCACTTTGCATGCCCGTCCTGCTCGAGCCCGAGGAGGTACGCCCTATGGTCAATCTCTATGACCACCCAGACTATTACCAATGTCCTGTCTATGTCGAAGGTATGGTGACGACGTATTTCTCAGTGGCTGGCATACGTGACGTTTATGCTTTTATCCTGTGGGATGAGTACAGTCCTGGGCTTCCGGACCCAGGTGTGGAAGTTCCGATAGTAGATCCGGATACTCAGCATGTCACTTCCGGACGAGGCGTGGTATTCGCTCGCTTTTCCGGAAATAATCGACCAAAGTGAGGCTCGGTTCGGAAAGAAAATCGTATTTTCGCGTCCAAACATAGCAATAATCATTTCTTTAAACAATGGAAATAGAAGGAAAAATCATCGCGGTCCTGCCCGCTCGTGGCGGTACGTCGGCCCGTACGGGTGCAGCGTGGAAATCGCAGGAGTTTGTCATAGAAACATTTGATCAGTATCCCCGGAAGTGTGTGTTCCGCATCTTTGGCGAAGATCGACTCAATCAGATGAATGTGCAGTTGGGTGAAGTGTTACGTGTTTCTTTCGATATAGATGCTCACGAGTATAACGGCCGTTGGTATAACGACGTGTCGGCATGGAGAGTGGATCGCAATGTGTCTGTTCCCTCGGATGGACAGCCGGTTGCCGCGGCTTCAATACAGCCTGCTCCGGCCGTTGAACAGCCCGTGGCACCCGCTTCTGAATCTGCTGGATTTGGGACGGCATCCTCTGGTGTTGCGGCCGGTATGGATATGATGGGTGGTGCTGGTGGCAATGTAGACGACCTGCCGTTCTGAACCGTAAACTCGTAAATTTATTTAGTTCCCCCTTCGGCCTGGACAAGGCTTGAGGGGGAACTTTCAGTGTAAACGCACAACAGACATGTCGATTTCAAAATATGTGTTAGGGGCCACGCTGCTGCATCTCTTTCGTTGGCTGTTCCTTTTCTTCTTTCTGTCTACGGTCGGCACGGTGCTGTTATACCGGTGGTTGCCTGTACCGTTGACTCCATTGATGGTCATTCGTTGCGTGCAGCAGGTCGGAGATGGCGAGCCGATTCGTTTGCGCCACCATTGGGTGCCATTGACAAAGATGTCAAAGTACTTGCCGGTCGCTGTGATAGCTTCCGAGGACCAGAATTTCACCCGCCATCACGGTTTTGATTTCAAGGCTGTCCGTCAGGCCTATATGGAGCATCTTGAAGGTGGCCGCCGGCGAGGAGGCAGCACGATCAGTCAGCAAACAGCGAAGAATGTGTTCCTATGGCCCAAATCGACGTGGGTAAGGAAAGGTTTCGAAGTCTATTTCACAGTGTTAATAGAACTTCTCTGGTCGAAAGAGCGTATTATGGAAGTCTATTTGAACAGTATAGAAATGGGCAACGGCATATATGGCGCGGAAGCAGTAGCTCAGCTGCATTTCGGGTGTACGGCTGATGAATTGACACGGGCGCAGTGTGCGCTTGTTGCGGCGACACTCCCCAATCCAAGAAAGTACAATTCAGCCTCTCCATCACGCTACATGATGAAGCGCCAGCGTCAAATCATGCGCGAAATGAAGCATATTCCGCTTTTTCGGTCGGGTAAATAGAATTGGTCTGGCCTAGTCGTAAGCCGTTGGAGAGGTCCTGCCTCATTTAGCCGAGAGCTTCGCTGTCGAAATGAAGTGGAAGCAGGTCTGCTGCCTTTTCCAGACGATAAATGTGCGTCGTTCCATAGAGCAGGATGAGTATCGGACTTTTTTGGTGTTGCTCGGTTTCTAGCAAGGCTTGTCGACAAGCGCCGCAAGGAGTGATCGGAAGTTTGAGGAACTTGCCGTCACTGTTTTTTGCTGCAATGGCGAGTGCCTGGATGCGACTGGCGGGATAATGGGCGTGAGCGGCGTAGATTGTACATCGTTCTGCGCATGTGCCTACTGTGAACGATGCGTTTTCCTGATTGCTTCCCATGAAGATCGTGCCGTCGTCGAGTAGGGCAGCTGCACCTACATGGAAGTGCGAATACGGGGCATAGGACGTTTCGCAGGCCTTTTTTGCAGTTCCAATTAGCTCTCTTTCGGTCGAGGATAGGTCTTTCAGGTCGCAAACGTCATAATCGAATTGAAAAGTCTTTTGTGGCATATTTCCTATGTTTTCGTGAGGCAAACATAAGAATAAAACGGCGATTTTATACTCTGTGATTAAAAAAATCGTGCGTTTTTTTTAGGAAAAACCGGCAAGCTATAGGACATGCCTGCTTGCCGGTTTTTACTAATGCTATGGTGGTTACATTTGTTCCTCTACCGCCCTGCGCCACTTTGATTTGCATCTAGCACTCAGTGAGTTAGAATGCTTTTGTAAGTGTTTTGTACGCGCTTTCTTGCAGTCTCGGAAATTTTGGCTCGAAAAGCCCTATTACTCTTCAACTGCAGCTTGGATCTCTGTAATACCCTACTGTAATTCAGTACATTACAGTATTTTTGTACGTGATTTGTAAGCTGCGAGATATGACTAGCAATGGTCTAAAGTAGGATTATCATCAAATAGCCGTAATGAACGCCTGTAAAGTTGCGCTATGATTGGCTATGTTGACTATATTATGATGTTTCTACTTACCTCCTTTCTTTTAGTTGTTGAGTACTCCTGATGTTTACACAGAAGTTGAATACAAGACTTTAGACAACCTCAAACTTGGGGCATTTTATTCTAATGCTAAAAGTAAGTGGACGGCATTCATTTACACAAAAGGGTATACCTCACGTTCTGCTGAATTTCTTGACTCATCTAACATAGCAACGTTTATTGAAGTGATGAATCAAGCGAAATCAATGATTGCCGAAAAGACAAAATAAATTTTGAACAATCTAAAAACATACACTCATGGCATAGTGAAAGAGTATCTATTCTTAACGAAAACGGAGCAAGTTGTTTCAGCAAAAACAACCATTCAGTTACAGCTTGACGAGGAAAAATGTTTTGTACGAGATAATTTTAATTGATTTTGTGCGAAGTAAATTAGCTTTAACGAATGATTTTGGCTTACGTTATACTTTTGATACAATCTTTGAAAAACTCTGACTTCTTTAAAAACACACCGCCCTGTGCCTTCCGGCGCAAGACGGTGCTCTGAACATATATATCAGGAACTATGCTGTTTGCTTTGCCTTGATGAACAGGTGGGCGTTGTCATTGACCAGCTTGACAATCCGGTCGTGGTATTCGGTGTTGGAGTTGCATATTCCCCTACTCTGTACCACTTTCCCCTGCTGCAAGTCCAGCTCCACGGTCTCAATGCGGTTGCCCAGCCGGTCGTGTGCCGACAATATGAGTGAGTCCGCCTTTGCATAATACTCGCACTTGAATACACAATGTTTCAATTGGTCTCCCTCTTCCTTGTAGGCCTCTATCGAATCAAGAACGGATATTTCAAGTTCACCGTCCTTGATGACAATCCCGAAGTAGCGTGACTTCGTGGCGTAGAACTCCTTTTCGTGTTCCTTCGCCTGCCTCTCCATCTCCCTGCGCCTTTCCTCCATGGCCGTGACCTTGGCGAGCCACCTGTCATGCTCCACTTTCAGGTTTCGGGGCAGATATACTTCACGCTCCGGGTGTCACGTCCGCACTTGTCGAGCAGCCTTACCATGTCGCACCACAAGCCATAGTCCGTGGGCGCATAGCGGTGCCGCCGGGCAATCTTGTACGCGTTCCAGCACATGTCAAGGTCGGCCATGTGGCTCACGAAATACTCCACCGCCTTGAAGTCCCGGGCCTTCATCATGGTCTCGATGCGGCAGTCCGAAAGCAACGCCCTTGCCTGCCTCATTGGGTGGCAGTCGGGAATGAAGCCCCTCATGCCGTTGCGCCTCAGTTGTGGTATCGTGGAATAGTGCGGATAAACGTAAGTGTCAGATATTATCCAATGCACATCGGCCATGCTCCTCAGCTCAATGTCCGATGACCAGTTGAAGCAGTCCATGTAATACCCCATGTTCCTCTTCCTCGATGTCAAGGCCATGCTCCCCTTGCTGTAAACAGCTTTCAGCAGGAACACCCTTTGCACCTGCATTCCGTCAACGGCCTCCATGGTAGAGAAGTAGGCGGATGAGTGCTGCTTGCGTCTCAGCGTG
>OMFM01000685.1_pt1 | contig 12577 bp, 9 predicted proteins | sample 1645661 | NCBI WGS metagenome assembly OMFM01 (sample SAMEA103958128, study PRJEB25191) | human gut metagenome | reverse complement strand
GTTTTCTCCCAAATCAGTTATTCCTCTTGAGCGACGAGAGGAGCGGGAGCATTGCCTTTGCAATGCTCAGTCGATCCTCCCACTTTTCTGACCTCTCTTCTCTACTGCCATAACGGGGTGTTGGTTATAAGACACACAAACGATTGCGTTTCAAATCCCATTATAAGCGGGACGCTGACGCTTTGCTCGATCCAGGGGACTGTACAGATATCTTTGGATAGTACGTTTTTTGGAAATTTCGGTGATAATGCAGTTGCATTGATACACTCACGAAATTATTAACACCTTATTAGTGCTGAAGCTGTTTTCAGCGATGCCGGCACTATATTTATTGTTTTGACGTTTTACAATATACTGCATTGTAATTTTAATGAAATCTGATAAGCTGAGGAATTGTGTCACAGCTCCTGAGTGTTTTATTCTTCCGCTTTTATAAATCTGAACGATGCCATATCGAACTGTGTACCGGGCAGGAATACAAAAGCGATATTATTCTTTCCGCAGATACGCTCGATATCGAATGTTACGGGTGTATACCCGTCTGCGTGCGGGAACTCAAGCAGGCGGGTCGTCTGATTGCCGTTCTCATCGTTTACCCTGAGCTGTATAGTACAGTTGTCAAGCGGTGTTCTGCCTGTAACGGTTATCTTGTCCGTGCCGTCTGCAAAGTCAAGATCGTTAAATTCGATAACAACATTGTTTCCTATCTCTTCAACGCATGAACCGTTTACCTTATAATCGTCACCGTAAAGGTTATCGTTGTCCGCTGCCGCATTCTCTGCATAGGTGCGGTCGTACTTTGCAAATTCAAAGCCACCGAATATGCAGGAATCATTTATGACGAAGCTGATATCATGTATTCCGCTTATTCTGCGCGGGAGATCGAACTCCTGAGGGTACGCCCTGTCCCAGCCGCCGTTATTCTTTATATTGAATGTGCCGATGTATTCGCCGCCGTTATCCGCATCGCCCAGATATAGCTCTACGGGGTAATCTTCACCGCCGCCGCTGTTGCCTACGCTCAATGTGATATGCTTTGTACCGCCGCCGAAATCTATCGAGCCAAAGCCGATTACGGTTCTGCCGTTAAATCCGCCGAGTGAGCCTCTGTCTATCGTTGTGACGGGAACATTCGAGAAATCGCACAGACAAGCGGCAACAAAGATATACGGATCTTTTTCTGCCTTGCCAAGTCCTGTGACAGTATATTCAAGCTCGGAGATCACCTTAGGGATATCCGTACCGTTCTTTGAATAGGCGCGCAGACGGAAATTACCGTCACCGAACGCCTTTAACACAGCTGTATTGCCGTCAAAATCTGTTACCCTTGCAAAGCTTATCTCAACGCCGTTGTCTGCACAGCACTTGAACTCTATATCGCGGAACGTTGCATTTTCGGGATGTATCTTAACGCTTACCATCGCTGTATCGTTGTCCTTGCCGAGCTTACGAGTGCCGTTGTCGGTAAGCTCTATCTTGCGGACCGGTATTTCTTTGGTGTACGCAGTTGTGACTGCGGGGAATGCATTTTCGGTCACAACACTTACACCCTCGGGGACGGTTTCGGGAGCGACCGCGTTAATGACTAACGATGTCGGCTGCAGACCTTCGCTCTCGGCGGTGACTGTGATTTCGCCTGTTTCAAATGTCGAACCGATGATCGCAAGGAGCTTGCCTGAAAACAGCTTACGGTGACTGCCTTTGTAGCTGTCGTAGTCGGTGCTGTCGCCGTTGTCCAGTCCGAGCAGTCTGCCTGCACCGCTGACAGTGAATTTTATCCTGTTGTTGGCGTTCTGTACTTCCTGTCCTGTTATATCCTCTGCTGTTATTGTTATAAATGCAAGAGATCTGCCATCGGCGGTTATCTCATTTTTATCACTGCGCATACGGAGCTTATAGGTTTCGTAAGGGGTAAAGAGCACCTCCTCGACCGCATAGTTGTCGTTCGTGCAGTTTTCATTATAATAGCCTATTACGGCTATCGGCAGCTTCTTGTGATAAGGCACACGGAAATGTGCGCACAGCTTGCCCTCGCTCTTGTGGTCAAGCGTTTCGCTGTCGTATGTTTTTCCGCCGTAACGGAGCTTAAGAACGGGTAGGTTTGAGTATGCGATGATATCTATCATCTGACCCTCGTTAAAGTCCCAGTAGCAGGGCGAAAGGTGGATAAAAGGCTTTTCATAGGCGATATCCCACACCGATTTATAGAACCAGAACGAGTCCTTTTCAAAACCGGCTGTATCCACTATGCCGAAATATGAATTTTTGGTATTGTAGGGAGTAGGCTCGCCGATGTAGTCAAAGCCGGTCCAGACAAACTGCCCCATCGAATAATCGGCGGCAGTATCCATAGCATAAGAATTAAGCGGCGAAGCGCCCCAGTTTACAACACTGTTGCCGAGATCGGAGCACTGCAGATCATCATATACAAGAAGTGACGTTTCGTAAGGGAAATGGTAAATTCCTCGTGAGCGGACTGTAGATGCGGTTTCGCTGCCGTATATCACCCAGTCGGGGTGCTTTTCGTGATGATCGTCGTACAGCTTTTCGGCATAGTTATAGCCGGCGATCTTAAGGAAGTCAGCTACATTCTGTGCATTTTCCCACTGCATATAGTTTGACGCTATAGTAGGCGGAGCGTTGTGCATAGGGTCGTTCTTTTCGACCTCTTCAGCCAGCATCTTTGCCACCTCAAGACCTCGCGGACTTTTGTGGGTGTCGTAAATTTCGTTTCCTATGCTCCACATGATGACGGAGGGGTGGTTGCGGTCACGGCGTATCCATGCGGCAACGTCTGTTTTATACCATTCGGGAAAGAAACGGTGATAGTCGTTCTCATTCTTTGCAAGCTCCCACATATCGAATATCTCGCTGTCTACGAGCAGTCCCATTTTGTCGCATATATCCATAAGTTCTTTTGACGGCGGGTTGTGGCTTGTACGGATAGCGTTGACACCCATTTCCTTCATCTTTGAAAGCTGGCGATATGTTGCATCATAATTTACAGCCGCGCCGAGTGCTCCGAGATCGTGGTGCATACAAACGCCGTTGAGCTTAACACGGATACCGTTGAGCAGAAAACCCTCTTTCGGGTCGAACTTTGTGGTTCTGAAACCGAATTTAGTCTGAACACTGTCGTATTGCGTTCCGTCCTCGGCATACAGTGCAACCGATAATGAGTAAAGATCGGGTGTGATGATATCCCAAAGCTTAGGTCCGTCGATATAGAACACCAGCTTGTCGCTCTTTCCGCATACTCTGCGTTCGCAACTGTAAGCTTCACATCCTGTCGGGTCGGTCACATCAAACGCAAGCGTTCCGCAGGTCTGCATCGACAGCTCCGTCTGTATAATTACCTTCCACTTTCCTTGCTCTCTGTGGTCGCTGTCGTTGGGTCTGGCATTTATATATATGCCGTCCTGTACGATATGGTTGCGCGAGGTCTTTCTCAGCCATACGTTGCGGTATATGCCTGCTCCGCTGTACCAGCGGGTATTCGGCGCTTTATGATTTACTCTCACTAAAATGCGATTGTCGCCCTCGATAAGGCTGTCGGTTATATCAAAGCTGAACGAGGTATAGCCGTATTTCCATTCGCCGACCGCCTTTCCGTTGACATAAACGGTAGTATCCATATAAACACCGTCAAATATCAGGATATAGCAGTCCTGTGGATCGAGCTTGTCTACAGAGAAGCGCTTTTCGTACCAGCCGCAACCGGATTTATAGAGATTTGCGGTATCTCCGATAAGCCAGTCGTGGGGTATCTCGACATTATACCAATGCACGTTCTGAAGAGCCTTTTCATCGCTGTCTGGCTCGGTAAGAGCAAATTTCCAGTTATCATTGAATAAGACTGTGCGTTTTTCCATTTTACTTTTCCTTTCGGCTTTATAGCTGAATTTGTATGATTATATTGTAGCAGTTTGAGCAGTGAAAATCAAGATAAATCGGGTTTTCGTTAAAAAGATTTTGCCCCTCCGCAAAAGCGGAGGGGCAAATATATAAGAGAGGAGAATTTGCTGCAATGCAGCGGAAGTTAAGAAAACTGTCGAAGCGATGTGAAAATGCTGTATAAATATTTGAAGATGCTATGAAAGTTCCGGCTGAATGCTACTGCGATGTAGTCTGAGAAGCTGTTGTAATGTTGTAAAGCGGTATGAAGCTATTGTGTAGGTATTATCCGATGCTGAAAAAGCTTTGTGATGATTGTGCAATAAAAGCGTTAATCCACTCTTACAGCCTTAAGGAAGTTGTCGATATAGTATATCGACCTGAGATCGGCGGTGCGCACTTTCTGCCCGGGAAAAGGGCTGAAAACTATTGTGTTATCACCTGTGTATATGCCTGCGAAGAAAGACTCACCGTCTTTTATAAAGACAATATCGCCTTTTTGCAGTTCGGAAAGACTGACCTCTTTACCCATGTCTTTCTGTGCGGTAAGACCTCTGGGACACTCAACACCCGCGCTTGTCAGCGCATAGTATATAAGTCCGGAGTTATCGAAGCCGGTTTCCGGTTTGTATCCGCCGTCGGTGAACGGCTTACCCAGCATATCGTATGCCGTTTTGGCTATAGCGTCACCTTTTTCGGATCGTGTGGCAGGCTCGGTATCATCAGCTGAGCTGTTGTCTGACGATGTATCATCGGCTGAGCTGTTGTCTGACGATGTATCATCGGTCGAGCTGTTGTCTGACGATGTATCATCAACTGAGCTGTTGTCTGACGAGGTATCATCAACTGAGCTGTTGTCTGACGATGTGTTTTCGGACGAGGAGCTGGTGGAGGCTTCTGAACTGCTGTTATCGGAGTTGTCGGTGCTGTTTTCTGCACTTGAGCTTTGCGGAGCTTCACTGCTTTCTGTCGGCTGAGAATTTCCCGAGCAGGCGGTAAGTGATGCTACAGCGACAATTGTCAATATCGCTAATATCGATGATAATTTCTTTTTCATAATATCACGACCTTTGCTTTAACATTTCCTGTCCGTGATTTAAGTATATCATAAAATAAGCAAAAAGCAATTAAAATTCGGTTACAATACGGTAACAATTCGGTTACAAATGGTTACAAAACGGTAACAATGGTAACAATTCGGTTACAGATCTTGAAATACAAAAACACCGCCTGCTTTCACAGACGGTATTCTTGTAGTTTTATATGAAGGACAATGTCATAATCAAAATTTAAGCAATACTTATTGCAATGCTGAAGCTGTTTTGCCAATAAGTGCTGTTGATATCTGCGAACTTTACCTTTTCGCCGGGATAAGGGCTGTATATCAATTTTCCGTTACCGATGTAGATGCCGCCGAACTCTATCGCTTCGCCTGTTTCGCTGTCTTTATCGGCAAAGAATAGCAGATCGCCTTCTCTTATTTCGTCAAGACCTATTGATGTACCCATTTCTTTCTGTGCGGCTGTACCCCTCGGACAGTTTATAAAGCCGTTTTCACGCAGAACATAATAGATAAGACCCGAATTATCAAAGCCCTGTTCGGGAGAAGCCATACCGCTCACATAATCTATGCCGACAAGTGCTTCTGCTGTAGCTACTATCTGACTGCGCAGATCTGTCACCGTAGTATCGCTGCTTTCATTGCTGCTCTCGGTAACATCGGAGCTTTCGGGTGCAGATACTGTATCCGATACCGTTGTCTGTTGCGACGAAGGTTCTGAAGGCTTGCTCTCCTGAGTGGTTGGTGACGTGTCTGGGGTCGTGTTGTCCGAAGATGTTGTATCTGAGCCGCATCCGCTCATTAAGGCGGCTGTAGTGACAGCCAAAGCCATAATCAGCAGAGTGACTAAGCTTTTTTTCATTTTTTACCTCCGTGCGACAGCCTGTGACTGTCGTTTGAGATGTACAATCTTATATTTTCTTGCACAATAATAGTATATCCCATCGTCCACGAAAAGTCAAGCGAATTTTTACCATTTTATGCTGTTAAACAGTAAAATAGAGTGTATCTTTGCTGAAAGATTGTGGTGATAGTGTGAAAAAGGGGAAGAAGCCCTGCGTGGGCAGGGCTTCAGTCATAATTACTTATTGTTGCCGTTCTTTTTCTTCTTGCTTACAACAGCGGTGATAACGCCGACTGCAACTACAACCACAAGAGCTACTATGCAGATAATGATAGCGGTCATATCGAATGTAACGCCTGTGTTTGTGTTACCGCTGCTTGCGCCTACTGTTGTTTCGGCAAAGCAGGTAATGCCGAGTAATATTGACATTGCTGCGGCTGTTACCGCAGAAGTGATCTTTTTCATCATAAAATATCATTCCTTTCTGTAAGGACTAATATACTACATTTCCGCTGAAAAAGCAAGTGGAAATGTATACAAAGTTATTGCACAATATGCCTTGTTATTCCGTAGGTGCGGCAGGAGCTGCTGTAGCCTTTGCTCCGTCCATTATGCCCTTGATTATCTCGGGCTGTGTTACTGTGCACTTTGTGCGGTCAAACAGACCGAAGCCGTACTTGCCGTTCCAACCGTTATCCCAGTAAACTGTCACGATGTTTCTCTTGTGAGCGGCATAGTTGACATACTCTGCAAAATAAGCACGGTATGTAGTGTTGCGCTCGTCCTTGTGCGTCTTGTCGATAGAACCGTATTCGCCGATAATTACACCGTAGCCGTTTTTGATATACGCGTTATAGAGCTTGTCGAACTGCCTGTCAACGAGCGACTCGCTCTGTCTGGGTTTTACCTGACCCTTGAGGTTATCGCCCCATCTGAATATTATATCCTTACTTTCATCGCCGCAGAAATCCCACGGTGCGTAGTAATGAACGGAAATCATAACTCTGCCTGTGCTGTCATTCGGGATAACAAAGTTGCCTGCGAGGGCATAGCCGACATCGCCTGTCGTATAGTCGATATCTGTGTTCCAGCCCGGTATGAGAAGATAACGTGAGCCGTTGTTTCCGCCGGCACTTCTTACCGTATCAACGAAAATCTGATTATAATCGTTTATGTTTCCATAGTTTTCTGCTGTAGGTCCGCCGGAATTACCGTCAAAGACTTCGTTCATCGATTCGTATACAAGATGCTCGTCATAATTCTTGAAACGATCTGCTATCTGAGCCCATACCTTTTTGAATTTTTCCTTGATCACTTTCTGATCGGCTTCGGGCTCGTTGCAAAGAAGCCAGCTGCCGCCTACCGAATAATAACCGTCGCCGTGGACATTGATGATCGCGTAAAGGCCGTTGTTTACGCACATATCGACTACTTCCTGTACTCTGTCGAGCCATGCGGAGTCGATCGTGTAATCCGGTCCGTCACCTATCTTGGAAAGATATGAAACGGGGATACGGACAGACTTGAAGCCCTGAGCCTTTACTTCCTTTATAAGCTTTTCGGTTATAGTAGGGTTGCCCCATGCCGTTTCGCTCGGAGTACCGCCTGAATTTGCTTCAAGCTGGTTGCCGAGATTCCAGCCGGGCATAAGGTTCTGTGAAAATTCTACCGATGCGCCGCCTGTCGTGACCTCAGGAGCGGGAGCGGGAGCTTCTGTTTCAGCTTCGGTTGTGGTGGCTACAGTGGTTTCGGGTGCGGGGGTTGTAGCTTCTGTTGTTTCCGGAGCGGGGGTTGTAGCCTCTGTTGTGGTTGCTGCAGTAGTTGTTTCTGTAGTTGTTGCGGCGGTTGTCGTGGTTGTCGTGGTTTCTGCCGCGGTCGTAGTTGTGGTGGTCGAAGCTGTTGTTGTTGCCGAGCTGCTGTCAACGGACGAATTTGCTCCGCCCGAGCAAGCAGAGATACCGGTAACCACCATTATACCGCTGATAAGAGCGGCGAGTATTCTTTTCTTCATAAGTACCTTTCTTTTCTGACGGCTTATGCCGTTTTTGTTGTTTTAATCATATTGTAATGGTTTTCACGGAAAAAGTCAATAGCTTAAAAGGACTATTCAAAAATTTTACTAAAACGATTACATAAGTTGCCGTTCGCAACAAAAACCGCCTTTCGGAAACAGCGTCCGAAAGGCGGTATACTATTTGATATATAAAGAGATTATTCCTGAGGGTTTGTTGAATCTCCGGGAGTCGGCTCTGTGTTGCTGTAGTCGGGGTAATAATCGTAACTGTTGCTCGTGTCGATGGCGCTGAAGTCATTTTCTTTAAAAGTGTCTTCCGTTTCTACGAGATAAACACCATCGAGCGCAGTCAGACGCTTAAGGAAGTTTCCGGGGCAATAAACCTTGACTGCCTTTATATCCTTTTTATTTTCATCAAAAAGTGAAACGATGTTGCTGCTTCCGCTTATTGCAGTACCGTCCGAGAGATAGACCTCGGTCACACGGATATTACCCTTGCCGTCTGCCTTTGCAAGTATATTCTGCATATCGGTGGGAGTTTCGTTCTCCTTGAATGTAACATAAAGGAAAACATCTTCCGTATTTTCATCAGCTTTGTTGTATGCTTCCATTGCCATTTTGAAACGCTCTTCTGCGCTTATAGATGTTGTGGGAGAAACGACAACGGGACTTCCCGTGTTCAGAAGTGCAACAGTGCCGAAAGTTATGGCGATCGCCGCCGCGGTACTTGCCGCCGAGATCCACACCGCCTTGAGTCTGCTTGTTTTTTTGCTTACCGACTTACCCATAGCGGCTTTTTTGATTTTTTCATGGTCAAAGGAATACTCGCTCATAAGCTCTTTGTAGAACTCATTCGTATTCATTTGAAAGCCCCCTTCCGTAAGTCACAGCTTAAATTTTTTCTTTTGTCGTTCTATTGTGCGGTAAAGCTTGTTCTTGACCGTCGAAAGCTTCACGTCAAGAGCCTTTGCGACATCTTCAAGCTTCATATCGCACGCAAAATGAAGATAGAATATCTGACCTGTCAGCTCATCGGTCTTCATTATGTCATCGAATATCTGTTTTGCAACTATCTTGTTGCTTATAACATCCTCCAGCCTTGGCTGAGGCTTGGACATCTCGCTCTCTATCGCCACCATCTCTTCTTCGGTGTAGTCGGAAAAGGACGAAACCTTGTCGTTTTTCTTTTTACCCGAGAAGTATGTGCGGCACTCGAACTTTGCAATGTTGATAAGGAAAGCCTCGGGGCTTTCGATATCCTCGTGACCCTTCTCGCTGATACGCTTGAAGAAGCGGGTATATACATTCTGAATAATATCTTCCGCATCGTCCATATTTCCGCATTTGCTGACTACGAACCTTGAAACCGATTTGCAGGTTTCATTATATACACGGTTGAAATATTCTTCGTGACCGCTGTTGCCCATTGGCTCACCTCGCTTACGTCACCTACTTTGTAGTAGGCGGAATTTCAGAAAAAGTTTCACTCACAAAGAAAATATTGTGTATCGGATAAGTAAAATCTTTCTTATGGTTTTTGTGCAGTATCACAACATCGGATATCATCGGATATCTGACGGAAATTCGGCTGTGTTTAAGTGTTAAAGCCGACCACAGCAAGTTTTACTATTATATTGTACATTATCGGGGGCTGTTAGTCAAGAAAAACAGTTTAAACAGTGTGCAAATGCGCTTTAAGGACACTGTAAATATTGAACGAAAAATGTGACTGTATTAACTGCATTGTTATTGCTTTGGCAGAAAACAACAAATGATGATACAAATTTTGTGCAATCTGCCAATTGCAAAGCATTCCGAAATATAGTAACATTAAAAATAGCTAAAAGCTAAAAAATTTTTATGGAGGACAAAAAAATGAAGTTTAGAAAAACTTTAGCAAGTGTTTGCGCTGCTGCTGTTGCAGTTTCTTCACTTGCGGTAAGCGCATTTGCTACCGGCTCTTCGTGCGCTGATCTCGGCGAAGGCAAAGAATTAAAAGCATGGGACAGCCAGTGGTGCCAGTCATACGATGAAACCATTCTTAACGATGATTTCAGCAAGTATGAAGTAGTTGTTGAGGCTACATCATCGGGTAATTATGACGCTGACAACAATATCGCTTTAAAGATTTACGGTATGAGCGGCAATGATGGTGAGTTCGTGTATGAAGGTACAGCAGGCATGACTGATATCGAGTACAAGTTTGATTTAAGCGAACTCGGAAAGAACGAATATGGCGGTGTTAACTTCCAGGTACAGGCAGGTCACCTTCCTATCGTATTAAAGTCTGTTACAATTGAAGAAAAGGCTACAACTCCTGAAGAGCCCAAACCCGTTGAACCTGCAGATCCCGCAGATCCTGTAGCACCCGGTACATCAGAAGATGTTGAAGAAACAGTTGACATTGCAATCAAGAACGCAGGTAAGACTGTTATCGACAACAAGCTCGTTCGTACAAACATCATCAACGGTTGGGCAGGCGATGAAGCTTGCGTGATCGCTAACAAGGATGATTTCAAGAACGCAGTAAAGGTTAAGGTTAAGTTCACAGTATCAAACTTCACAACTCCTTTCAAGGCTTGGATCTCTATGGCTGACAGCTCATATGGCTGCCAGTTCTGGGGCGAAGGCGACAAAGGCAATGTTGGTGCTACGTGCGTTCCTGTTGAAGTAACAGGTAACGGTACTTACGATGTAACAATCGAACTTGACAAGGCTATCGACGCAATGGAATTCATCGCAGTTTGCACAGACCTTGAAGCAGTTGAAGGCGATGCTATTCCTACAATAGCTATCGACAGTGTTAAGACAGTTGTTGATAACACACCTTCAACTCCTGATGAGCCCGCAAAGCCCGGCGATTCAGATAAGCCCGTTGAGCCCGCAAAGCCCGCTGATGATAACAAGAAGCCTTCAAATGCAGATACAGGTGTTGCAGTAGCAGTTGTTCCCGCAGCAGTTGCAGCAGCAGCAGTAGCAGTAGCAGGTATCGTTCTTAAGAAGAGAAAGTAATCACTGTTAAGTGAGTATTTACTTAAATTAAGTACACTATCCCCTCCGGAAACGGAGGGGATTTTTGTAGTAAAAACAGCTTACAATTATGTTTAATGGTGCGGAAAGCGAAGAAAAGCGGCATTTATTATATTGTTTCACCAAATCGAAAAAAGTTTTTTGTGAAAATTGCCAATTGCAAAACATCCGGCAATATAGTATGATTATAAATAGCTAATGAGCTAACAAATTTTTATGGAGGACAAAAAAATGAAGTTTACAAAAACTTTAGCTGCAATCGCAGCAGCTTCACTCGCAGTATCATCACTCGCAGTAAGCGCTTTTGCAGCAGCAGCTATCACATCAAACAGTGCTATTGACCTCGCTTCAGACAACAAGGCTGACGCAGTAATCAAGCTGTACGAAGAAGACAAGGAGCACAAGCCCGTTGTTGATCTGTTCACAGAAAAGAACGTTGCCCGTTCTGACATTTACGGTGTTAAGCTTTATTTTGATCTTACAGCAGATCAGGTAAATGGTGACACTTGGATCGGCGGCGGTGTCGGCGCTAACTCTGAGTCTACAGGTTGGCTTGGTGTTGAATGGGGTCAAGAAGGTGGCAAGAAGCCCATCATTTTAGCCGAAGACGGCACAGTTACATGGCTTCAGGATAAGCCCGTGTTTGCAGATACAGACACATATTGCCAGTTATGGGCACAGACATGGAGCATTGACCTTACTCTTGAAAAGATGGAAGTTCTTGACAAGGACGGCAAGGCTATAGAAGCTATCTCTGATGTTGAAGCCGATAAGCCCGCTGACACAGATACAAAGCCCGCTGAGCCTAAGCCTATTCAGACAAAGGCAGAAATCGCTGCTGTTAACTCTAAGGAACCTTCTTACACCTACACAGTTAAGGGTGACATTGACACTCTTAAGGTTGATGTAGCTGTAAGCCCTAATGAAGAGGACAAGTCATTTGAATGGAATGACTGGTGCGGCGCAGGCGTTATCGTTAAGAACCCCGATGGTACAACTAAGTACTATCAGTGGGGCGGTGCTCAGGTAAGCTGGGGCTGGGATGCAACAGGTGATGAAAAGTTCGATTCTATCGACGGCGTTAAAGGCGAAACATGGGTAGGTACAGTAAGCGCAGAAGATAGAAGCGGTCAGCTTTCTATCCCCGTTGTTAAGGGCTCTGTAGTTGAGTTCTACTGCTTAAGCTGGGTTGATGACAAAACAGGCGAAGCTAAGTATGATAAGACACAGTACACATTAACAATCAACGATGAAGAAGTTGCAGCAGACGACAACAAGACTCCCGACGACGATACAAAGAACGACGATACAAGCAAGGAAGATCCTGCTAAGCCCGGCGATTCTACCGTTCCCGGCGATTCTACCGTTCCCGGCGAAACAGAAGTACCCGTTGAGCCCGGTAAGTCTGACAAGAAGCCCGCTGATGACAACAAGAAGCCTGCAAACCCCGATTCCGGTGTTGCAGTAGCAGTTGTTCCCGCAGCAGTTGCAGCAGCAGCAGTTGCAGCAGCAGGTATCGTTCTTAAGAAGAGAAGCAAGTAATCATTCGTGATTAGGTAAAGCTTTGAATTAAAGAGCATATTGACCCCTCCGCTTTGGCGGAGGGGTTTTTGTATATGCGGATATATCGCGATACCGCTGTCGGATATAATAAGAGCCGCCTGTTATAAGCAGGCGGCTCGTCAGCTTGTAGAAAAAGTCCATTTTTATAAAAATGGAGCAAATTCTCTATCCC
>OMFM01000679.1_pt1 | contig 12669 bp, 9 predicted proteins | sample 1645661 | NCBI WGS metagenome assembly OMFM01 (sample SAMEA103958128, study PRJEB25191) | human gut metagenome | reverse complement strand
TTGTTGCTCAGGTACTTAAAAAGTTATATTTGTAATAGTGTTGCGGAATTAAGGAAATAAAAGAAAGCAAATCGAAATGTTTTTTTAGGGGAATTGTACGATGTATGTCGAAAAACATATAAATGTTAATCGAATTAGTTCCATCTTAATCAACCAGACATGGACGCTCTGACAAATATATAGAAAGATAACAATCAATACTATCATTTTCTCAACAAATGAAATTAGTCCTCGGAAATTGTGACGCATTTCTTGATGAGTCCATACGTGTCTGATATTTCAGGCCGGGAGTGGAAGCTGTCGGGCGAGGTTTCTATTGCGAGTCTCGAGTCACAGGCAATGCCTTCGACAGAGATTCCGAGCAGATGTGCATCATGCACGGCATTCGCTCCATACGCCGTTTTTAGTTAAGCATGCTTGTTCCTTCGTGCTTAATTCTTATGGATGCTGGTCGTTTACGTCCTTTCAAGGCCGTAGTTCGTTTTCATTGTGATGTAGATTCACTGTACTTTATTTTATATTCCCAGCTTGTTCAATCTCCCGTATCGAGTTCCCCAATAAATTCATTCACTATTGTGATGACCATTTTATGCGGTACGGCTGAGTCAAAGCGCACGACATCTCCTTTTGTGACGTCGGCACGATTATTTCGGCGCCAGTGACTCCCTGTAAGCCCTCGGCGACATTCCGAGATGCCTGGTCACATAACGGCTGAAATAGGAGAGTGTAGTGAAGTTCATTTCCTCTGCAATCTGAGCGATAGAGAGCGTCGGGTTTTCGAGATACTCCCTTATCATCGGAACGGTGTAACGGTCGATGTAAAAAGTGACGCTCTTGCCCGTCTGCCGCTTTACGGTGTTGGAGAGGTACTTGACGGTTACGTTCAGTTGTTCAGCATAATAAGCCACTTCCCGGTATTTCTTGCTGCGTCCGCTTTCCAGCAACGCCATCAGTTCCTTTACGACATACATGCTCCTGTCAGTGGCGAATATCGGGGTGTGGTTCTTGGCGTGGAAATAAAACAGGTCGTAAATCAGCGGGAGGGCCAGCCCGCCTATCAGCTCGCGGTAAAACAGATGGCCGGTGTCGGCGATGCGGTCGCGGATGTTGTGTATGTCGCGCACCAGTCGCTCCGCGTCCTCTTCTGACAAGGGGATGATTGGGTTGTCGTACAGGCTGATGCCCCCTCCTATGCCATAATTGTTTGCCGGAAGCTGGTTGGAGAGGAAGTCAAGCGGAGCCGTCAGGACTTCCACTTCCAAATCTTCACTCTGACCGGTTATATGCACTTGCTGGGGCGCATTGATGACCACAGCGTCATGCTTCTTCATGTGAAACGGACGGCCGTCGTAAGTAAAGAAGCCTTCTCCTTGCAGGCACACCATGTGGACGCACCAGCCTTTCAGTTTCACCGAACCTATCAGTTGGAACCGTGTGGAATATACGATTTCCAGTTCTTTCTCCTTTGCCATACCGCAAAATTATTGCGATTATCCGTATCGTGCAAAAAGATTTGTGCTTTTGGTGAAACAATAGAAGCCTTTTGTGAAATAAGGAGGGTGCGAAAGCGGCGTAACTTTGCACCGTGAGCAGCAACGGAACGGACAAAGAGCAGAGCGCATATCGTTTTACGGCTCACCTCGGCGCGGCAGTTTGGACGTGCCGTTCCGCCAAACCGTTGTCGGGCGTATCAAACCGTTGACGGGCGTCACAATCGGTCTACGGGCGTCACAAGTGGCGCCCCTACATCTCCTGGGCGGCGGTTTGTCAATCGTAGGGGCGACATTCATGTCGCCCGGGTGGCAGGCGGGAATATGCGGGAACGATGGATTGAAGCAAGTGCCCGAGGCAGACAGGAATACATCAAGTAGTAACAACCCGATAAAAACAAAGAATCATGCAGACAGTAAAATTATCAAACGGTGTGGAAATGCCGGTTTTAGGTTATGGCGTGTATCAGGTGACTCCCGGGGAGTGTGAGTGCTGCGTAACGATAGCCCACGCTCAGGGCATCGCTGACGCACCGTTCGCATTCCTGCGGGGCGACCTTGAACACCCCGTAGCCCAATAACGGCATTTCCACGCCGTTTGTCAGTTTGATGGTCTGCATATCGTCTTGTTTAATTGGTTATCTATATACGGGCGAAGGTACGGCGTAATATCGGGTCCTTTCCTACACGGATTACGGATGCTTGTGCCTTTTTTACGGATTGTCCAGGCTCCGGACGGCGGTTGTCGGGGCGGAGTGGTGTTGTCGGGGATAATGAGGGTATATGTTAACAAACCTCACCTCGAACTTGGCTTTTATCTGTTTTCTTATAGAAGCGGACGGCACCGGTCAGCCCGAAACTACTTCAATCCTCATTCTGCAATCCTGTTCGCCTTGCAAAATGGAATGGCAGGGTTCCACCTGAAAATCCCGCCCTTTCCAAAGGCTTTGCAAAGAGTAGAGAACACTCTGACGGGAGCATTCACAGAGTAAAGGCGTTGTGACATATCCTTTCTTGCACAAATGGCAAGTACATTCCAAGAAGGTGAGATAATAGACTTTGCCTTTTTCCACGACCTCACCTTTTACTCCCGGCAATCCATTCGCCAGCTGAAAAACCCTTTGAACCAATCTGATAGTTCCATGAATATCAGATGTCGGAGTGAGAAAATTCGCCGTTAATCCAGAAAGTGGCTTCCTTACCAACGAAGTGAAGAAGCACATAATTCGGGTCACTCGGTCCGCCGGGAAAATGATAAGCAAACCAGTCTTGCCACATTTCCTTGCGGATGGCATCGTCCGTGATAACCTCTACCGTTCCGCGTAGGGCAACCCCGTCTCCGTAATGGTCATAACAAAGGCCTGCCTTGTTGTTTGCCTTAAAATCATTGACCTTTACAGAGTCAGCACTTGTCGCCATCCATACCTCATGAAAACCCTTTGCTCCAATCTTGGACATCTGCACAGGTCGAGGATAACCGTTGGTGTCAATGGAAGCGACCGTCACGTTTTCGCATTGGGCAAGCAAATGAGTCGCTTTTTCCGTCAGTGTCCGTTCATCTTTTTCTTTCCACCGTTTCAGGCGCGGAAAGTATTGAAGCATCTGTTCTTTGGCCTGTATGGGAGTTAAGTTACATCCAGCCTGTGCATTCCATTGGTCTAAGAATTGCAGGCAGAACTCAATCATTTGTCCCATCGTGAAATCCTGGGTAAACGTGCCGTTCTTGTAACAATACATGCAATAATCCTCGCTGCGGCTTCCATCGGCATGGGTCCCTCTGTTCGCATCGTTCAGGAGCATGCCGCAACTTTGACAAAATTGTTGTTCCATATATATCCTATTTAATGTCTGTCTCTTCCTTTATAGGCGTTATGGCTACTTGACAAGGGAAAGAATATCAGCCCCGGAACGCTGTCGGGCTTACTCCCAGATGCTGTTGCACGTAGCGGCTGAAATAGGCCGGCGACGAGAAGCCGAACATGTCGGAAATGCGGGCGAACGTCAGGGACCTGTCGCGCAGCAGGCGGGAAATGTCGAGGACGGTGTAGCGGCTTATCCAGTAGTTGGCGGCGTAGCCGCTTATCTTCCGGGATACTTCGGACAGGTAGTTGGGCGTGACGCACAGCTTGTCGGCGTACCAGTTGACCTCACGGTGCTCGCGGAACGTCCCGTTTTCCAGCATGTTGAGGAAACGGCTCATGATGGCGGCGCTTGGCAGCGGGATGTTGTCCACTCCGTAGAGGTGGGAATGGAAATCGAAGAAGTCGATGATGAGCATCTGAATGGAGGCTATCAGCAGGTCGCGGCGGAAGTGGTGGCCGGTCTGCGCCAGTCTTGATTCCACCATCTCGAAATCCTTGCGGCACAGTTCCCGTTGTCCGGCATCCAGTTTCATGATGGGATTGAGGAACAGGGCGAGCTGGCCTTTCATGCCGTAGTTGCTGAGCGGCGTGGAGAGTACGACAAGCTCTGAGGTGACGTATATGACCTTTACCCGGAAATCGGCCGCCGGGAGGATGCTTTCCACCAGCTTCCCCTTGCGGACAATCATCAGGTCGCCCGCTTGCAGCTCGCGTTCCTTTCCGTTGTATTTCAGATTTTCAACGGTTTAACGCAACCATTTGAGAAATAAACATTTAGCGAAGTATTTGAGAAATAACAGTAACGAATTGGCAACCGTGCGATTTTCAGCCTTTTGCTATGTTTTGCTGTCAAATAACTCAACTGCAAAAGTAGCCAAAATCCTTGGATGGACAAAAAGCATTGAATAATTTTCTATATTGTTGCTAACTCATTGTAGATTTCCTCTAATTCATCGTGGTCTATGGGATTGTCAGATTGTTCTATACCTGAATGTAAATCACCACCAGACAATCGACTGAAAAGTCCATTTAGTTTGTCTATCATAGTTACATCGGGATTAAGGGTTTTTAATTGTTCCCACTGTATTGTATTTTTCCTGCCATGAAATTTAACTGGGATCTGATTGTTAAATATTTTCTCATCTATGATCAGCTCTATTGTATGTCGAAGAATAGCACCTACCATTATACTGCAATCATCACTAAATGGAGTCCTATTCAGAAGATTTTGTGCATTTTTTAGGTTGTTAGCCACATTATCTTGTTTCTTTTCAGTTATTACGCCCTTTTTATCACGATTATGTGATGTTACAGAGTACATAAACAAGTGTTTTGTTGGTTTTCCGCAAGATGATTTTTGATTAACTCCACATTCATGTATTCCGCGAAGATTCACCAATGATGTTTGCAATAGCAAATTATGTGAGAAAATTATTATTTGATTTCCTAATCTTGATAAACGTTCTACCAATTTTGCTGTGATAAAATGGTCTAAACTATTGACAGGATCATCCAAAATTATTGGATTCTGTGATAACTGCATTCTCCTTTCTGCAATGAATAAAGCCAACGCCACTCCTTTTTGTTCACCTTCACTTAATACGTCAGACACAGAATTGTTATTAAATAGTTTCAATTGCATAAATGCTTGCCCTCGTGATGTTCCTGCATCAGTCAAATTGACACTTAATTTTTTTAGGCCTAAAGCATCAAGTTCTTCTTGAAACTTAGTCTTTAAATTTTCCGTAACAAGTGTTTGGCTTGCTGTCCTTGCTAATGTAGATATACCTCTTGTTGATAACTCCAATTGGCACTTTTTTAACTCATTAACATTATCAATTTTTTCAAACCATTCCACAAACAAATCCTTTTGAGAAGAAATTAATTTGTATTCAATCAGAGGTTTCATTTGAAATGATAATTCTGAGACTGTCTGATTCTTCTTTGTTAATTCTTCTCGAAGGTTATTAATAGTGTTGTTGTATTCCTCACATATAGCTTCTATGGCAGAAATTGCAACATTTGTAGAATCAAAAACTAAAGGATTGCTATTTTGCTCATTTTCTACCGCATCTGAAAGAATCCTCTTTTGTTCATCTAGTTGACGAAGAGAGGCTGATATTTTGCTATATAATTCGGACTCACTATTTCTATTATCTATAAGTAATTTGAATTGCGCAGAAATAGTAAAATTGGTTACAACAGTTGATATTCTTTGTTTTAGGATATTTTTTGCTTGCTCTAAATTTTTAAGTTCCTCTATACTTTTATCGGACAAATAAGTTGCATAAGCTGTAACAATATTAACAGCGTTATCTACAATTGGTTGACGACAATATGGGCAAACATTTTCATTCAGAGTGCCACTCTTAGTAAAAGCGGCTCCTGCCTCAATAAATGTTTTCCATTCTTTTGAATTAGTATTGCCTATCTCATTCAGTATAGATATTTTTTGTTTCACCACTTCATTTTCTTTTCTAACTATTGAGATTTTTTCAACAAGAGATTGTGATTCAATGTGAAGTTTTTGAAGAATGTTTTCTGTTCCTTTTAGATGCTTAAGTATCAAAAGATATTGCTGCTGTTCATTAGATACTAATTGAATTTTGTCTTCAAAGTTTGTTTCTTTCAATACTTTCAATTTTTCTTCTTGCAATTTTAATTTTTCCGATTGCTCGTTTGTAAATACATATCTTGCTTGAATGTAATTTTTCTGAGTCGTTCGATAAGTCTGCTGAGTAAGTATTCTGACAACTTCTTCTGAAAGGCCATCCTTGTTAATTTGCGGTAATGTTCTTAAAATACCATCTATTTCTGTTTGTATTCTACTCTTTATATTGTCCATTGCAGAAGTTAGTGCAGTAAAGAGATGCAACCCATAAGGCAGGACAATTGCACTATCGGCGCTTCTCTTTTGTAGGAATGTCGTTGTATAGCTCGAATCAAATACACTCGATAAATTTAATGGACTTATAGACCTATTATTTCCGTCCCATGACAAATTCTTAACATTGTCACCTTCAGAATAAACCAACTCTATATTTATAGGCTTATGTATATCTGAATATATGTTAGAACGAATTTCTGTTTGATGATTACCTCCAATCAATTCATTTAAAATGCGGAAATAACTACTTTTACCAGAGCCATTTTTCCCATATAAAAGAGTAATGTCATTAGAAAAATCTATTCTTTGTTCTTCTGCTAACGCACATACACCTGTATGATGTATTAGCGAAATGAAACGAATGTCTGAATGAGCACTATTCACATTTATACTCGGTATTGTCAATTCACTTGCTGTATTTAATTTCAATTGTGTAACTGACGCAGTAAGTTCGGAATCAGAGATATTCCCGTTACTGTTGATTATCTTGATAATAAGATCTTTTAACCAACCTTGAGTTTGTGAATTGTTTGCTAATTCTATTAGATAATCTTTTGAATGTGTGTATGTCATTTCTATTTCACTAAAGTTGTCTTATATCTATCTGATTATAGCAGTGCTACTTATCGCTAAATCACTATGATTTAGTCATTAATGTATTTATTCATAACATCGCTCCATCTTGGAATGGATAATTTGGCACCATAATATTTTTCATAATTGCTAACCACTGTTGAAAGCCACTCTGGACCATCATCTCGCGTATCTTTATTCTTATATACAGTTTCTTCCATTGCGGCCAAGAAATCTTCCTTATTTTCAAATATGGAAAACTTTGAAGATTTTCCATACCATTTTGCCGGTCGAATCTTATGGACTGTACCCTTCTTAATTTGAAGGTTTATGGGCCAAATGGTTTTATTTTTACCTGACCTCATTGGTCTTGACATTTCCCATACCTTTTTCTTCCACACTTTTTTGATTGTTACAATACCGTTATCAGACATTTCATACCCGAAGATTAGATATGTGACATGTAGCATCCATGGTTTTTGAGCTATTTCTTGTTCATACATTCGAAAATCTGCAATATCAAACCCTGGACCAGCCTTATAATTGAAGGCTTTTATTTCCATTAACTCTTCTGTCTTGTTTTCAGGATTGAGATAAAAATCTGGTGGCATTTGGGTATTATCATTTAATGCATATTCTATCCCGTTTTTCCTCAACCACCCCTCAATCCATTCTTGCATGATATTTCCTACCACATCCCGTTGTCTTACTATGATATCTATATCGCCCAAAGAAAAAGTGATTCGACCTTTCTTTGTCAATATTTTATCGTCATTGACTAATCTGCTATATATTTCTTCAACTGTCAATTGCATAATTCTTTATTGTTTAAATGTTTATTGTGTCAAGTAATCTTTCGGCAACAGCTTTTATTACTGGGACAACAACTGTGTTGCCTAATAAATCAAAACCGTCTTTTTCCGTTACATTAAATTTGATAGCATCTGGATAACCACAAAGCCGAAGCCCTTCACGTAGGGTCAATCGTCTGAGTCCACCATTATCACCGACATACAGCTTTTGCATATCCATAGCAACAAGTGTTGGTGCTATTTCATTAGGAGATAAAACTTTATTAATTTCAAAGCTCAATTTTCCTGCAACGATATTATAACCTTTTGGTTTAGTCGTATCATATTCTCTGCGGGTCGTCGTTATACCATTCCCTTTTTTCTCACGAATTAGTTTTTTGGGGTATTCAAATTTCAAATATCCTTTCTTCGTCAAATCTTCAAGTAAATTTTCAAGATTAGGAATATCGTAAAAGGAACGAATCTGATCCAAAGTCAAAGGCATTCCATCCATCCAATCAATTCCTATGATTTCAGCCCATTTCTTTTTCCGTCGTTCAGTTAGAATAGTGTCAAGCAATTTTTTTTGTTCTGAACTGACTGCTCCTTTTATTTCCAAATCCCAACTGTGAATATTTGTACTACCACCTCTTTTGTCTTTTATTGATTTGCCGTATAGCTGTTCAATTGAGAAATGGGCGAGTAATGTTCGAATAAATGGAGTATTTGAAGTAGGCAATCCGGACTCAAGGATGTCACCAAGTTTACTCTCTTTTATCGGGAAATCGTCAAGATTGGGCTTGTCATAGACACTACCAACAATATATATCCTCTTTCGCTCCTGAGGCACACCGAAATATCTTGAATTGAGAACTCGAAAATCAAATTTATATTTCAATGCAGTCAGTCTGTCTATTATCACTTGCAATGTTTTACCATGGTCGTGGTTAACAAGACCTTCCACATTTTCAAGTATAAACCCTTTAGGGCGTTTGTCTCTTAATATACGCTCAACTTCAAAAAAAAGAGTACCTCTAGTGTCTGCAAAACCTTGTCGTTTCCCTGCAGAACTAAAAGCTTGGCAAGGAAAACCTGCACATAAAATATCGAAATCTGGTATATTCTTTGAATCAACTTTAGTTATATCTCCAGTGATTGTCTCAGTTGGATGATTTTCACGAAGAACACTTACTGCGTAAGGTTTAATTTCTGAAGTTAGTACACAAACAGGCTTCATACCTTTATCTCTTGCCGCCTGTTCCAGACCGCATCGTATTCCACCAATTCCGGCGAAAAGATCGACAAATCTCAGAACATTTTTTTGTGTACTATTGGCTAGTGGAGGACATACGAAAGATTCATTTACCATCATGGCAATATCCTCTCCTTTTACAATTTGTGGAGCAAAAAGAACATCTTTTTCCCATGAAGGAAATAGTTTTCGGAGAAGTTTGTTCATATCAATAGGCTCAGATGGCAGTTCTTCTCCTAAAGAGAATACTATGTAATTCCCGTTAGGAGAAGGATATGACATCGCCTCCATATCATTTTGTTCCTTTATAGAAGAATTTATGCAAGGGAAAAGATGATATCCACTTTGAGGGTCTTGAGTGTTATAAATAAGAATGTAGTCGGGCAAATTATTCATAATAACACCTCCTCTACGTTGAGAAAATAAATCCCTGTTGAAACGAATATTATAGAGCTTTTCATATCTTTTAGGTTTTTCTCCTAATATCCATTCCAATTGAGACTTTTCACTACGATATGCTCCTAGCAGGAAAGTACTATTTTTATTGTCTATATACCTAAACATACTTATTTATTAATTCAAAATTATTCAACAATATCAAGAAAACGCTCTGACTTGACTTCATTTATTAAATCTTTAGGGCTTACAGATAGAATTTGGGCTACCTGCAGCAATTGCTCTAATGATGGCTGAGTCTTGTTTTGCACCCATCTACTTATTGTTATTTCAGATTTACCCATTTGCTTCGCTAACCAACGATTTGTTTTATTCCGTTCAGCTAGTGCAATTCTTATGCGATTGATAGATTGTCCTGTCATATCTGATTGATTTGTTTGCAAAGATAGCAAATAAAGTTGTATTCTTGTCATTTCATGATAAACATTTATACAAAATAGATAATTTTGATTTTCCGACTTTGGAGGAAAAAGATTCCAGCAAGTAGTTTTGGAACGCCGAAAACATTTCGGGCGTCCCAAAACACAACTTGCTATGTTCTCTTGAACATACAAATAAGATTGGAAAAACAGGTGAATTTTGTCCGAATTTTAAGTATAGCCAAAAGCTATTGATATTGGATGGATGGTTGCATATAACCAACAGTTCAATAACCCAACCAACCATTCAACCACATGACCATCCAATCAGTCAGACATTCTTGCATTCATTAAATCAGGCAGTCGGAAATATCTACTACGGGAACAATAGGCAAACAAAGGTCGACGGCAGAAGAAGCCTGGCACTAAACTTCGGAACACGACAAAAGTAGAAGTTGGGGAAATGAAAGTGAAGCAGAGGGGCAATGCAATGGAAACCGTGCCACAAGGCAAGATAATCTTTTCTGGAGGGAGTGCAGTTTCCCGTTTGCCACAATTTTATTGTGTCCTATAAAAACACCTCCCTCGGTTTTGAATGAAATTCTATAAACAAATAATGATAGACATATATGCCTATTCAGTAGTTTTGTCTTTGACGATTCTTTTCCGTCAGTCGTTTGTTTCCGTAGCCGTCAGTGTCCATTGTACAGACGTGAAAGGGAAAAGGTTTTCGGGCTGAATACGCTCTGGAAGAGGAAGATTCTGCCCGAAACGGCACAGCCGCCTGACCTTTTCCCTTTCAATAAAGTCTGTACTAACTTAATGGACGAGCAAGGAAACAGGCGACTGACGGTCTGCAATTTTCATATCGACCTACAAATGCTTTTCTCCATATCTCCCAATTTTTCAGAGAGTTGTTCCATGTCCTGACTTATCTTTTGGGCGGTTATCTTTGCGTAGATTTGGGTCGTCTTTATGTTGGTGTGCCCCAACAGTCTGCTTACGGTTTCAATCGGTACTCCGTTGGATAATAAAATGGTGGTCGCCGCTGAATGTCTTGCCACATGATAGGTCAGATGGGCTTTTATACCGCACAATTTGGCAATGGTTTTCAACTTCTTGTTGCAAGTCGTATTGCTCGGCATAGGGAATACCTTGTTGTCTTTTGTCATGCCTTTGTACTTCTCTATGATACGTCTGGGTACATCTAACAGACGGATATTAGATTCCGTGTTGGTCTTCTTTCTTCGGGTGATAATCCAAAGGTTTCCGTCAAAGAATGTCTGCAAATTGTCATTGGTCAGGTTCTTGACATCAGAATAAGACAAGCCAGTGAACGTGGAAAACAGGAACAAGTCCCTGACAAGTTCATGTGTCTTATCGGGCATCTCGGTGTCCATCATTGTGTGCATTTCCTCTTTCGTGACATATCCTCTGTCCACACTTTCGGGAGAGTTGATATACCCTGCAAAGGGATTGAAAGGAAGACGCCCGTCATTCCGCGCTATGGAAACGATGTGTTTCAGCACAATCATGTAGCCCCATATAGTATTGGTACGGCATTTCTTTTCAGTGCGCAGGAAATACTCGAAGTCGTTAATGAAAGAGAGGTTCAACTCTTTCAGAGGAATATCCTCACGTTTGTAGGTATGAGGCAGGAACTCACGGATATGTTTGCAGACGGTCACATAACGCTGGAATGTTCCTTTTGCCCTGCTGAATCCTACTTTCTTGGCAAACTCGCTGTTATGCTGGTCAAAAAGTTTCAATAAAGTCTCCTGCTTGACACTGATACCGAGATAGGCATCTTTTAACTTGGCGGCAGTGACATACCCATCGGTCTGCATCAGCTCTTGATAACGGCGGTTTACTTCCACCCTGATTCTATCAACGGCAATGTTGATTTTCTGTGCTTCGATGCTCTTGCCCGAGGCTCTGTTGTTTTTCACGTCCCACAGACACAAAGGTACATCCATCTTGCAGCTGAACTGCTTGATTTCTCCGTCCACCGTAAGGCGGCACATCAAAGGCAGGTTGCCATTAGGCTTCTCGCTACCTTTCTTTACGTAGAATAATACTTTAAAGGTACTTCGCATAACTCACTTTTTATGGTTACAAAATTAATTTATAGTGAGTTACAGACAGCTATGACACATTGTGCCAAACGATGAAACACATCGGTTTTGCAAGAAATTCTCACCATTACTCAGGTAATGATAAGGTAACTGAACTTTTTCGCTATTCGTCTATATTATAGGTTCCTCTGGATTTTTACCGAGAGAAAAATATAGCGTAACAAACTACATTTCAATTATTTCGCTACGCCTTTCTCAATTTTATATTCTCGCTATATGTTTATTTCAGTTTGCAGCGGCCTGCCAAGCAAAGGGCGTGGGCAAGGTAATTGCTGTAAGCGTCCGTGCCCAGTCCTTCGAGGGTATCCTTGATGATGATGTTTTCCACTTCTGCCATGTCTTCATTCTTTGAGTTCCTTCGCGAATATACGTATTTCAGGCCAGTAACTCTTTGGCGGCGTCCCCTTTTTGTGCTTGTTGGGAGAATATGGGGACTATGTCGGGGCCTGCCGTGATTCTTACCGTGAGGCTGTTCCTCGGCGCGGCCGGCACGTACGGAACCGCCGCCCGTCCGCCAGATTCGGCATTGTGCCTGATGCCGGAGCGCAGGGGCAACGTTCCTGCCTCCTGCGGGGCGCGAGCCGCCGGGGATACGGAACAGGCCGGAACGCTCGCCATGTGTGAGCGTTCCGGCCTGTGTGTGGATGGTCGCGTCGCCTGTTTATGCTTCGGCGGGAGCCTCGGCGGGCGCGTCGGCACCTGCGGCCTCAGCGGCAGCGGCGGCCTCGGCTTCGGCTTTGGCGGCAGCTTCGGCGGCTTTCTTCTCGGCTACCTTTTCTGCGATTTTGGCGTTGATGGCTTTTTCCTCTTCAAGTCGGGCGGCGGCAGCGGCTTTCTTGGCCTCGGCGGTCTTTGTTACGATGG
>OMFM01000677.1_pt1 | contig 12677 bp, 10 predicted proteins | sample 1645661 | NCBI WGS metagenome assembly OMFM01 (sample SAMEA103958128, study PRJEB25191) | human gut metagenome | reverse complement strand
TTGCCATTGGCGTGCATCGACGTCGAAAGACACGGTAAGTTCTTCGCCCATCTGGATGTTGAATTGTTCTATTTTGTCAGCGCCAAATACGTCGAAACACATTTTGCGCGGATACTGGTCGTGGTTTTCGATAACGTACTCCTGGGATTTCCATTCGTTCCCGGTTTTAGAAACTCCGCCTCTGGGTTGGAGTATAGCGATAATTTTTCCTGTAAATTCCATTGTGATAATTTTTAATTCTGCGGCGAAGTTACGATATTTTAGGAATATTCGAAATACAACCCTGTGTTTTTTCTTTTGTTTTGTTGGTGCACCCCAATCTTTTTAAATAATTCTGGAAAACTTCTGTTAGTACCTTATACAAAGGACTTTGGGATAATTACCCGTTTTTGAGGTAATGACTTGGCAACGGTACAATCTGCTGCGTTCTACCTTGAATTGCTTTCAAGTAACTCGTTTCTGTGTACAAAAATAATAGAATAGTCCGATGCACACAAGGTACATCAAAGAAAAAGTTCGACTATTTTTTTAGTTTGTTTAATCGCATTACAATCGAAGTTTGACTTCTACCCATTTTGTTTGCAATATATTTGACACTCTTACCTTCATTGTGCAGTTTCAATAAAAATTGGTCTGCACTTCTTGTCCATCTTTTATTGGCGTTAGGGTGCTTTACATAGCTTTCTTCTGACACCTTTTCGGGGTGCAAGAATTCATCCACAAATACAGACGGGAAACGCTTATCGTATAATACAAGCGTTTTTATCTTAGCCCTTGTTATTGCAACATAGAATAATCTTCTTTCTTCTCCGTATGGGAATTGGTCGCTCTTAGTGAGCACATAGTTAAGCACAGGGTCGTCACTCACCTGTGATGGGAAACCGTATGTATCTTTATTGCATTGTAAGAGTATTACATAATTCGCTTCAAGACCTTTTGACTTATGTACGGTTAAAAACTCTATTTTTCGTCCTCCTATCACATAGTAGAATCTATTACCCTCTTTAATTGATTGGTACATAAAAGAGAGGTAGTAATCATCAAAAGAGTAACGCCCCAATAGGAATATTGATTTATTCGATGGAATAGAAGCCACAAGTTGCCCTATCGTATTGCAGTAATCTCGTCTATCATAAGCATAGAATTCCAACTCGGTTCTCATTTCTGAGCTGAACGAATGGATATTCTTTTGTATTTGGGCTTTATTGCGTTGTATAAAGTTCGACGATAAAGAAACCAAAGGCTCTCCAAACCTGTATGTAGTTTCAATCTTGTTTATCTCCGTTGCTCCAAAATATTCGGGGAATTGATTGAATAGAGCCATATCACTTCCCGAAAAACGATAAATAGACTGCCAATCATCACCCACACAATACAACTTTGCAGGAGGATTACCCTCTCGCAATACTTTCAAGAAGTTGTAACGGTCAACAGATATATCTTGAAACTCATCCACTATGATATAATCATATTCAACAGGGTGTGAAGTACGACATATCTCAGTGGCTTGAAGAATAGCATCGGTAAAATCAATTTGGTTACTATCGCTTAACGCATTTATGTAGCGTTCATATACAGGTTGAAATATATTCTTGATGATAAACACACTTCGTTCATCATCTGCATTTTTGGCTTGTTTTAAAACCTCTTTAACTGATTTACAACTTGATTTTACCAATGTAACGAAAGTAACAACAAGTCGTATAAACGCCTTTTCCTGCTTGCTGCCTTTGGGTAGTACTAAATCGTATAACTCCTCATCGGTCTTTTCTTGAATTGGTACACCTGCTTCAGCTAATAGTTTACGGAGTTTATCCCTAATATCAGAATAATGGAAATCTGCACTTGATGTTACTAAAAGTTGTGTGCCAAATTTCTCGTGAGCAGTTTTCTTCCAAGTTATACCATCATTGTATTTCTGATTGGCTTCTTCGTAGGTTATACCCTTATCTTTTGCGAACCAAGCAGGAACAAGCCCGTGTTCATCAACTCCGAAATGTTCAAGATAGATGCGTTTGGTTACTCCTCCTTGCTTAAAATATATTGAGAAGTCGGGACGATATTGTGAGTGCATCTCATCTGCTAATTGATGTTCGTATGGTTCTTCATATCTGAATTTCACTCCCAGCGAGGACAAAGCAAAACATATTTTTTGTTCTTGTTCACTTCTCACATATATGGCTCTGCCGTCCATATCGGGGAACATCGCCTTTAGCTGCACATTCTTTAGTCCTGATAATTGCTCCCGTCTTTCATTCTTGCGTTGTTCCCAATCAGCTTCATTCGTTTGGTAATCAATAAAGTATTCCACTATACTTTTCTTGAAAGACGATTTATCTAACAATTTGTGATATATATCTACAAACAATGAATCTGTATTGTCGCAAATAGATGGTTTTGTACCTGTCGTTTTGCCTATAATATCAATGGCTAACTTATGGAATGTGTAACCTTTCAATCCATTGGTCGCCATTCTTTCGGTTAGTTCGGCTGCTGCTTTGTTGGTATAACTGATAAGTAAAATTCTTTCAGGTGCTATACCCTTGATTTCGGTGAGATATTTAACCTTACCGACAATTGAAGAGGTTTTACCACTACCTGCACTGCTGACTACTAAACAATTATCCTCTTCTGAAACAATTGAGCGTCTTTGTTGCTTGTCTAATGGGTATTTTAGGCAATGGTCGAAAAAGTCCCTGTGCGTGTCAAGTAGAAAGGTTATAACACCATCATTATGTTGTTTTACAAGTTTGTTGATTCTTCCAAAGTCGTTAATGAATTTGGATATGGTTTCTGATGGAGTGATGTTAAAGGCTTTAAGTTTCTTCAGAAGTGAATATGCCTCTTGGAAATGTACCTTATAATGATTGATGAAATCTTTTTCTTGCGTTGCGGAGATTACCCTGCCATAAAAGCCATTATTTAAGTCTGAGGGAATATCTATAAACGCCCCCTCCTTAAGAGCCGATAATCTCTCTTTTGCTTGCTCATAATTTGATTTCTCGCTATATGCAGATATATGGTTTAGCTTTTCTGCAAGCTCTTTGGATTTGTTTTTTAGGCGTGTTCGTACCATCGCTATTACAATAACCGAAATAGCAATTATACAAATTACCCAAATGAACAATGGCTGCATATTGGAAGTAATATTTATCTGAATCTTTCAATCCATCTATAATCATCCCCCTTAGTACTCCACTGAAATTTCCACATATCACCTGTATTATCGTTTATAAGATAGTATTGATACATACTTGTCAGTGGCTGAATAGAGAATATACACCTTTCGTTATTTTCTACTAATTCGTATTTATTTATAGGAATACAAAATAGGTTGTCTAAATCTTGTGTACTATATTGAACTTGCCATAGTCGTCCATTATATGAGTCCAACAATATAAATGTCCACATGTTGTCAGTGGCAAACATCTGAAATCTATTAGTCCAATTTGACGACTTCTCAGGATATGCAAGAGAAAATATGTTGATTGGTGCAGCAAACATGTAATCCTCACCCTTGACACTAAACTGGACTTGCCAATTCTTACCTGTATATGTATCAAGCATTATGAATGTCCACATATTCTGTGTTTCATAAAGGCGAAATCGTCCTTCTTTATCTCCTAAAATTTCTCTCGCACTACAAATTTCCCAAGACTGACCATCATCTTGAATTTGTTGTACTTCGCCTGTCATTGTATTTAAGCGAAGTTGATTATGATAGTTCCGAGTCTTATACATTTTATAGACTTGAGCATATGATGTAAAAGCTATAACCATTAAAGCGAATAATACGAAAAGCTTTTTCATAATTCTGTTATGTTATTATTTGACAATTAACGGATTGTATTTCTTATTCATGTACCAGATACATTTTGAATAAGTCGCATACATTGGATACTAAATATCCTCTAAATCTTTTTGAATTTTAGTTTCTACATTTTGAGAATCACGATAACGAATCATTACCATACCCTCATAAATACCAGAAGTTTTTTCTATCGATAATTCAATGTTTCCTCCTGTTACCTCCCAAGCACTACCCCAAACAACAGTTCCTTGATGAACTTCTGCCATTAAAGCTGTATTGGAATCCGAATGGGCAGGGTTCTTCTCTTTTGAAATAGTCGGATTGCCATATTTTCGGGTGTATAAATCTTTATAATAGTTATAAGTATTAACAAGCGTATTCCATTCACCACTTGGGTCAAACAACACAGCTACGGCAAATACACTTTTCCCATCATCTGTAGCTGTTACACCTATAGTTGCATTACGACCTGTAAAGTCTCCCATAAACAATGCAAGATTGTTTTCACTGCCAATAGAAGTGAATCCTTTAGCTTTTAACTTCTGACAAAATTCAGTCATACTTCCCTCAATGGGAATTCCCTTAAAGGTAAGGTGTTCGGAACTACTTTGAGCATACGATGTCAAAGCAATTAAAACAAATGCGAATGATACAATCAACTTCTTCATAATTTGTTGTATTATATTTAATAAACATTTTAGTCCAACCTACGAAAAAGCGTGAACTACAAAGCCACACTCTTACTTGAAGGTCGTAGGAAACCATAGATGCAGATGTAACAATAGTAGCCCACGCTATATGCGTGAGAACCACTATGCTATCCTTGCATCTAATTGAAAATTTCCTACGTTTTCAAGTACAAGATAAGCATAACGCTTCTTCTTAATTCTAATATGTTTTGGAAAGAGTAGCCTCAATCCAATACAAAAGTATGAAAAATCCGTGATATACCATTCTACTATCACGGATTTTTTTGATTTACAGTTTCATACTTCTATTCTGTCTTGGCTTCGGTATTCCGATGGCTTCTCTAAACTCATTCATCTTCTTTCTGAACCAGTTCACGTGAGAAACCCCGTCTATCTTGAAATCGAATTTACCGTTTTCATCTTGTTTGATAGAGCAGACGGAGTGTCGGGTATCAAAACTTCGGTTAAATTCGGAAGAATAGAGTTCGCCTTTTATCCCGACCTCCTTGAACTCGCACAGTCTTCTGATTATTCCGTCATTGAACTTCAATCGGTCACGCAGGAAGTTTATTATAGGCATCAGCTTCTCCACATATGGAAAGTAGCGTCTGACAAAATCCGCAAACTCCGACAGCTTGCGGTGCTGTTGCTCGTAAGCGTTTCTTATCTCCTGTATCTGCTTGGCTTGTTGCCGTTCCCGTTGTCGGGCTTCGTTTTCAAGTTCAAGGATGCGGTCTTGCAAATCCTCGTTCCTGCGCTCCAACGATTTCATCTTTCCACTTCCGAAAAGAGAGCCCACACTGCTTGCAAGGGCGGTTGCCGTATCGGTGGCTGCGTTTTTGAGCTTGTCGGTACGGATTTCCGCTTTCACCTGCTTCAGTTCCTCCTGCGCCTCGGCTTTCTTCTCCTGCAACAGTCTGGTTTCAGTTTCGAGGACTTCATTCTTCTTTTTCAAGTCCCTATAATACTGCATGGTGGTGGTGTGCCGTGCTTCCGAACCCCGTACCCCACGCTGCAATCCGTATTTCGCCATCACCCTTGCGTAATTGTCGTGGTAGGCGACCAAGGTCTGGCGGTTGAACAGGTCATCGGCACACAAGCGGACGGAATTTGTTTTCTTGCGGTACTTGCGCTTACCGTCCGTTTGCTCTTTCTTGGCTTTGCGCCTTTCACCCGTCACGATGGGAACAACGGCTGCGTGGATGTGCGGAGTCTTCTCGTCCATGTGCAGATGTGCGGCAACCACATTGTCTTTGCCGAATGTGGCTTGCAGCCATTGGATGCTGTCGTTGCACCATTCATCAAGCTTTCCTTTTTCCTGTATGTTCATCATGTCCTCGTGCGTACCCGACAAAACCACCCGAACGACACGGACTTGGTCGTGTGTGATTTTCCGTCTGATGCCTGCCGTGTTCAGTCTGTGGGCAATCGCTTCATCCCTGCCGTGAACGCCATCGGGGTATTCGACAAGCACCCTGTTCAGATGTGTCCTTGTCGGGTCTGCGTTTTTAGGTATTATCTTTCTCTCTATATGGTCGGACTGAGTGGTGTCCGATGTACCCTTTGCTTTCTTAATGTCCAATGAAAAATATCCCATTTTATTTCTATTTTGCGGTTATCGTTATGTTTCTTCTCTCTGCCTGTGGCATCAGCTCACAGGGTTTATTATGCAAATGAACCCTTGCTGCACTCGGCATAATCCAAACGAGTTTGGCTTCTGCTCTCGTTTGCACAGGGTTTCCAAAGGGATTTCCCTTTGGCTCGATAGGGTGTTTTTAGCGTTACGGAGTAATGCGTGAAGAAAACGCCCTATTGAGCTATGGTATTTCTGTCTAAATACCTTTCGGAAAGCAGACGAGCACATTACAGATGAAATCCCCCTTTCTTTTTCGGTGGCTGCATCATCCGCCTTGCGGATTGGACTTGCTTCTTCTCCTTTATCGGCTCTGCCGATTGGGACAAGGGCTTACCGCACAGGTAGTCGTTCAAGTCCTTATACTCACGATAGTACATTGACTTGTCAAGCAGCCGTTCCCCAAACTTCTCTTTCAGCTTCTTGCAAGTGTTCCGTCCTGCCGTGTCGTTGTCAAGGAAACAGCCGACTTGGGTGTAGGTCTCCAATATGCTTTCCGCTTTTGCAAGATTGGAAACGGAGTTCAATATGATATAGTCCTGTGTGTCCAATCGCGGGTGTTGCGGATTGTTTTCTACTCGGATGGTAAGGAATGAAAGGTAATCCATGAACCCCTCGAACAGGTAACACATACATCGTTGTCCGCCCTGCTGTCGGATATGGGTGATATCTTTCGGGGCGACACATCCCTTGAAGTATCTGTTGCGCACTTCATATCCTCCTGCCATGTTCGGAAAGCCGATGGCAAAATAGGGTTTGTCGGCATTCATAAACCGAAGCTCCCTGCATTCTCTTTTGGCAAGTCCGATGTTTATTCCCCTTTCTTGCAGATAGGCTATAAGAGCAGGGGAGGACAATTCTCCAACCTTTAATCCCTGATAAGTACGATTGTCGGAATGCTGTCTGCCAAAAGAGAACGATGCAGGGCGGATGTATGCTGTCCGCTCCTCTATGCGTCTCAACAGATAGGCTACATCTTCCGAACGGTAGAGTTCCGCTGCCAATGCGAGGATGTTTCCGCCTTTGCCGATGCCGAAGTCATACCATTTTTCAAGCTCGGTGTTTACCTTGAACGATGCGTCCGTTTCTTCCCGTAACGGTGATTTGTACCACAGATTCCTGCCTTGTTGCTTTACAGGCGTATAGCCCAGACTTTGCAGATAGTCTGCCAGTTTGATTTGCTTTACATCTTGGATTGTCATATTACATACGGTTTTGAAGTTGATGAAAATTTGTTGATTTGATGAATTGTCAATGTAATATGTTTATATACAGCCTCGTAACCTCTCAACATCTTCTCAACAAACCGCTCGCCAAAAGAGAAATCCACAAACGGGTGTCGGTGGTCTCTCAACTTCTCTTTTGGCTTGTTGAGATTTTGTTGAGAATGTATATCGTTTATTGTCAGTGTATTTATACCCATATTCAACAATTCAACAGAAAAATGATAGTATTACAGGGATTCGAGTTGCTTCCTTGTGACGGTGTAGAAGCGTCCCACCCTCTTTATCGGCTCATAGTGACAACTTCTGTTGTAATTGCCCTGATAGGTGGTGTAGGTAAGCCCGTTTGGTGCAGGTGTCAGTTTCCAGCACTCCTGCACCACCTTACGCACTTGGTGCTTTTCCGCCTTTACCTGCGAGTGCACCAGCAGTACGACAAGGTCGTTAAGGCAGAATGAAACGCTATCCACATCCATTGCAACCATAATGTCAAGCAGCAGTTCCGACATCTCTATCTCCAGCCGATTGCGGTTGCTACGGATAATCTTCTGCAAGGCTTCTGTATGCAGCAATGTGGGGTTGAACCACATCCGGCTTTCCTTTTCGGTGGACAGTTTTCTGTGTTGCAGGAAATGGAGAAAGGCGGGTATCTCCGCTTTCAGCTTTTGCAGGAAGTCGGTATCATCGGACTGCAAGCGGTCTATCTTGCGCACCCAATAGCGTGTTTCCCCTGCGTCTATGATTACGGGCAGATGCTCGTTGTTGGAACACAGCACGAATTTGGCGAAGAACGCAATCTCATCACGGTCTTTGCCTTTGGCTTCCACCTTATAGGAAAGTGTGGTGCTGAGGTTCTTCAACCGCTCGCTATCCTCCCTGCGGTTGAGCAGCACCTCATCCACCACGATAAGGAGCTTGCCAGCCCAGTCGGAATTGAACTGGCTGCGGAAATCCTCGTTGGTGTTGAAAGTCACATTGTTCTGAAAAAGGGCTTTCAGAAAGTTCAGGAAGGTGCTTTTGCCCGTGTTGCGTTCTTCCGACACCAACAGCAGGATAGGCAACTTCTGAATTGGTTGCAGGTAGAGCAGTTGCAGATAGTCCATCCCCAACTCGTACTGTTCCCCGAAGATGTGCCGTACCAAAGATTGGATATGCGATAAATCGCCCTCCTGCGGTCGGTGGTCTATCGGTTCGTAGAGGTTAAGGAACTTGCCGACCACGGAACGGTAGCCGATGTGTTCGGGTACTGTGCAGAAGCCGTCATACTTGGGAACTCTGCCGATGTAATCCTTGCCGTAATCCTGTCGCAGGGTCTCGTTGTTCCATGCGATGCGTTTCCTTATATACCCTCCGTTCAGTTTGGGCTGCTCCACAATCTTATAGAGCGTTGTCCCCACTCGGATAAACTCTTCCTTTGCCATGCCGCCATCCGATGGCGGTCTGTGGCTGTCCTGTTGTTCGATAGCTGACATAATCAAATGGTTTTAAGTTTGAAAATTACCAGCTGCAAAAATATAATCAATTATCGGATAGGTTGTTATGCAAAACACGGCAGAATGGTGACAAATAGCCCCCGAAACAAAAACTTTCAATGGTTTGGGACAGGAAACGGGTTGTGCAAACGGAAAACTCCCGAAAAGCGAATGTCGGATTACGCTTTTCGGGAGAAAAAATCAGAGCGTCTGTCGTACTGACTTAATGAATTACTGACTTACCGAGTGAATTATGTCAGGCATTCAGCTACGAGAAGTATTCGGATTTGGATATACCGTTGGTATTCAGCGAGAAGAAGATGCTTGTTTTCTCTTTTCGCAGGTACAGTATTTCAAGAACGGCATTGCGTACCCGTTCCGCTCCGAATGTGCCGATATGGAAAGCGAGGGTAACTATCGCTTCAAGGTTGTAAACCTCCATACAGCAATTATCGGATACCCGTATGCTTCGCCTTATCCCGTATTCCCTTAAAACTCCGCTCTTGCAAAGAGCCTTCAGCCCTGCACGGAATGTCGGGGCGGTTACTCCGAACAGGTCGCAAAGTTCCCATTCGCTCATGGCGGTTGCGCTAATGTCGGTCGGCATGATGATGTTGCCGTTACCGTCTGTTGTTATGATGCTTCGTTTCATGGCTATGCTTGGTTATGGGGTTACACTTCCGAACGATGCGTTCAGCTTGTTGCCGAACATCGTCAGGTCATTGTCAAGTTTCTGCGTGGTTATCTTCGCATAGATTTGAGTCGTGACAATGTTCGTGTGTCCCAGAACACGGCTCACGCTTTCAATGGGCATCCCCTTGCTAAGAGCCAGTGTTCCAAACGTATGACGAGCGCAATGGTAGGAGATTTGCTTCTCTATTCCGCATTCCGCCATTACCTTTTTCAGCTGTTTGCACATCGTCCAATAGTTGATTTTCCCGAAAACCAGCTTGTCTTCCGACAGATACTTGTACCGTTCGATTATCTGCAAGGGAATATCCAGCAGCTTCACTTGGAACGGGACATTTGTCTTGTGCCGTTTCGACAATATCCATTTCTCACCATTCACCTCCACTATTTCATCCGTTGTGAGTTCTTTCATATCCACGAAAGACAAGGCGGTGAAACAGGCGAAAATAAACAGATCCCGCACCAATGCGAGGGTGGGGTTGTCAAACTCGTGCGCCATGATTCTTTTGATTTCGTCCTCTGTCAGATACTCCCGTTCCTTAACATTCGGGCTGATATGGAACTGCGCAAACGGATTTCTCGGTATCAGTCCGTTATAGTGCGCACGCATGACCACCCCTTTCAGCCACATGCAGTTCAGCCAGATGGTGGCGTTTTTCAGTCCCCGTTCAGCCGTAAGATAAGCCGCAAACTCCTTGATGAAGTCGGGTGTAAGTTCCAGCATGGACATGTCCGTCCGTCTGTAGAATGACTTGATAAAGGCTGCGACATAGTTCCTTGCCCTTACCATGACCTTGTACGTGCCGATGCTGCGGTCTTTACCGACACGTTTCAGGAAGTTGGCGCAATCCTTGTCAAAAGCCTTTATCAGTGTCTCATACTCGCTTCCTACCCCTTGGTAGGCATTGCGCACCATTTCAGCCGTTACGTATGCCTCTCGGTCGGATATGCGCTGATAGTGCTTGATGATTTGCGCCTTGATGTTGTCCAATGCCAGATTGACGTTCCGTGCTTCGGCACTCTTGCCTTTGGCTCGGTTGCCTTTCGCATCCCAAAGGGTTTTCGGGATGGTCTGCTTGCAGCTGAACTGCGCCACAGTACCGTTGATTGTCACTCGTCCCATGATGGGGACAATACCGTCTTTCTCCTTGCTGCCGTTCACGTAGAACAGCACTTTGAATGTACTTCTTGCCATACTCGTTTTTTTTGTTTGCAAAGTTAAATATCAACGAGTTAGACCTTGATATGCAAATCGGTGACAAACGGTGCAATAGCATCTCCCATATGTTAAATCTTACTCTTTCACGGGTAATGATTTGCAAACCATTCTTCTTCTTAAATCCGCTTTTCTTTGCGTTTTCCGCTTTTTCGGCTTGTCATCATTTGACACCGTAACAACTCTGATATTAAGTCGTTTAGCGTCATTTCACCCGTTTTTCGAGGTTATTCCAGAGATTTTGTGTATGTTTGCCCATAAATATTAACTAAACTTGATAAACATGAAGATTTTAGATTTTGCGAAAATAATGCTGTTGTGTGTAATAACTATGGGAATGGCTTCTTGTGGAGATGATATTTATTATACTACAATACAGAATAGTGATGAGAAATTATGTGGAAAGAATTGGGTGGATGAATCGGGAGAAGATGGTGAAGCATATACCTATCTGCTTAAGTTCGGTGCAAACAATAAGGGGCAGGAAGTTACGATAACCTATGAAGCCGGTGGTAAGGTTACTGTTGACCGGGAATTTTCATGGCGTTGGCTGGATGAGAGTAAGGAGGCTATACGATTGAGAATGTATGGGTACGTGAACATTATTTGTCCGGAAAACTGAACGGAGAAGTGATGATGTTGGTAGATGCGAATTATAAATAGTAAAGGATAAGGAATAATATGATGAAATATTCGAGAGTGTTGCTTCTATGTATTCTGGTATTGGGATTAAGTTCTTGTGAAACGGATGATACGGAATATTGGTTGTCTGGTACATGGGCAGGGCAAGTCGGAGCTCGTGATGCTTCTTTTATCTTCAACGAGAACAGAACCGGCAGTTATCGGATAGAAGGGGGAGACTCCGGTACTTTCGACTGGTATTTTGAAGATGAACAATATTGGGATGCGCCGTCCGGTACAATAATATTGGACTTCGGCCATAATGATAGAGCATGTATTGCGGGTTCATGGGCCGACCGCGTCTCTCTTTCCGGTTGGTATTATGATTATTACGAAGACTATTTGGAGGGCTATGATGGTATTTCCTTAGTCTTGCGTCGAGTGGGATATTGATATAAAAAAGGAAGGCTGTTTCATGGCAGCCTTCCTTTTTTTATGTTTTGAACTGTATCGTGCGGAACCGCTTTATTTCTGTTTTAGAAACAATTTCTTGAACTCCCCCGGATAAGGTGTTTCAAACTGCATCAGTTCTCCGGTTACTGGATGATGGAAACAGAGCTTGAAAGCGTGCAGCGCCAGTCGGTTGATGGGATTTACCTCTTCCAGTCCATATCGTCCGTCGCCTATAATGGGATGTCCCAAATCCTGCATATGTACACGAATTTGGTTCTTGCGTCCCGTTTCCAGAACCAATTCTACAAGCGAGAAGCCGTTGGCACGTTTTATTGTACGATAATGAGTAACAGCCTCTTTTCCGCCATCGTCCGTCGGACTGGAATATACGTAAAGTTTGCGGTCGGTGAGCCATGATCTTACCATGCCGGCATTGTTTTCCATTTCACCTGCAACAACAGCTACATAGCGTCGGTCTGTTACAATGTTATGCCAGTTGTCACGCAATGTGTTCTGTGTCTTTTCGTCTTTGGCAAACATCATCAAGCCGGAGGTGTCACGGTCCAGGCGGTGCACGATGTGTACACGGTGCTGCTTGCCCGAGCGTTGCACGTATTCATTCAAGATGGTATAGGCGGTACGTTCCTTTTGCCGGTCAGTGTTGACGGACAGCAAACCCTGCATCTTCTCTATCACGATGATATAGGCATCCTCGTATACAATCTTCATCAGTTTATGGTTGAACTCTTTACGTCCCTTCTCACGGCTGATTTGTACTTTCATACCCGGTTTCAGGGGAAAATTGTATTGTGTAGTGATAACGCTGTCCACATATATAATGCGTTTGCTTAGCAATGATTTCAGCTTGG
>OMFM01000674.1_pt1 | contig 12718 bp, 10 predicted proteins | sample 1645661 | NCBI WGS metagenome assembly OMFM01 (sample SAMEA103958128, study PRJEB25191) | human gut metagenome | reverse complement strand
CCGTGCTGGCGAACATCATCATCATGCTGGTGCTCACGTTCTTCACCTCCCACACGAAGATGGGCAAGGCGATGCGCGCCGTCAGCGAAGACCGCAGCGCGGCGGAACTGATGGGCATCAAGGTGAACGCGACGATTTCCCTGACCTTCGCCATCGGCAGCGCGCTGGCGGCGATTGCGGGCGTGCTGCTCTGCTCCACCTACCACACGCTGATGCCCACGACGGGTTCCATGCCGGGCATCAAGGCGTTCACGGCGGCTGTTTTCGGCGGCATCGGATCAATTCCCGGCGCGCTGCTGGGCGGTCTGCTGCTGGGCATCATTGAGATTCTCGGCAAGGCGTATGTGTCCATGGAGCTGGGCGACGCGCTGGTGTTCGCCGTGCTGATTATCGTGCTGCTGGTCAAGCCGACGGGGCTGCTGGGCAAGCCGATGCGGGAGAAGGTGTAACGGGATGAAGAAAACGATGAAAAAGTCAACAAAAGGCTTTCTGAACAACTTGATCACCTACGCCATCGTCATCATCGCGTTCGTCTTTACGCAGATGGCGCTGAGCAAGATGATTCCGGGCGTCACCATCAGCCGCTCCCTGAAGGGGCAGCTCATCCCGATTTGCGTCTACATCGTCATGGCGGTTTCGCTGAACCTGACGGTCGGCATCTCCGGCGAACTGTCGCTGGGTCACGCGGGCTTCATGAGCGTCGGCGCTTTCTCCGGCATCATCATGTCCGGCTGGCTGCTGAACGCCTTCCAGATGGAAAATGAGACGATGCGCCTCGTGCTGGCCATGCTGACGGGCGGCGTATGCGCGGCGATTGCGGGTGTGCTGATTGGCATCCCGGTGCTGCGTCTGCGCGGCGACTACCTTGCCATCGTCACGCTGGCGTTCGGCGAAATCATCCGCAACGTCATGAACTGCCTGTATTTCGCGGTCAGCGACGGCAAGCTGATTGTCAACTTCAACAATCCCCGCATTGATGGCACGCTCCTGTACAACGGGCCGGCGGGCGCGGTGCGCGTCGGGCGCATTGCGACGTTCGAGGCGGGTTTCGTGCTGGTGCTGCTGACGCTGTTTGTCGTACTGAACCTCATCAACAGCCGCTCCGGCCGCGCGATTATGGCAAGCCGCGACAATCGCATTGCCGCCGAAGCCATGGGCGTGAACGTGACGAAGTACAAGCTGATGGCGTTCGTCACCTCGGCGGCGCTGGCAGGCATGGCTGGCGCGCTGTTTGGGCTGAACTTCTCCTCCATCGCGCCGGACAAGTTCAAGTTTGATACGTCCATCCTCGTGCTGGTGTTCGTCGTGCTGGGCGGCATCGGCAATATCCGCGGATCGGTGATTGCGGCGGCGCTGCTGACGGTGCTGCCGGAGGTGCTGCGCGAATTTGGCGACTACCGTATGCTGATTTACGCCATCGTGCTGATTGCTGTAATGCTGCTGGGCAACGCCCCGGTGGTGCGGCAGGTGTTCGAGCGCATCCGCCCCGCGAAAAAGGAAGCTGTGAAGGAAGGTGACGCGGCATGACTGAACCGCTGAAGCGTTTTAAGCCCAATACAAAGATGGTTCCCGTGCCGTCGCGCAGCATCATTCCGGAACGCGACGTGAATCATTCGCCCGTGCTGGAAGCCAGCCATCTGGGCATTGAGTTCGGCGGCCTGAAGGCAGTGGACGACGTGAACCTTGCCATCGGGCGCACAGAAATCTGCGGGCTTATCGGTCCGAATGGCGCGGGCAAGACAACGGTCTTTAACCTGCTGACGAAGGTCTACCAGCCCACAACCGGCACGGTTCTCATCAACGGCAAGGACACGGCAGGCATGAACACAGTGCAGGCCAGCAAGCTCGGCATTGCCCGCACGTTCCAGAACATCCGCCTGTTCGACAACATGACGGTGGAAGAGAACGTCCGCATCGGCCTGCACAACCAGATTAAGTACGGCATGTTTTCCGGCATTTTCCGTCTGCCGCAGTATTGGCAAGGCGAGAAGAAGCAGCACGAAAAGGCGCTGGATCTGCTGAGCATCTTCGGCATGGAAAACATGGGCGATGTCAAGGCAGGTTCCCTCCCCTACGGCGCACAGCGGCGCTTGGAGATTGTGCGCGCGCTGGCGACGAATCCGTCGCTTCTGCTGCTGGACGAACCCGCCGCGGGCATGAATCCGCACGAAACGGCGGAGCTGATGGAGAACATCATCAAAATCCGCGACCAGTTCCAGATTGCTATTCTGCTCATTGAGCATGACATGAATTTGGTCATGGGCATCTGCGAAGGCATCTGCGTGCTGAACTACGGGCGCATTATCGCCAAGGGCACGGCAGAGGAAATCCAGAACAACCCGGTCGTCATTGAGGCGTATCTGGGCAAGCAGAAGGAGGCGAAAGCATGAGTCTGCTGGAGGTCAACGACATTCACGTTTACTACGGCGCGATTCACGCAATCAAGGGCATTTCCTTCTCGGTGGATGAGGGCGAGGTCGTCACGCTGATCGGCGCAAACGGCGCGGGCAAATCCACGACGCTGAACACCGTTGCCGGACTGCTCCGCCCGCGCGAGGGCAGCATCCACTTCGGCGGCAAGGATCTGGCGCGCGTCCACGCGTCGGATATGGTGAAGCACGGCATGGCGCTCTGCCCCGAAGGGCGGCGCATCTTCCAGCAGATGACGGTGCTGGAGAACCTCGAAATGGGCGGCTTCACGCGCCCCGACAAGGAGATTCCGGGCAGCATTGAGCAGATGTTCGAGCTGTTCCCGCGCCTGAAGGAGCGCCAGAAGCAGATTGCCGGCACGCTCTCCGGCGGCGAGCAGCAGATGCTGGCGATGGCGCGCGCGCTGATGTCCAAGCCGCGCCTGCTGATGCTGGATGAGCCGTCAATGGGCCTTGCGCCGATTCTGGTCGAGCAGATTTTCGACATCATCCGCGCGCTGCACAAGAGCGGCACGACGATTCTGCTGGTGGAACAGAACGCGCAAATGGCATTGTCCGTCGCGAACCGCGCGTATGTGCTGGAAACAGGCAAGATTTCCATGTCCGGCGACGCGCAGGAACTGCTGCACAACGATGCAGTCAGGAAGGCGTATCTGGGGGCGTAATGCCAAGCAGCCGGGAAGGTGGCAGAAGCCGCTTCCCGGTTTTTCTTCCGCGTCAAGATTGACATTATCCTGCAAGTATGGTATTGTATAGGTGAAATGAATGTTATTCGGCAACAGGAGGCATCCGCATGAATCCCTATTTGACGCAGCGGGCGAACCGCCGATGGTGGGTGTATCCGCTGATGGCGCTGTTCTTCGCCCTATCGGCGCTGCTGCTGTGGCGCACCTGCAAGGCGGGTGAGCACGGCGACACGCACATGGTGGTGCTGCTGCTATGCCTTGCGACGGCGGCGCTGTACGCCGGGATGCACCTGCTTCAGGGGGAAATCATCCGGCGCCGGGCGCGCGGCGTTGCACAGCAGTTAGCAGCGTTCTCGCTGCACATGTTTCCGCTGTCGGATATGCCCAAGCTCCTGCCGGACTGCCCGAACATGGAGACGCTGCGGTTATTGCTCTGCGGAAACTATCTGCGAAACATTCAGATTGATCCGCTGACGGCGATGGTATACCTGACTGCGCCGAACCTCCGGGCGTATGGGGTGGTACAGTCGTTTATTGTGTGTCCGCACTGCGGGAGGCGCACGGGTGTGGTGGAAGGGGCTGCGCGGCAGTGCGAGCATTGCGGGATGGCGCTATGAAAAAGAGCTGCTTCTGTTGTGTAGAAGCGGCTCTTTTTGTGTCTGTTGATTTGCACTTTTCAGGAATTAATACTATTTCCAGATTCAACTGTGCCATCTGCTTGCGCATTTTCATCTGGAAATAGTATAGCTTGTATTGCGGCAAGCCCTCTCCATCCGCTATGGCAGACCCCTTTAGCTGACTGAAAGGGCAGATAAACACGCGGGCCCTGCCTGATAGTGTCACCAACCCAATCGCGCGAAAGGGTCAAGGGAGGAACTCCCTTGGAACTCCCTTGTGTTACATAAAATAGTGCTTGTAGGTGTCGTAGTAAATCGTCAGGCGGCGCGGGCCGGAAATTTCGCGCAGGGTATCGCGAAGAACGGAATCCTGCAGGATAAAGCGCACAATGTTCGGGTTGTAGCGAACACCCGCATCGCGTTTGAATTCCGCCAGCACTTCGTCCGTCGTCTTGGCTTGGTGGTAGTTGCGGCCGTACTGGTCAGTCGCGGCATCAAGACAGTCGCAGACGGTGATGATGTCAATCATGAAGCGCTCCGGCGAGGCGGTGTTATCAAAATCGTTCGGATAGCCGCCCTTGCCGTTGTAGAACTTGTGGTGGCCGCGGGCGATATCCACATAGCGCGCCAAATCCTCGTCGATGCTCAGGTACTGCCCGCCGCGGTTCGGGTGGGAGCGGATGATACCGAACTCCTCGTCCGTCAGCGGACGGTGCTGCGTCTCGATAATCTCGAGCATGGAATTCTTGCCCACATCGTGCAGCAGGGCGGCGTCATGCGCAAATTGCAGAATTTCCGCACGGTGCGCCTGTACATCCTCCGGCGACGTCATGCCGTGATACCCCACCATCAGCGTCGGTTCTTTGTCGATGATGGCGGAGAGAATCGCTTCCGCAAAGGCGGACACCATCAGCGAATGCAGGAACGCGGTGCAGTGCCGCGCGACAACGAGCCGGAAGATGTAGTCGATTTTCTCCTCCGCCGTGTCGAACAGCGCATAGGCATTCGGAAAGAACGCCAGCTCCTCCAGTGCGTTGTTCAGCGTGTTGCTATGCCCGGTGCGCGTGTCGTAATCCGCAATGAAATCACGGATATCCTGCTGATATTCGCGGAAATAGCGTTTCTTATCCTCCATCGGCATCGTCGTTTCCACAAGGAAGGAAATCAGCGCGTCCAGACAGGTCATGTAATAGGAAATAACGTCAATTTCGCGCACGTCCACTTCACCGTGCTGCTTCACCTTCGGCTTTGTCTTACGGAAGAAAGTGTGAATCTCCTTCCAGCACTCATCTGCCGTGCGGCGGCCCGTCTCGCAGTCGAAGTCACACTGGCTGGTGATAATTTGGAACATGTCGGCAGTGCTTTCCTCCGGCTTATCCAGCTTTTCGTAATATTCTGCCGTTATCTGCTCAATCCGACTCATCAATTCCGGCGGCACAAAGCGGGTGTGCGCCTCAATGGTGCGGTCAAACGATTTCGCCAGCGCATCCGACGCCTGCAGTTCCTTCATTTCCTCCCATATGGCAAACGCTTCTTCCATCGTGACCGAGCCTAACACGCAGCAGCTCATCACGAGGTTCGCGTAGGCCACCACAATCGCCTGATGGACGCTGTGCTCCTTGATTGCGCCGAAATTCCGCGACAAAACCGAAATCTTGCGGTAATAGTCCCTTGCGCGTGTGCCATATGGTTCACGCAGGATGCGGGAGAATTCCAGATTTGTGTACGCCAATGTCAGATCCACATCCGTCATCGCGGCAAGGTTGTTGCTGTGCCCATAGTGTTTCTGGAGAATCTTTGCAAGTTCCATCAGGAGCGCCAAGTCGTGCGTATCTGCGCGATAGAAGTCCATCATCGAAATTTGCAGCTGGTTCCATGCGTCATCGTCTAAAGCAGGTTCTTCCTTCGCGAACTCCGGCATCACGCTGCGCATCAGGGCATTCATGTGCGCATACTCCGTGCGGAAGAATTCAGCGCGCTCCCGAAGGGCAGCGCACCATGTGTCCCAGTCGGATTTGATGCGCATGGCAGCTTCGAGCTGCTCCACCCGCTTGAGGACAACCTGATAATCAGCGAAAAACTTCCGGATCTGCTCACTGTTCATATCGATAACTCTTTCTTTTCGTTCATCACAGGGCGTACACGTTTCTGGGGCAACGTTTCCTATTATATGGCGCAATTGCGCATCTGCCATTATACGCCCAATTTCAACAGCCGTCAAGGAAACAGACTGCATTTCAGAAAACGTTATCGGAAAGTCAGGGAGATCACAAGACATAGGGCAAAAAAGTTCAAAAATTGTTCAAGCAGTTACACACACTCTGTTATTTTTTCGGCAGAAGTTTCTTGACAAATGTCCGAAATCGGACTATAATCGATACTGTCCGATTTCGGACAAATTGAAAAGGAGCATTGTGATGAAAGCGTTAAGCACACGTCTGTTTGCACTGAACGAAGCATGGAAAGAGAATGCCAATATCTACCGTCAGATGGCGAAGCAGATGAACCTGACTGACATGGCGATGTGGGCGCTGTACACGCTGCGGGTTGAGCCGGGCGAAATGACGCAGAGCCGGATGTGCGAATTTCTGCACGAACCCAAACAGACGATCAACTCCGCGCTGAAGAAAATGGAAGCGGACGGGCTGATTACGCTGCAAAGCGGTTCAAATCGCCGCACGAAAACGATTCACCTGACGGCCGCGGGCGAAGCGCTGGCGCGTGAAACCGCAGACCGCGTTGCTGAAACCGAGCAGCAGGCGCTGGCGCAATTCAGCGAAGAAGAGGCGGATCAGCTGTTCTCCCTCTTGCGCCGCCTGAATGCGCTGATGATAGACATTTTCCCGCAGACAATGCGGAATCAAAAAGAGGAAAGTCAAGCTAAATGAGCAAGAAGCACCCGATTCAATTATCTGACCACTTTACCTACGCTCGGCTGTTCCGCTTCGTCCTGCCGTCGATTGTCATGATGGTGTTCACGTCCATCTACGGCGTGGTGGACGGGTTGTTCGTGTCGAATTTCGCCGGAAAAACGGCGTTCGCGTCCATCAACCTGATTATGCCGTTTCTCATCATTCTGGGCGCAATGGGCTTTATGCTCGGCACAGGCGGCACGGCGCTGGTCTCCCGCGTGCTGGGCGAGGGCGACAAGGAGCGCGCAAACAAGTATTTCTCCATGATTACGCTCTTCGGCATCCTGCTGGGCGTTATCCTGACGGTAGTCGGGGTGCTGACCATGCGCCCGATGGCGATTCTGCTGGGCGCAACAGAGGCCATGGTGGATGACTGCGTGCTTTATGGGCGGATTGTCGTCTGCTTTCTTACGTCGTTCATGCTGCAGAACATGTTCCAGTCGTTCCTGATTGCGGCGGAGCGGCCGAAGTTCGGCTTGCTGATTACGCTCGCGGCGGGCGTGACAAACATGGTGCTGGACGCGCTGTTCGTGGGCGTATTTCGCTGGGGCATTGCGGGCGCTGCGATTGCGACCGGCATCAGCCAGACTGTCGGCGGCGTTGTGCCGCTGATGTACTTCCTGTTCAGCAAAAGCAGCCCCCTGCGCCTGCGCTGGACGAAGTTCGAGGTGCAGCCGCTGCTGCGATCGTGCGCCAACGGCTCATCAGAGCTGATGAGCAACATTTCCGGCTCGCTGATTGGGATGCTGTACAACGCACAGCTGATGCGCTTTCTGGGCGAGGACGGCGTGGCGACGTATGGCGTACTGATGTATGTGCAGTTCATCTTCGTCGCGATTGACATTGGCTATTCCATCGGCTGTGCGCCCATCATCAGCTACCACTACGGCGCGCGGAATCACCCGGAGCTGAGGAACCTGCTGACGAAGGGGCTGAAAGTCATGGGCATCTTGGGCATCGTGATGACAATCGCCGCCATCTCGCTGTCCGGGACGCTGGCAAACATCTTCGTCGGCTATGACGCGACGCTCTGCGAATTGACGCGGCACGCCTTTCACCTCTTCTCCTTCGCCTTCCTGCTCGCGGGCTTCAACATCTTCCTGTCCTCCTTCTTCACGGCACTGAACAACGGCGGCGTGTCCGCGGCAATTTCTTTCCTGCGCACGCTGGTGTTTCAGGCGGCGTCGGTCATCCTGCTGCCGATGGCGCTGGATGTGGATGGTCTCTGGTGGGCAGCCTCTGCGGCGGAAGCGCTGGCGTTCGTCGTGTCGATTGGCTTCCTGTTGGCTCTGAAGGGGAAATACCATTATTTCGATGAAACCTAATCAGGAAAAACTTGCGTGTTCCCCTTGCAAACTGCTGTTCGCTGTGGTACGATAAGAAGCGAAAGAAACCTGGCGGCGATTGCCGATTGCATCCCCCGCCGGTATCCAGAAAGGAAGCGGTATCATGGCAGCAAAGAAGCCCGCAAAGACCGAAAAAGCCGCCCCAGTGACGGGCGCGCAGGAGGAGAAACTCAAGGCGCTGGAGCACGCGCTGGCGGATTTGGACAAGCAGTTCGGCAAGGGTGCCGTCATGAAGCTCGGTGAACATGCGGAGCAAAACGTGCAGGTCATCCCCACGGGCTGCCTGACGCTGGATGAGGCGCTGGGTGTCGGCGGCATTCCGCGCGGCCGTATTGTGGAGATTTTCGGCCCGGAATCCTCCGGTAAGACGACCGTTGCCCTGCACATTGTCGCACAGGCGCAGAAGATGGGCGGCATCGCGGCATTTGTGGACGCTGAGCACGCCCTCGACCCGGTGTACGCCAAGAATCTGGGCGTGAATATTGACGACCTGTATGTCTCTCAGCCCGACACGGGCGAACAGGCGCTGGAAATCGTCGAAGCGCTGGTTCGCTCCGGCGCGCTGGACGTCATTGTCATCGACTCTGTCGCCGCCCTCGTCCCGAAGGCGGAAATCGACGGCGAAATGGGTGATTCTTTCGTCGGTCTGCAAGCGCGTCTGATGAGTCAGGCGCTGCGCAAGCTGGCGGGCATCATCAACAAAACCGGCTGCGTCGCGGTGTTCATCAACCAGCTGCGCGAGAAAGTCGGCGTGATGTACGGCAACCCCGAAACCACCCCCGGCGGTCGTGCGCTGAAGTTCTACGCCTCCGTGCGTCTGGACGTGCGCCGCGGCGAGCAGCTCAAAAACGGCAGCGAAGTCGTCGGCAACCACACGAAGGTCAAGGTTGTCAAGAACAAGGTTGCTCCGCCGTTCCGCGTGGCAGAGTTCGACATTGTGTACGGCGAAGGCATCAGCCGCGAAGGCACGCTGCTTGACATGGCGGTCGAGCGCGACATCATCCACAAGAGCGGCGCGTGGTTCAGCTACAAGGACCAGCGCATTGGTCAGGGGCGCGAGAACACGCGCCTGTACCTGCGCGACCATCCCGAAATCACGGACGAAATCGACGCGATTATTCGTCAGGAGATTTTTGCGGATAAGCCCGCAAAGCCGATTGCGCCCGAAGAAGATCCCGGCGAGCTTCCGGATGAGGACGAGGACGACCTTGCCCTGCTGGAAGCAGACCTCGGCGATGATGCCGGTGTCGCCCCGCTGGAAGAAGAATAATCCACAGGTTATCAAACTTGTCCACCCTTGCGTCTGCGGGGGTGGATTTTTTGTGGCAGCACGCTTTTCCCTGCAGCAAAAAAGACCAGCAGCAGGAAACGAATTGCTCCCTATGCTGGTCGGTCGCGCCCATCAGCACGACAATGCTGCGTAAGTTGAAAGAGCCGCCCGGTCATATTCCTTCCGCGTGTTTATTCGCTTTTGTCCTCTTTCCCTTACAGGTGAAACACAAATTTCTTCTCATATCGCCGGAAAATGAGCAGCCCAATCATCAACATTCCGAAAGCGCCTGCCCCGCACGCCAGCAAGCGCTCCGGCGTCGGCGGGATTCCCGCAATCACAATCTGCCGCAAAAAATCAATCAGCTGATACATCGGGTTCAAATGGAAAATCCCCCGAAGCCCCTCCGGCCAAATTGTATCCGGATAAAAAATCGGCGTCGCATACGTCCACAAGAGCGAAATCACGCTCCACAGGAATCGCGTATCGCGGAAGAAAACGTTCAGCGTCGCCATCACCAGCGTCACGCCCAGCGCAAACAGAAACAAAAGCGCAATCATCAGCGGCAGCAGCAGCAGCGCGGGCGACACCCGCACCCCCGTCAGCAGCATCAGCAGAAGCAGCGGCAGCAGCGAAATCAGGAAGTTGATAAGGCTTGACAGCGCGCGGCTGAACGGGAAAATCAGCTTCGGAATCGCGACCTTTGTGATGAGCGACGCGTTCATGACAATCGCATCCATGCCCAGCGTGACGCACTCGGTGAAGAAGCTGAAAACGATGATGCCCGAAATCAGGTACACCGGGAAGTGGTCGATAGCGGAGCGGAAGAGCGTGGAGAACACAAGGTACTGCACGAGCATCGTCAGCAGCGGATTGAGGAAACTCCAGAGGACGCCGAGGATACTCTGCCGATACTTTGTATTAAAATTGCGGCGGACAAGCTGTTCGATGAGGAAGCCGTAGCGGCGGACGTCGGCTTGCAGGCGCAGCAGATGGTTCTGCCGTCCGGCGGCGGCGCAGCGTGCGGTGAACAGGCTTTCCCAGACGCAGAACAGCACCAGAACCGCCGCGAAAACCCCGTAGTACAGCATCGCGCAGGAGGGGCGCGTGCCGGACAGGCGGATGCACAGCTGATTGCCGCTGCTCATGCCCAAAGCAGGGAGCGTGTTGCCGGAAAAGGTAAGCACAAGTTTGTCCGCATCCACGGGTTCAAACGAGAAGGTCAAATTTTCGCGGATGATACTGTCGGTCAGCAGGACAGTCTGCGTGAAAATCGGTAACCCCTGCCGTGTCAGGATCAGCGTCGCTGTGCCGCCGGATTCACTGCTCAGCGCCGTAACGGGCAGGCTGATTTCGCGGATGCCGCCATCCGGCAGGGGCAGCGAGAACGTCTCGCCGTCTGTCAGCGGATGCAGATGCGTCTGCGCCGCCGCGTCGATGGTGAACGCCTGCGTCTGCCACGTCGGGGCGAACAAAGCACCATACAGCGCCAGCACCAGCGCAATCACGAGCGTCACCCAAAGCCCTTTTTTCAGCACAGCGGAATCGCCGAAAATCGGCGGTTTGCACTTCGTCACGGCGTTCCCTCCTGTCGGTCAAGGTCGATGAACATGCTGCCGTCCGGGCGGAACAGCGGCGAATAGTAACGCTCCGGCGGGTGCTCCCCCCACGTTTGGCGGAAGCGGCGCAAATCCCCCTTCGGCGCACCCTGCGTCAGGCACGGCGGCAGCAGCGAAAGCCGCATATCCATTGCCATCCGCGCATACGGCGTGTAGACGTTGAGCAGCCCGATTTGCTGGCATTTCAGCCCCAAATCCGCGCCGCGAAGGTCACTCTGATACGGCGAAAATCCGCCGACGGACAGGAACACGTCCCGCCGAATCATCAGCAGTGCGCTGGATACGCCCGTCACGTTGCGGGCGATGCGGTCAGTGAGCATGTACGGCCGCCCATAGCGCCACTGCCCCGCCTGATGGCTGACCGCGCCGCCGGGGACCCCCACCGCATATCCGGCGTGACGGAAGCAATCACGGTCATCCAGCAGCGCCGAGCCGACGCAGCCAACGTCCGCGCGCTGCACGTACTGCATGAGTTCGCTGACCCAGTCAGTATCCAGCGGGCGCAGTCCGGCGCGCAGAAACAGCACCGCGTCACAGTCCGTCCGGCGGACGAGGTCATTGACCGCCGACAAATCGCGGACGCGGATGCACGGCATCGGCAGCTTCGGCGCATCGCCCTCGCCCCAGAGGACGCAGACGCTGCGCATCTGCCGCGTTTTCCACCGAATGCGGACGCGCAGCTCTTCCACCGTCACGTCGGCATCCATGTGCAGGCGGCGGAGCTGATCCGCCACGGCGCGTGCGGCGGCATCCGCACAGGTCTGTGCTTTTTGATGGCTGAACGAGGTGTCCAACATCCGCCAATGGTAGAGAATACGCGGAATGTGGGTGATTTTCGTCGCGTTTTCGGACAGCCGAAGCGCCAAATCATGGTCTTGCGAGCCATCGAAGCCGGGGCGAAGTCCGCCGACCGCGTTCATCAGCGCCCGTGACGCTGCGGTAATGTGGCAGATATAATTGCCGGAACGCAGCGAATCCGGCGCGAAATCAGGCTTCAAGTGCGGCTCGAAGAAGCGCGTGCCATCGGCGGACACCTTGTCCTCATCGGTATAAACGAAGTCCGCACCGTCCTGCGCCGCTTCGAGGATGCAGCGAACCGCATCCGGCGCGAGCAAGTCATCGTGGTCACAGAGCGCGACAAATTTCCCCGTCGCCATCGTCAGCGCGGCGTTCGTGTTGCCCGCAATGCCGCGGTTCTCCGCGCCGAACGTCACACGGAAGCGATTGTCCTCCTGCGTCAGCGCTTGCAGCAGTTCACGCGTGTCCGCGCGGGTACTTGCGCCGTCATAGAAACAGGCTTCCCACGCGCCACACGACTGATGCAGCAGCGAATCCGCCAGCGCGCGCAGCAGCTCCGGCGGCGTATTATAAGTCGGAATGAGGAAAGACAAGCGCATGGTCGGGGTGAAGGGGACTGAAAGTGGCGCTTCATGCCGGCGGATAAAGGCTTGGTAGCCGTCTTCCTCCGCTTGACGCAGGGCGGTTTCCGTCTGGAGGAAGGGGCGCTGACGATGGAGCGCGATGCGGAACTGGATGGCTTCGGGGATGCAGCGGAAGCCTTCGCGATGAATGCGCCGGATGACGCGCAGGGGGAAGAGCATGACGGAAACCTCCTTTCGATGGATGATTGGCTTTATTATAGCATAAGGACAGGAAATCTGCAAAGAAAACCTACTGCTTTATTTATATGCTGCATGAAAACTGAGAAATTGGACTGGTAGCGTACATTATTAAACAGAATGAGAATTAAAGTGTGCGTCATTTATCGGGAGTGGAAATCTGCTGCCAAAATGCTTGACAAATTGTTGGCAAGTGGTAAAATAAAATTGTGGGTCAAAG
>OMFM01000664.1_pt1 | contig 12868 bp, 10 predicted proteins | sample 1645661 | NCBI WGS metagenome assembly OMFM01 (sample SAMEA103958128, study PRJEB25191) | human gut metagenome | reverse complement strand
AAATATTGATAATGCAGGAACCTGAAACAGTCTGCCCCCAGTCATATAATGTCAAATATCATCGTTACTTTGATGTGATCCTCACGTGGAACGACGATTTGGTAGATAATAAAAAATATTATAAATTTCAATATCCGCAAGTACCTGCAAAGGAATTATATAATGTTCCATTTAAGGAAAAACGGCTATATACGATTATTGCCGGAAATAAAAAAGGTATAGGGAAAAATGAATTGTATACTAAGAGGTATGAAATGATAGAATACCTCGAACAAAATGATTATGAGTTTGACTTGTATGGCTATGGTTGGGAAAAGGAAGGCTTTAAATCTTATAAAGGATCAGTAAAAGATAAACTTGAAATTTTATCGCACTATAAATATTGTGTATGTTATGAGAATATGCGTGGAGAAAAGGGTTATATAACAGAAAAAATATTTGATTGTTTTTTTTCCGGTGTAATTCCGATTTATTGGGGAGCAGAAAATGTAACTGATTATATTCCACAGGACACGTTTATAGACCGGAGAAAATTTAAAACAAACCGGGAGTTGTGCGAATACGTTGATAAAATCACCGAGAAAGAATATAACGAGTATGTAAAAAAAGCAAATGAATTTATTAACTCTGAAATGTTTTATAGACAATTTTCAATTGATGCATATGTTAAAAGAATGATTGCTTTAATAGAATGAGAAAAAATGAAAGAAAAAAAATTATCGAACAATATAATCTATAGCATTGTGATGCAGACGGCAGGAGTAATAGCACCGTTGATCATTTCACCCTATATAGCAAGAGTGCTTTCAGCAGAACTGATAGGTGATTACAGTTATACACTAGCGAATAGTTCATACTTTGTATTAGCGGAATGCTTAGGCTTTTCTTTATATGGAACTATTAAAATAGCAGCGGTTCGGGATGATAAAAAGGAACTGAGCAGGATATTTTGGGAGATATTTTGGATAAAGATTATTTTAATGCTAATTTGTTTGAGCTTATATATGCTATGGATCAGCAGATATGAAACCGGCACCACTAAAGCATTATATTATGTCATGGCAATTAATATTATTAGCGGTGGAGTAGACGTGACATGGTTCCTCAATGGAATAGAGGAGTTTAGAATTAGTGCATTGCGAACAATTTTCGTACGTTTGATAAATGTTGTTATGATCGTAACACTTGTTAAAAGTGAGAAAGATTTGATTTTATATGCATTAATAATGCAGTTATCAACGCTTATTGGTTATGTAATTGTATATCCTACAGTAATAAAAAATGTTCAGTGGTTTAAATTTAATAAGCTGCATTTTAGACAACATGTAAAAGCATCCATTGTATACTTTGTCCCCGGATTGATTAATACAATATTTGCATCAACAGACAAGACTATTTTAGGCGCAATTGGGAAAAAAGCATATGAGGTAGGAGTATATGAACAAGCAAACAAAATATGTCAGTTAAGCATGAGTATGTTGAATGCTGTTAGCAATGCAATACTTCCAAGGGTAACCTATTTATATTCAAACAAAGAAGCAGCGAAAACCAGAGATTTTTTAAAAACTTCAATATGCGGAGCAGCATTGATCGCATTTCCTATGACGTTCGGCATATGTGCTATATCAAATGATTTTGTACCGGCTTTTTTTGGAAGTGGCTATGATAAAAGTGCATGTCTATTAAAGATTTTATGTTGGAATGTTCTCCTTGTTGTACTCAGTAATTTTATTGCCCAGCAATGTTTAATTGCAAGGGGAAAACAGAAAGAATATAACATTGCAATTAGTATTAGCGCTATTTTAAATGTGGCACTTAATTTGTTGCTGGTTCAAAAGATGCAGTCAATAGGGGTATCGATTGCATCTGTAATGGCAAGCTTTGTGATTTTGCTTATCATCATAAATTATGCTAAAGATATGATTGATTTAAAGGGGATTCTTAGTATTTCCTGGCATTATTTTGCTGCATCAATAATAATGTATTTTATAATTTTTAAAATTAATCTGCATGATCATTGGACAACAATAGTAGTGCAGGTATGTATTGGTGCAATACTGTATTTTGTAATCTTGGTTGGATTTAAAGATCCAATTATAAGAAAGGTCATAAAACAAAATGAAAAACAATAATTTGATAAAATTGAAAAGATATGTCAAATACATAATTAAAAAAACATATCGAGAAGAAATAGAAAGAATGCAGAAAGAAAATTCAATCGAAGAATTGAATGATATACAACAGGCTACAAAAGATATTCTTATATTGAGAAGGCTCAATACCAAGGTGGGGACTTTTTCAGATTACATTATTTTTCTTAAATCTATTGAATACGCTATAGAGGTGGGAAAAATACCAATTGTTGACCGCCAAACATTAAAGAATGATTTTATGCCGGCGCCGGATAATATTAATGCATGGGAACTTTTTTTTGAACAGCCGCTAGGATATGGATTAAGTGATATCGATTATGACACGATGAGTGTATCAGTCTGCTATAATGGAGGTGGAATGTTTCCGGTAAGTATTATGAAATGTGCTGATGAAAACGTTGTTGCTTACTGGAGAAATATCGCAAGAAAGTATATTCGCTTAAATGAAAATATGAGAACGTATGTGGAGGATAAGTATACGGAGTTACTTGACGGGAAAAGAGTATTGGGAGTTTCCGTAAGAGAAGGATATCAAAAACTGGCGGAAGTACAACCGGATGGAATATGGGGGCATCCTATACAGACACCTATTGAACAATTAGTAAATGATGTAAAAAAATATATGAAAGAGTGGAAGGTTGATACGGTTTTTTTTACTTGTCAAACCAATGAGACAGTAAAGACGTTTTGTGAGGCATTTGGAGAAAAAGCTTGTTATTTAAAAAGAACGAGATCAAATTATAAGGATTTACAGGAAGGAAAAAGAGAGATCCGTAAATTGTCATATGAAAAAGCTTTTATAAATGAAAAAGATTATATTACAGAAATATTTTTACTGTCAAAATGTAATTGCTTTATTTGTTCTGAAAACTCGGGAAGTGATGCTGCATTTATAATGAGCAGTGGCTTTGAACATTTTATATGTTATGAAAACGGAATTTATAAATAGACTTCAGAGTGGTGAATGTGGGATTTAATATGAACGATTTGTGTATATATATAACAACTTATAATAGGGTACAGTATTTGAAACTTGCGATTGATAGTATTTTAAATCAGTCATATGATAATTTTACGCTTATTATACTTGATAATTGCTCCACAGATGGAACATATGAATATGTTTTATCTTTAAAAGATTCCAGAGTAAAATATATAAGGCACTCTCAGAATATTGGTGGTGGAGCTAATATTAATTATGCATTTAAAAATTGCACATCCGAATATTTCTGCGTTTTTCATGACGATGATATTTTAAATGAAAAGATAATAGAAAAAGAAATTGAGTATATGGAGCAGAATAAAAACTGTATGGCTGTCTCTTGTCTCTCAAATGAGATAGACCAGAGAGGCGAAGTGATAAAAGAAAATAAATGCAAAACGGAGAAAATTAAAATATGGAAGGATACTCAATTTTTTTCATATTATATTGGTAAACAGAAAAATTTTGTTTTTCCGACAACAATGTACAGAACGAAATTTATAAGAAAAAATGATCTATATCTTAGACTGGAAGCAGGCCCCTGCGCAGATGTTGTTATATATATGGACATTGAAAAAAAAGGCGGAGAAATAGCTCAAATTCAGTATCCATTATTAAACTACAGAGTTTATGCGGGGCAGGATAGCTCGACAAATTTAGAAAAAATGCTTATTTCACTGATCCGGTTTTTAAAAGAGGATAGCTATTATTCGGCATTATTAAAAAATATGAAAAAGGAATGCCGGGACTATTATCGATGGTATTCACGCAGATTGTTGGCAAGAACAATTTCAAATAAAATTACAACAGAGATGGCAATAAATTATATGCTGATAATGAAGAAAGAATTGAATGGATCAACATTATATTACAGTATAGTTAGATTTGCGTTTAGGCTTCAGAAAATGATGCCACATATTTTTAGATATTTATATGAGAGAGTAAAGAGAAATAAATAGATTGAAAGAGGTGAAAATGATATGAAGATAGTATTATTAGCAGGAGGCTATGGCACCAGAATATCCGAAGAATCACAATTCAAGCCGAAACCAATGATTGAAATCGGTGGGAAGCCGATTCTCTGGCATATCATGAAGGAATATTCCTATTATGGGTTTAATGATTTTGTGATCTGCGCCGGATATAAGCAGTATGTGATCAAAGAATGGTTTGATGATTATTTTCTGCACAACAGTGATGTGACCTTTGATTATACAGACGGAACGAAAAAGATGATCGTACATAGCCAGCACTGCGAGCCCTGGAGAGTGACGATCGTAGATACCGGATTGAATACGATGACAGGTGGGCGAATTAAGAGGATACAACCATATATCGGAAATGAACCATTTATGATGACTTATGGTGACGGTGTCTGCGATGTAGATATTCAGGAGTTAGTGAAATTTCATCAGAATCATGGCAAGATTGCAACGCTGACCGCGGTGATCCAGGAACAGCAGAAAGGCGTACTGGACATCGGCGGAGACAATGCGGTTCGGTCTTTCCGGGAGAAAAAAGCTTCGGATGGCGCGATGATCAATGCCGGATATATGGTATTAAATCCTGAAATATTCGATTATCTTGACGGAGACAATTGTGTATTTGAAAAGGCTCCGTTACAGAAGCTTGCGGAACAGGGTCAATTGATGTCCTATATACACAAGGGGTTTTGGCAGTGCATGGATAATAAACGTGAAATGGATCTGCTGGAGAAGATGTTTACAACCGGAAATGCACCCTGGAAAAAGTGGGAGGACTAAAAATGCCTAATACATTTGATTTATCTTTTTATAAAGGGAAAAGAGTATTTGTGACAGGACACACCGGTTTCAAAGGTTCCTGGCTATGCCATATGTTAGCAAATGCAGGCGCAGAGGTAACCGGATATTCCCTTAATCCGCCTACGGATCCGTCTCTGTTTCAAATTGCAGAAATAGAGAAGGAGGTACATTCTGTAATAGGAGATATCCGGAACTACCAACAACTTTCCGAAGCATTTCAACAGGCACAACCGGAGATCGTGTTTCACCTGGCAGCACAGCCGATTGTCAGAGATAGTTATAAGGATCCTGTCTATACCTATGAAACAAATGTTATGGGAACCGTCAATATTCTGGAATGTGTGAGAAAAAGTAATACTGTCCGGTCATTTTTGAATGTAACGACGGACAAGGTATATTTGAACAAAGAATGGGTATGGGGATATCGTGAGAATGAAGAGTTGGACGGGTATGATCCCTATTCCAATTCTAAGTCATGTTCAGAACTGGTGACACATTCTTATAAAAACAGCTTTTTTGCAGATGGTAAAGTAGCCATATCTACTGCCAGAGCCGGAAACGTGATCGGTGGCGGAGACTTTGCGAATGACCGGATCATTCCGGATTGCATCAGGGCGGCACAAAGGAAGGAAGATATCGTGGTAAGAAATCCTTTTTCAACCAGACCTTATCAACATGTGCTGGAGCCGCTGTATGCTTATCTTATGATCGCGGCGAAGCAATATGAGGATGGGAAATATGCCGGGTATTATAATGTAGGACCGGATGACGTCGACTGTTTTCAAACCGGAGCCCTGGTAGATCTGTTTGTGAGCAAATGGGGAGAAGGCATGAAATGGATCGATCGTTATGACGGAGGTCCTCATGAAGCAAACTTCCTAAAACTGGACTGCTCCAAACTGAAAGCTACATTCGGCTGGAAACCGCACTGGAATCTGGATACGGCAATCGAAAAAGTAGTAGAATGGAGCAAATGCTGGATGCAGGGAGACGACATCCGTGCCTGCATGGATACAGAGATCAACGAATTTTTAAGCGTAGAATAAGAGAGGAAATGTAATGGAAAATTGGAAGAATGAAGCAGAGGCCAGAGAACAGATCAAAGCTCTGGTAGCAGAATATTATAATGATTTCAAAAAGCCGGAACAGGAAAAGGCGTTCAAACCGGGAGACAGACTTTCATATGCAAGTCGTGTATATGACGAGAAAGAAATGTGCTCTCTTGTAGATGCTGCATTGGATTTCTGGCTGACAACAGGACGGTTTTCAGATGAATTCGAGAAGAAGTTCGCAGAGTGGATCGGTGTGAAATATGCGAATCTCGTCAACAGCGGATCTTCGGCAAACCTGATCGCATTTATGGCATTGACCGCACCGGAACTGGGAGAACGTCAGATTAAAAAAGGTGATGAAGTGATCACTGTTGCGGCAGGATTCCCTACAACCATTACGCCTTCATTGCAGTATGGAGCAGTACCTGTATTCGTGGATGTAACTGTTCCCCAGTACAATATTGATGTCACGCAGCTGGAAGCTGCCCTGAGTCCGAAAACGAAAGCAGTTATGATTGCGCATACGCTGGGAAATCCTTTTGATTTGAAACAAGTGAAGGAATTTTGTGACAAGCATAATCTGTGGCTTGTAGAGGATAACTGTGATGCTCTGGGTACGAAATATACGATTGACGGAGAAACAAGATTTTCCGGTACCTGGGGAGATATTGGAACATCCAGTTTCTATCCGCCTCATCACATGACGATGGGAGAAGGTGGCTGTGTATACACGAACAACCCTTTATTGAATCGTCTGATCAAGAGTTTCCGTGACTGGGGACGTGACTGTGTATGTCCTTCCGGAAGAGATAATCTCTGTGGCCATCGTTTTGACGGACAGTTTGGAGAGCTGCCTCAGGGCTATGATCACAAATATGTATACAGCCACTTCGGATATAATCTGAAGGTAACGGATATGCAGGCTGCGGTGGGCGTAGAACAGCTAAAGAAATTCCCGTCTTTCATTGAAGCAAGACGCCATAACTGGGCGAGACTGCGTGCAGCACTGGAGCCGGTAGCTGATAAACTGATCCTGCCGGAGCCTGCGGAGAACAGTGAACCTTCCTGGTTTGGCTTCATTGTCAGTGTAAAGCCGGAAAGCGGGCTTACCAGAAACCGGGTTACCAGATATGTGGAAGACCATAATATTCAGACACGCTTGTTATTCAGTGGAAATATTACCAAGCATCCCTGCTTTGACCAGATCAGGGGAACGGATGCATATCGTGTAATTGGAAATCTGAGTCAGACAGACTATATCATGAACAATTCTTTCTGGGTAGGCGTATATCCCGGAATGACAGACGAAAAGATTGATTACATGGCGCAGATTATCAAAGAGGCAGTAACACAGTAACGATTCCATAAAACTTTTACACAGGGGGAACAAATGAAACAGAGATTAGCGGATTATGTAGCGGATTTTTTGGTAGAGCATGGTGTGACCGATTGTTTTAGCGTAGTAGGCGGAGGCGCAATGCATCTGAATGATGCATTGGGACATAGGAAAGGACTGCAGGTCACTTATAATCACCATGAACAGGCCTGTGCCATTGCCGCGGAAGCTTATGCAAGACTGGACAACCGGATCGCTGCCGTCTGCGTGACCACCGGTCCGGGAGGAACGAATGCACTGACCGGAGTTGTCGGCGGCTGGCTGGATTCTATTCCCATGTTTATCATCAGCGGGCAGGTCAGATATGATACGACTGCCAGGTATGCAATGCAGTTTACGGACGGGTTGCCACTGCGTGCAATGGGTGATCAGGAATATGATATTGTAAAGTCGGTTGCCCCTATGACGAAGTATGCCGTAATGATAGAAGATCCTAAAATGATCCGCTATGCGCTGGAAAAAGCATGGCATCTGGCTACGACCGGAAGACCCGGACCTGTATGGATTGATATTCCGGTAAATTTTCAGGGCGGATATATTGAAACAGAGGAACTGGAAGGCTATGATCCGACAGAGGATGATGCAAAGCTTCCTCCGGTAGTGGATGAGCAGACAGTTCGCACCGTGTTAGAGAAGATCAGGAATGCAAAACGGCCTGTATTTCATGCAGGCTACGGGATCCGTTTGTCCGGTGGATATGAGGCTTTCCGCCGGGTGGCAGAGAAACTGAATATTCCGGTTGTAACTTATTGGAATGCAGTAGACTTAATTGAGAATGAAAGTCCACTGTATTGCGGCAGAGCCGGCAATATGGGAGACCGACCGGGCAACTGGGCGATCCAGAACGCAGACCTGATTCTGGCAATAGGAACGAGAATCTCGATCAGGCAGGTTGGATATAACTGGAAGACCTGGGCAAGAGCCGCAGAAGTGATCATGGTGGATATTGACCGGGCAGAGATGAAAAAGCCGACACTTCACGTTGAAATGCCAATCTGGGCAGATGCAAAAGATTTCCTGAATAAAATGGACAAGCTTATTGGTGAGCATTATCCGGTAAATCAAAGCCAAGAATGGCTGATGACCTGCCAAAGATGGAAGAAGGATTACCCTGCAGTCTTACCGAGACAATGGGAGGAAAACGGCAAAACGGCAAATGTATATGCTTTTGTAAGATATCTGAGCAGCAGACTGCCGGAAAACAGTCTGACAGCGGTATCTAACGGAGCCTGCTGCGTTGTCGGAAACCAGGCGTACGTGATCCAAAAAGGAAGCCGTATGGCCAATAATAGTGCGGTTGCCAGTATGGGCTATGGACTTCCTGCAGCGATCGGAACCTGTATCGGAGGAGGACGACGGACTACCATCTGCCTGGAAGGCGATGGAAGCATCATGATGAATCTGCAGGAACTGCAGACCGTATTGACGAACCGCTTGCCGATCAAACTGTTTTTGATCAACAATAATGGATACCATTCTATCCGGATCACGCAGAACAATCTTTTCAAAGAACATAGCAAAATCGGTATCGGACCGGAATCAGGAGACCTGTCTTTTCCTGAATTTCGTAAGATAGCGGAGGCTTTTGGGTATCCTTACTACTCTGCCAGCAGCAACGAGGAGATGAAGAAGGTGGTAGATGCGGTACTTGCGCTGGATGGCCCGGTATTCTGCGAGATTTTTACCGATACAACCCAGGTATGGGAACCGAAGAGCAGCACCAAGAGATTGCCGGATGGTACTTTGGTGAGTCCACCGCTGGAGGATCTGGCTCCGTTTTTACCGAGAGAGGAATTAGAGAAGAATATGTTTATTCCCTTGATGCCGGAGAAATAGACTGCTGGCTTTGGAGACATAGAAAAACTTTGTCGCAAAGGAGAATACAATTAGGAGAACATCATGGAAGAACGCGAAATTGATTTATTGGATATGATTACAGACATCCTGTCCCATTGGAGAGGGCTGCTGGCAGCACTTATTGTAGGTGCGGTTTTAATGGGCGGATTTAGTTATGTGAAGTCCTATCAGAATGCGCAGAATGTAGACAGTCTGGAGCGATTGGAGGGGATGCTGCCAATGCAGGAGCTACAGGCTGTGCAGGTATTGCTGGAGCAGGAGAAAGTGTATGCGCGACAAAAGTCATATTTGGATCATTCGGTAAGTATGCAGCTTGATCCGGAACAGATCGCACAGAGAGATCTGATCTATAACATCAAAATGGAGGATCCGGAACAGGGCTGCCTGTTGACTCAGTTGTACGTTGATCTCATCAACAGTACAGCCATGTATCAATGGATAGAAGAAAAGACGGGAATTGCCGCCAATGTTGCCGGAGAGTTGGTTTATACAGATGCAGAGCAGACTGGCGCAGTGACGGATATTGTGAAAAGCAATGAAAAGGTTCGTGTGCAGTATTTACAGGAATCAGCGGATACAGTTAAGAACAATGTGAAGATTATTGTACGTTATACACAGGAATCGGATTGTGATCAGTTAGCAGAGGCTGTCAAAGAATATATGACAGAGCAGCAGAAAGTACTGGAACAGAAAGTGGAGATACATCAGCTGATACTGATCTCTGATACAGGAGCAACGGTAGCAGATATAAATCTCAAAAATAATCAGCGTAACAATGTGAATGATTTGGCGGACCTGTCCTACGAGATTAGAAAAGCAAAGGAAGATTTTACGGATGAGCAGTGGGAATATTATAATTTGCTGGTTCGGAAGGAAAACGAAGCAGTAGAAGCGGAGCCGGAAGACGCAACGGTAGAACAGTTGACAACCAGTCATTCAATCAGCAAGAAATATGTCTTGCTGGGGGCAGTGTTATTTGCATTTGTTTATGTGGGAATTCTGTTTTTGCGGTATATTTTCAACAGCAAGATTCGTGTGTCCGATGAATTGCAGAGTTTATATCATATTCCGCAGATTGGCACCGTAGTCAAAGATTCCGGGAAAAAGTTTATTGTGGATAAATGGGTCGATGATCTCAGACATTATGGTAAACGTAAGTTCTCTGCGGAGCAGTCTGTAGAGCTGGCATTTGCGGCAGTGAAGATTGCAGCAGTGAAAAACGGTCTGAATAATATCTGCTTGATGGGATGCAACCTGAGTGCCGGAGCGGATGCTGTATGCGAAAGCCTGAAAGCTGCATTGGAAAAAGAGGGAATTACCGTTACTGTTCTGGATAATCTACTTTATAATGCGGAAGTTATGGAAAAAGTCGAAACCATGGCAGGTGTGGTATTGGTTGAAAAGGCAGGATCTACTCTGTATAACGAAATCGCGAGCGAACTGGAACTATTGAAGAGACAGGAGATAATGGTTCTGGGCGGCATTATAGTAGAGTGATTGTAAACTTGCTGCGAGAAGGATTGCTCAACACGAAGATAATCCTGAAATTATTTGAGAATTTGGGTATTTTGTCATGTTAACAGATAGGATCGCTTACAAAAATCGAAAGTGTAGAAGGGAATACTTAAGAGATTTATGAAGTTTTTAGTGATAGGGATAATTACATATATAGTTCTGCTTTCGTTTGTGTTATGTACCACACCGCGATCTCCGTTGTCCAATGTACGGATCGTGAATGGAAGAAAATTTAATGTTGGCATTACAGCTTTGGTGATCTGTCTGTTGATTGCAGTGGAGTCCTATTGTATGAGTATGAATCCGATGTGGACGGGAGAATATCCGACGGAGCACCTGCATCAGTATGAACTGATGGCGGAATCGTTACTGCAGGGAAGACTGGATCTGCCTTGTGAGGCAAGTCCGGAACTGAAGGCTATGGACAATCCATATGATTACAGTATGCGAGAACAGTTGGGCGTGGAATATCATTGGGATCATGCCTATAAAGATGGGCACTACTACATGTATTTTGGCGTGGTACCGGCGTTGGTTCTGTATTTACCATATAGAATGATAACGGGAGAACCGTTAAACTGTTATCATGGCACGCAGGTGTTCTGCGCCGGCATTATTATAGGGTTATTTGTTACACTATATTTTTTAATAAAGATTTTTAAGGCTAATGTTTCCTATGTCACTTATCTGCTGATGAGTACTACTTTTTCAATGATCTGTGTGGTCATGCATGAATACACCTTCGCTGTATTGCACTGCTATCTCTTCGGGGCTATGTTTCGCAATATGGAGCATGGTATGTTATTTCTGTGCTGTGTTTTTGGAGATGAAGTATTCCAAGCGTATAGTGCTGGCTGTTCTTGGGGCACTGTGTGGGGCATTGACATTTGGCTGTCGTCCTACCATTGGACTGGCTAATCTGATTGCGATTCCATTGTGCTGTTTATTTATAAAGAAGAATGTAAAATGCAGGAAGCAGCTTGTGGGATTATTATGCGTCTTTGTACCATATATACTGGTAGGCATAGGGTTGATGTACTATAATTATGCACGTTATGGTAACATACTTGAATTTGGACAGCGGTACCAGCTTACTGTTACGGATCAATTGTCGCTGGGGTTTGGCGCGGTGTCGCTTAGAACGATTTGTGGAGCAATTGGAAATTACCTGTTTGCCTGGAAGTGCGGATTTACGGAGTATTTTCCGTATGTGAAACTGCAGGGAGCTATTCTTAATTACCCGATTCTGATTCTTGGGTTTGTAATGCTATTTGTGCCCACAGTCTGGAAACGCTTAAAACAGGAACAGTTGATCGGAGTAAAAATTGGACTGTGGCTGTCTGTGATTGCGATAGCTATATGTGACTCTATGATGTCTCCGTATATTCGGGAAAGATATCATATGGATATTTATTGGCTCTTATGCATCGACTGCATGTTGAGTGCTGTATTGCTTTTTGAAAATGATGCAATCCGTGTAAAAAGAATGGAGCTTATCGTTTCAGTAGCTTGTTTCATGTCACTGTTTTTAATACTGTTGTATTACATGATCCCGGATGGAGACAATACTTTTGGAGAAGTACTATATAATACATACGTTATTAAAATATACAAGGTTCTGGGACTGAATGGAATGCTGTTTTGAAGTAGTGATGTTAAGATATTTGTTTACAATGCCGATATCATTTTATAGATAAAACATAGAAAGAGAAAGTACGAATGAAAAACAAGAATTTTTTACAGGCAACTTTTCCGGGGATTATGCTGGCAGCATTTTTGCTGACTTCCTGTGGAACACAGAATACACAGGCATTAACAATGGCGGAGGAAGTGCAGGAAACCGATGCAGCTGCAACGAATACGGAAGGTTCTGCACAGGGAGATGTAAGTGCACAACCGGAAGGCGGCGACACAGAGGAAGCGGCGGCTTTGACCAAGCGCAATGAACTGGAATGGGAGCAGCGACTGGACTATACCACAGAAAGACAGGCGCAGTTAGCTGAGATCACGGTAGCACTGGAACAGGATACGGAAGATGTGAAGCAGAAGGCGCAGGGACTGCTGGAATCCATGGACGCAGGGAATGTCGACGCAGCAGTGGACAATATTCTGGCAGAGGATTGGTATAC
>OMFM01000659.1_pt1 | contig 12903 bp, 11 predicted proteins | sample 1645661 | NCBI WGS metagenome assembly OMFM01 (sample SAMEA103958128, study PRJEB25191) | human gut metagenome | reverse complement strand
GAAGGGAGTGATAACTTCTTTAACTTCCATAACTTCTGAACTTGCTAAAGTTCAATTGTTTATTTTAAAGCTTTTGCCCTTACAGGGCGATAGGGGTGTTTGCTTTTTAACCCAGGGTGTTACCCTGGGCTAGGAGCTTCTGCCCTTTACCTTTCCCTTCGGCCGGTGACCGTTGGTTCAGGGTGTGTTGCTGCAATGCGATTTAAATTCTATCGAGCACTACTTTGATGAGGTTGTCGATGGTACTCTTGTATCCAGTATTGGCACTGAGGGCACGTCGGTTGGCGATGACCATGCAGCAGGTGAGCGCCTTGTGTCCGAGGAGCAGCGACAGTCCGGCAAGAGCCGAACTCTCCATCTCGAAGTTGTTGACACGCAGACCGTTATATTCGAACGCCTCAATCTTCGTATTCAGCTCAGGGTCAGCCAAAGGTGCACGCAGTTCTCTGCCCTGTGGACCATAGAATCCGCCACAGGCGATGGTGATTCCTCGCACCATGTCATCGGCGGCAATGCGGTCGAGGAGTTCCGGATTGTTGTCCACGCAGTAGGGATTGCCTATCTGGTCGTTCCATTTCACCTGTCGTTTGAATTCCTTCTCGGTGTCAAGGTCGCAGATTTCATTGCGGCGTGCATAGAAGTTGATGAGTCCGTCGAAGCCGATACTTTTCTGTGAGGCAACGAAGGTTCCGGCAGGGCAGTTGAGCTGCAAGCCTCCACAGGTGCCTATGCGTACGAGGGTGAGTGTGGTGTGTTCGGGCTTCTCGGTACGTGTCTTGAAGTCGATGTTTTTCAGAGCGTCGAGCTCGTTCACCACGATGTCAATATTGTCGCATCCTATTCCTGTGCTCTGTACGGTGATGCGTTTGCCCTTATAGGTGCCGGTAATGGCCCGGAATTCACGGCTTTCCACCTCGCACTCTTTCTCTTCGAAGTGGGATGCCACGAGGCTTACACGGCCAGGGTCGCCAACGAGAATCACCTTGTCGGCGAGTTGTTCAGGACGCAGATGGAGGTGGAAACAACTTCCGTCCTCATTGATTATCAATTCAGATTCTGCAAAATACTTACTCATAATCTACATGTTTTTTGTCGTTAATAACGTTGGATTGTTCACGGTTACTCTGCTTTCTGCGATTTAAACCCCAGGCAATACATAAAGCTTTTGCCCTTACAGGGCGTTTTGTTGATTGCTATTATACCCAGGGCGTTGCCCTGGGCTATGAGCTTCTGCCCTTTCAGGGCGTGCTGCTTATGTCCATTGCCCTGGGCTATGAGCTTCTGCCCTTTCAGGGCGTGCTGCTTGTATCCATTGCCCTGGGCTATGAGCTTCTGCCCTTTATCTTTGCTTTCCCTTTCGGCCAGCGATTGTCAATTCCGCTACGCGCCAGTGACTGTTGGTTCAGGGCGTGCTGCTTGTTTACTTTGCAAACCTTAGTCAAGTTTACTTGAATATTTTGCTGAGGTGCAGTTTATCTTATTCAAAGATAAAACAAACCGAATGCATCATATCAAGTTTACTTGAATATTTTGCTGAGGTGCAGTTTATCTTATGCAAAGATAGATAAAATCTTTTTTAATTCAAAAGCCTTTGTGCTTTTTTATATTGAAAGTTTCTTAAATAAAGGAAATAAGTGCCATTTTTAATATTATTTAGAGTGTGATATTCGTTTTTTTCTCCCTAAATGTTTACTTTTGCGTTCGATTTTGCGTCGTAAGGGCTTTCTGCAGTACCTGCTGGCGCAAGGAAACAGGTAAACCGACTAATAGAATATACAACAAAAACAGCATAGAATTATGGCAGAATCTATTGACATCCGTGAGCTCAACATCCGGATAGAACAACAAAGCCAGTTTGTCACCAATCTGGTGATGGGCATGAACAAAGTGATTGTAGGACAGAAACATCTTGTAGACTGTCTCCTAATAGGTCTTCTGAGCGATGGCCACATCCTGCTCGAAGGCGTACCTGGTCTGGCAAAGACCTTGGCCATCAAGACCCTCTCTCAGCTTATCAGCGCTGACTTCAGCCGCATTCAGTTTACTCCCGACCTGTTGCCAGCCGACGTGGTGGGTACACAGATTTATTCTCAGAAGGACGAGACCTTCCATGTGAAGAAGGGTCCTGTGTTTGCCAACTTCGTATTGGCAGATGAGATCAACCGTGCTCCTGCCAAGGTGCAGAGTGCGCTGCTTGAGGCGATGCAGGAGCATCAGGTCACCATCGGCGACGAGACCTTCCGACTGCCCAGTCCGTTCCTTGTAATGGCTACGCAGAACCCAATAGAGCAGGAGGGAACCTATCAGTTGCCCGAGGCACAGGTGGACCGTTTTCTGCTCAAGGTCATCATCGACTATCCTACACTCGAGGAAGAGAAGCTCATCATCCGTGAGAACATCGCCGGAGGTCTGCCCGAGATATATCCCGTCACCACAGCCGACGAGATTCTGAAGGCTCGCCAGATAGTAGGCGAGGTTTACATCGACGAGAAGATAGAGCAGTACATTGCCGACATCGTCTTCGCCACCCGTTATCCCGAGCGTTACGGTCTGTCCGACATCAAGGATATGATTACCTTTGGCGGCAGTCCACGTGCCAGCATCTCTCTTGCCAAGGCAGCCAGGGCTTATGCTTTCATCAAGCACCGCGGCTATGTGATTCCTGAGGATGTGCGTGCCGTGGCTCACGACGTGCTTCGCCATCGTGTGGGACTCTCCTACGAGGCAGAGGCTTCCAATGTGACCAGCGAGGAAATCGTGAGCCGCATAATTAATAAGGTGGAAGTACCTTGATTTTGAGGAGTAAGTAATTCAAGTTTCGCAAGCTCAGAAGTTAAAGGAGTTAAAGGAGTTATCGCTCCCTACGGTCGCTGAGGAGTTAAGACAACAGTCTTTTTGGCGTATTTTTTTAAGCAGCAAGACATACGTCTTAACTCCTTAACTCCCTTAACTCCTTTAACTTCCTGATATGCGACAGTTCAGTAAGTAATAAATGGACACACAAGATATCTTAAAGACAGTACGCAAGATCGAGATCAAGACTCGCGGTCTCAGCCAGAATGTCTTTGCAGGCCAGTATCACTCGGCCTTCAAGGGCAGGGGTATGGCCTTCGCCGAGGTGAGGGAGTATCAGTATGGCGACGACGTGAGAGACATCGACTGGAATGTGACCGCCCGTTTCCATCGTCCCTTTGTCAAGGTGTTCGAGGAGGAGCGCGAGCTTACCGTGATGCTGTTGGTCGACGTAAGTGGCTCGCTCGACTTCGGTACCACACGGCAGATGAAGCGCGACATGGCAACCGAGATTGCAGCCACCCTGGCCTTCAGTGCCATTCAGAACAACGATAAGATAGGTGTCATCTTCTTCTCCGACCGAATAGAGAAATACATCCCGCCCAAGAAGGGCCGCAAGCACATTCTCTACATCATCCGCGAGATGCTCGATTTTCATCCTCAGAGCCAGCGCACCGACATCGGTGTGGCTTTGGAGTACTTCACACGGGTGATGAAGCGCCATTGCACAGCCTTCGTCATCAGCGACTTCTTCGATGACAAGGACTTTCAGCATCCCCTTCAGATTGCCAATCAGAAGCACGATGTGGCTGCCATTCAGGTGTACGATCCACGTGCCAAGGCGTTGCCCGACATCGGACTCCTCAAGGTGTGCGATGCAGAGACAGGTCACGAGATGTATATTGACACCAGTTCCAAGAAACTGCGTCAGGCGCATACACGCCACTGGATGATGCGCGAGCAGCTGTTGCGCGAAACCTTTGCCAAGAGCAAGGTCGACTGGACGGCTGTCGCCACCAACGAAGACTTCTCACGTGCTCTGCTCAACCTGTTCATGCAGCGGGGCTGATAAGTGGAGAAGTAAACCAATAGGGAAAAGAAAAATGACGAAACAGAAGAATATTATCATCATGATGCTTGCCTTCCTGATGCTGTTGCCAGTAGGGTCGGCAGCTCAGGAGGTGGTGCAGAAGCTCGACTCTCTGCAGATCCTGATAGGCGAGCAGACGAAGCTTCATCTCAAGGTCACCGCTGCCAAGGGTGCCAAGGTGGTGCTGCCTTCGTTCAAGCCGTCACAGATGCTCATTCCGGGCATCGAGGTGGTGGAGCAGAGCGATGCCGACACCGCCGAGCTCGACGGTGGCAGGCTACAGATAAGCCGCGACTATACGCTCACCTCTTTCGACGAGCAGGTCTACGCTGTACCAGCCCTTCAGGTCAAGGTCAACGGCAAGACCTGTCAGGGCAACCCGTTGGCGCTCAAGGTGCTCACGGTGCCTGTGGATACGGTTCATCCCAACCAGTTCTATCCCCCCAAGGACGTACAGGACAATCCCTTCCTATGGAGTGAGTGGAGTCCTCTGTTCTGGCTCAGCATTCTGGTACTCTTACTCTTCGGTGTCATGCTGTGGCTCTGGCAGCGCCTCCGTCAGAACAAACCTATCGTGATTCGTATGCGCATCGTGAAGCGTGTGCCAGCCCACGAGAAGGCGCTCAGCGAGATCAATGTCATCAAGCAGCAGCACACCGAGTCGCAGGAGAACCAGAAGGAATACTACACCCGCCTCACCACCACGCTGCGCGAGTACATAGAGCAGCGCTTTGGCTTCCGTGCCATGGAGATGACCAGCGGCGAGATTATAGAGCATCTGCAGTCGGCTGGCGACCAGAAGATGATAGACGAGTTGAAACAGCTCTTCCGTACTGCCGACCTCGTGAAGTTTGCCAAGTACGAGACCTTCCTTGGCGAGAATGACGCCAATCTGGTCAACGCCATCAACTTCATCGACCAGACGAAGACCAACGAGCAGACCGTCGAGGAGAAGGTGGCTCCCGAGCTTACCGACCAGGATCGCAAGACGCGCAGTCAGCGCAAGCTCATCAAAGCTTTGCTCTGGGGTGGAGCGATTGTCATGGCAGCCATCACCGCTTACGTGATCTATGGCGCCTGCATGCTGCTGATGTAGGAGTATAGAATAAAAAAGAATAACTCAACTTTCGCAAATGGTGAAGTTAAAGAATTTAAAGAAGTTAGAGAAGTTAAAGCCATATGCTTTACAGATAGATATTCAACCAAAAAGGCTGTTGGCTATAACTTCTAACGACCGAAGGGAGTGATAACTTCTTTAACTTCTATAACTTCTGAACTTGCGAATGTTCAATAATATTATAAAAACATGGAATTTGCAAGTAAAGCATATTTTCTGTTGCTCCTGTTGCTGATACCTTATATATTATGGTATTTCCTGTACAGGAAGAAGAACGAGCCTACCATGAGGCTGAGCGACACCCGGCAGTTTGCCTATGCTCCCAAGAGCCTGCGCCAGCGCCTTGTCCATCTGCCCATGATGCTCAGATGTCTGTGCTTCGTGCTCATCGTCTGTGCGATGGCTCGTCCGCAGACCCACAACTCCTGGGACAACAAGACGGTGGAGGGCATCGACATCATGATGGCGATGGACGTTTCTACCTCTATGTTGGCAGAAGACTTGAAACCCAATCGTATGGAGGCTGCCAAGGATGTGGCTCACGAGTTTATCTCTGGCCGTCCCAACGACAACATCGGTCTTACCATCTTTGCTGGTGAGGCCTTCACCCAGTGTCCTATGACCACCGACCACGCCAGTTTGTTGCGACTGTTGCAGGACACCCGTACCGACATTACTGCCCGTGGACTCATCGACGACGGAACGGCGGTGGGTATGGGTCTCGCCAATGCTGTCAGCCGACTGAAGGACTCCAAGTCCAAGAGCAAGGTGGTCATCCTCCTGACCGACGGCAGCAACAACACCGGTGACATTTCGCCTATGACGGCCGCCGAGATAGCCAAGAGCTTTGGCATCAGAGTCTACACCATCGGTGTGGGAACCAACAAGGTGGCTCCTTACCCTATGCCCACAGCGGCTGGCGTTCAGTACATCAACATGCCTGTGGAGATTGACACCGAGACACTCAGGGACATAGCCCGTACCACTGATGGCAACTTCTATCGCGCCACCAACAACGCCGAGCTGAAGCGCATCTACCACGACATCGACAAGTTGGAGAAGACGAAGATGAATGTCACTCATTTCGCCAAGCGCTACGAGGCTTATCAGCCTTTTGCCCTTGCAGCCCTGTTGGTACTGCTCGCAGAGATATTGCTTCGCATCACCTGGCTCAGAAGAATCCCATAGGGAAGGGACGAGCTGAAGTTCAATTAATATCAAATGAATATGCTAAGATTTGAAGATCCAATATATTTGTGGCTGCTGTGGATGTTGCCGGTACTCGTACTGGTGAGGTTCATAGGATGGCGAAGAAGAAGGGCCAAGCTCCGAAAGTTTGGCGACCCTGAGCTGTTGAAAGCCCTTATGCCCAATGTGTCATCTTATCGCCCCACGGTGAAGTTCGGCTTGCTGCTTGCAGCCTTGGCCCTGCTCATCCTCATGGTGGCGCGTCCACAGATGGGCAGCAAGATTTCTCACGACAAGCGTCAGGGCATTGAGACCATCATCTGTCTCGACATCTCCAACTCGATGTTGGCAGAGGATGTGGCGCCTTCGCGACTCGACAAGAGCAAGATGCTGGTGGAGAACCTGGTCGACAAGTTCACCAACGACAAGATAGGTCTCATCGTCTTTGCCGGCGATGCCTTCGTGCAGTTGCCTATCACCAGCGACTACGTGTCTGCCAAGATGTTCCTGCAGAACACCACACCAGCCCTCATCCAGACCCAGGGCACCAACTTTGCTGCAGCCATCGACCTGGCCACCAAGAGCTTCACCCAGCAAGACCATGTGGGACGCGCCATCATCGTCATTACCGATGGCGAGAACCATGAGCCGGGAGCCGAGGATGCTGTCAAGGCAGCCAAGAATAAAGGCATCAATGTCTTCATTCTGGGAATAGGAAGCACCAAGGGAGCCCCCATTCCTATGGGCGACGGCTCTTATCTCAAAGACCGTACGGGCAACACCGTGATGACTGCCCTCAACGAGCAGATGTGCCGACAGTTGGCTCAGGCTGGCAGTGGACAGTATATTCACGTCGACAACACCAGCGATGCGGAGCAGGCACTCAACGACGACCTCTCCAAGTTGCAGAAGGGCGAGACCGACACCGTCATCTATAGCGAGTACGACGAGCAGTTCCAGGCTGTAGGCATCCTGGTCATCCTCCTGCTCATCCTCGACATCTGTATGCTCGAGGTGAAGAATCCGCTTCTCCGCAACGTGAAGTTCTTTACACATTAAAAATTAATCGCAATGTATCTAACTTATCATATCATACCGACCCTGCGACTGCGCAGGCTGTGCCTGCTGTTGGGGCTGCTCCTCGTCAGTACAGTTGCAGCACTGGCACAGAACGACCGCACCTTCATCCGTCAGGGCAACCGCCAGTACAGGGCACGCAAATGGACTGCTGCCGAGGTGCAGTATCGCAAGGCGATAGCCCGCAATGCCAACAATCCACAGGCGGTCTACAACTTAGGCTGTGCGCTCATGATGCAGCAGAAAGACTCGCTCGCCATGCAGCAGTTTGCCAAGTCTGCCGACTTGCAGACCACCAACAAGATACGCCGCGCCAAGAGTTTCCACAACATGGGCGTCATCATGCATAACCATCAGGAGTTTGCCAAGGCAATAGAATGTTACAAGATGGCGCTGCGCAACAATCCTCAGGACAACGAGACCCGCTACAACCTGGCGCTCTGCAAGCATCAGCTGAAGAATCAGAAGAACCAGCAGAACCAAAACAAGAACAAGAGCGGCAACGACAAGAACAACAAGGACAAGAACAAGCAGAACAAGAAGAATAAGGATCAGAACCAGAACAAGGATCAGAACAAGGATCAAGACAAACAGAACAATAATCAAAACAAAGATAAGAACAACCGGTCACAGAAGCCCGAGCAGGACAAGATGAGCCGTGACAATGCCGAGCAGTTGCTCAATGCAGCCGTGCAGCAGGAGAAGGCCACCAAGCAGAAGATGCAGAAGGCGATGAGTCAGCCACGGCGCAGGCAGTACGACAAGAACTGGTAAAACAATAAGCAAACATCATTTCATTATGAAGCAAATAGAATGGTACACATTGATGATATTCGTGATGCTGGGTCTGGCGGAGGAAGCCAAGGCGCAGCGTGTGGCGGTATCTGCACCAACACATGTTGCTGCTGGCGAGAACTTCAGAGTAGCCTATACGGTCAACGCCCGTGAAGTGGAGGAGTTCCGTATGGGCAATGTGCCCGATGGACTGGAGGTGATAGCCGGACCCTATACCTCTTCGCAGTCGAGCTATCAGGTGGTCAACGGCCACACCAGCTCTTCTTCCTCTTTCACCATCACCTACACGCTCTATGCAGGCAAGGCTGGAACTTACACCATCGGTACCTCGCATGCACTGGTTTATGGCAAGAAACTCGCAGCCCATCCTGTCAAGATCATCGTCTCGGGCCATGCTCACAACTCTGGCGGAGCACCCAGGATGCACAACGATGATGCCGATGAGCCTCGCATGCGTCAGGCGGGTTCTGCCATCTCGGGCAACGACCTCTTCATCAAGGTCACTGCCAACAAGAAGCGTGTGCACGAGCAGGAGCCTGTGCTCCTTACCTATAAGGTCTATACACAGGTCGACCTTACCCAGCTCGACGGCAAGATGCCCGATCTGAAGGGCTTCCACTCTCAGGAGGTACCACAGCCACAGCAGAAAGTGCTTCACACCGAGGTCATCAACGGCCGTCCTTACCGTTGTGTCACCTGGAGTCAGTACGTCATGTATCCTCAGATGACGGGCAAGCTCGAGATTCCTTCCATCACCTTCAAGGGTATCGTGGTTCAGCAGAACCGCAATGTCGACCCCATCGAGGCTTTCTTTAATGGCGGCTCGGGTTATGTGGAGGTGCATAAGGCTATCAAGGCGCCTGGCATTACCATTCAGGTGGACCCGCTGCCTGCACGTCCTGCCAACTTCTCGGGTGGAGTAGGCCGCTTCAATATCTCTGCCACGCTCGACAAGAACGACGTGAAGGCTGGCGATCCCATCAACATCCGTGTGGTAGTGGGAGGCATCGGAAACCTGAAACTCCTCAAGCAGCCTGTGCTCAACCTGCCGAAAGACTTCGACCAGTATGACGCCAAGATCACCGACAAGACCAAGCTCACCCAGAACGGTGTGGAGGGCAACATGGTTTACGACTTCCTCGCTGTTCCGCGCAACCAGGGCAAGTACACCATTCCATCGGTAGAGTTCACCTACTACGACACCAAGACCAATGCCTACCGCACCATCAAGACCCAGCCCTTCACCCTCACCGTGGAGCAGGGCGACGGCACAGACGGTTCGTCGTCGGCCAACTACAGCAATGCCGACAAGGACATTCATGCCCTGAAGTTGGGCAAGAGCAAGCTTTGCGACATCGACGATATGTTCTATGGCAGCTTTGGTTATTGGACGAGTCTGATGGTGCCTCTCATCGCCTTCATCGGTCTGCTCATCGCCTTCCGCCGCCGTGCCATCGAGAATGCCGACATCGTGAAGATGCGTTCCAACAAGGCCAACAAGATAGCCACCAAGCGACTCAAGAAGGCACGCACCCTGATGATGGCCCGCAAGCAGGGCGAGTTCTACGACGAGGTGCTCAGAGCCTTGTGGGGCTACGTCAGCTACAAGCTCAATATGCCTGTCGAACAGCTCTCGCGCGAGAATATTCAGGATAAGCTGTTGGCTCACTCCGTTGATGCCGACACCATAGAGAAGTTTACCCAGGCTCTCGACGAGTGTGAGTTTGAGCGCTATGCTCCTGGCGACCCTGCCGGCAATATGAACAAGACTTTCGATTCAGCCATGACTGCTATTATGGAAATAGAGAATGCCATCAAGGCTGCCCGCAAGCAGGGCAAGAAGACTTCTGCCCGTCAGGGCGACTATACCTTCGGTGTGGTGCTGCTGCTCATCTTCATGGGCTTCAGCTTCTCTGCCTCTGCTGTCACTAAGCAGAACGCCGACACCGAGTACACCAAGGGCAACTATCAGCAGGCCATCAAGGACTATGAGGACCTGCTCAAGAACGGTGTTTCGCCCGAGGTCTACTACAACCTCGGCAATGCCTATTATCGCACCGACAACATCACCAAGGCTGTCCTGGCTTACGAACGTGCCCATCTGCTGTCGCCCGGCGACGAGGATATCAACTTCAACCTGCAGTTTGCTCGCAGCAAGACCATCGACAAGATCACTCCTGTCAGCGAGATGTTCTTCGTCACCTGGTACAAGGCGCTGGTCAACTTCACCAGTGTCGACAACTGGGCCAAGACGGGCATCCTGTCCATCATCCTTGCCTTGGTATTGGTGCTGGTCTATCTCTTCGCGCCCCAGTTGCTGTTGCGCAAGGCCGGCTTCTTCGGCGGCATCCTCTTCTTTGTCGTCTTCCTCTTGAGTTCGCTCTTTGCCTATCAGCAGAAACAGATACTCGTCAACCGCACGGGCGCCATCATCGTGGCTCCTACGGTCAATGTCAAGAAGACTCCTTCCCGACAGAGCGCCGACCAGTTCGTCATTCATGAGGGAACGCGTGTCGACATCACCGACCGCTCGATGGATGGCTGGCGTGGCATCCACCTGGCAGATGGTAGAGATGGATGGATAGAAACCAAACAATTGGAGGAAATATGATGTTTGTCTCATGTCTTCTCACCGATCTCGAGGTGCTCCACTTCTTCAATGGAAGCGACAATCTGTTCATCGACCAGTTGGCGCTCGTCCTTACGTCGGGGCTCACCTGGATACCGCTTTATCTCACCCTCTTCTACATCATTGTGCGCAACAATGAGACGATGGCGCAGATTGGTCTGGCGGTAATGGGAGCACTCGTCTGTGTGGCTCTTTCCGAGGGTATCACCGATGGCGTGGTAAAACCCTTGGTGGAACGATGGCGCCCCAACAACGACCCCATCCTGAAATACTCCATACAGGTGGTGGGCAACCTTCGTGGCAGTGGCTACAGCTTCTTCTCGGCTCATGCAGCCAACACCATGTCGATAGCGATGTTCTTCTCGCTCCTCATGAGGGGCAAGCGCCTCGCCATCGCCCTCTTCTCGTGGTCACTGCTCAACTGTTGGACACGCCTGTATCTCGGCATGCACTATCCCTCCGATATTCTCTGCGGACTCCTTGTGGGTGCTGTCATCGGTGTCGTGTGCTACATAGGTTATCTGAAACTGTATTACAAGGTGTCACCCCACATCACATATATCTCCGACCAGTATACCCCCACGGGTTACGACCACGACGATATTGACAAGATACTCTGCATCCTGGCTTTCACCCTGGTCTATGCCTTCTTGCGGGCGATAGTCATGGCTGGAGGAGTGTAACATTAAAATTCAACCATAATGGATACAAAACATATAAAAATTACCGATTACAATTACCCCCTTCCTGATGAGCGCATTGCCAAGTTCCCCTTGGCGCAGCGCGACCATTCCAAACTCCTTCTCTACCGTCATGGTGAGGTAGGTGAGGATGTGTTCTACCATTTGTCTGAATACCTTCCCAAGGGCGGACTGATGGTTTACAACAATACCAAGGTGATTCAGGCGCGTCTGCATTTCCGCAAGGAGACGGGTGCCCTGATCGAGGTCTTCCTCATGGAGCCTGCCGATCCTACCGACTATGAGCTCATGTTCCAGACGGCTGGACATTGCTCATGGCTCTGCATGATAGGCAACCTGAAGAAGTGGAAGGAGGGCAGTCTGAAGCGTGACTTCGAGATCAAGGGGCATCAGCTTACACTCTCTGCCACCATGCGCCGTGGCGACGCCTTAGGCTCGGAGGCTGCCTCTATGGTGGCGAAGGGTGGTGGAACCAACTATTGGGTCGACTTCGACTGGGACAACACGAAGGTCTCCTTTGCCGAGATTCTCGAGACCGTGGGCGAGTTGCCTATTCCACCTTATCTCAACCGTGCCACCGAGGAGAGCGACAAGACAACCTATCAGACGGTTTACTCGAAGATAAAGGGCAGTGTGGCTGCTCCTACTGCCGGACTTCATTTCACCGATGCCGTGTTGCAGGACATCGACCGCCATGGCATTGAGCGTGAGGAGGTTACCCTTCATGTGGGCGCTGGTACTTTCAAGCCGGTGAAGAGTCTTGAGATAGAGGGGCACCGCATGCACACCGAGTATATCGTGGTGCACCGTCATACGTTGGAGAAGCTCCTGCAGCACCATTGCGAGGTGATTGCTGTGGGTACTACGAGTGTGCGAACCATCGAGAGCCTGTACTATATGGGCGTTTATCTGCTCTCTCATCCCGAGGCGACAGAAGACGACCTGCACGTTAACCAGTGGGATCCTTACGAGTTGTCGGCAGATGGCGGTTTGGTGAATGCCATTCAGCCTTCTCAGGCGATACAGGCCATCATCGACTATCTCGACCGCAATGGTCTGGAGGCTTTGCACACCAGCACGCAGATCATCATTGCCCCCGGCTATCAGTACAAGATAGTGAAGATGCTTATCACCAATTTCCATCAGCCTCAGAGCACTCTTCTCCTCCTCGTCAGTGCCTTCCTCCATGGCGACTGGAAGAAAGTGTACGACTATGCTCTGGCTCACGATTTCCGTTTCCTGAGCTATGGTGATTCTTCGTTGTTGATTCCGTAATTCATTGCGTGGTTAATGTCTGAAGTTGAGTAAAATTCTGAAGTTTAGCAAGTTCTGCCCCTTCAGGGCGTGCTGCTTATATGGGCTCCATGGTACAAAGTTACGTATTACACTCCAGCTTCTTCAGGGCGTATTGGGTAATTCCAACCGTACAGTTCAAAAACTTTAGCACCATCACTTCCAGTATGTAAAGAATGCCAATACAAACTATGAATAAGAAGAAAGATTGACAAGCTGG
>OMFM01000650.1_pt1 | contig 13081 bp, 10 predicted proteins | sample 1645661 | NCBI WGS metagenome assembly OMFM01 (sample SAMEA103958128, study PRJEB25191) | human gut metagenome | reverse complement strand
AAGCCATTCCTTCTAGTCGAGTACTGCCACAGCATGGGAAATGGACCTGGAGATTTTGAAGATTATTTCCAAATGATTCAGGACAACGATAAAATGTGTGGTGGTTTTGTTTGGGAATGGTGTGACCATGCGATTGCTCATGGTACTGCCGAGAATGGAAAGACAATCTATGCTTATGGAGGAGATCATGGAGAAGAGATCCATGACGGCAATTTCTGTATGGATGGATTGGTATATCCGGACAGAACTGTACACACAGGACTGTTGGAATACAAGAATGTATATCGCCCTGTAAGAGTTGTTTCCTATGATAAAGAAAGTGGAGAGCTGGTGCTTCACAACTACATGGATTTTGATGACCTGAAAGATTATGTGAAAATCAGTTATGAACTGACACAGGATGGTCTTGTGATCAGCAAAGGCATACTTTCGGAATTTTCTGTGGCATCACACGGGGAAGGAAAAACAAACCTGAAGATCAGTGTGCCAGAGAATGGGAAATGTTATTTAAAACTCATTTATTACCTGAAAAAAGAAATGCCATTGCTGGAAGAGAATCACATCCTTGGATTTGATGAGATCGAAGTAAGCCAGAAGGATGCCAAATGCCAGTTGGCGGAAAAATGGTTGGAAAAAACAGCAACGGACTCTGAATTACAGGTGAATGAAGATGATACACAGATTCACATCAAAGGTCGTGAATTTGCGTATACCATCGACCGACGTACTGCACTCTTTACAGAGATGAAATTTGCAGGAAGGGAATATTTGAACCATCCGATGGAATTAAATATCTGGAGAGCACCAACAGATAACGATATGTATATCAAAGCTGAATGGAAAAAAGCCCACTATGACAAGGCTTATACAAGAGCTTATACGACAGAGGTTGTGCAGGGAAAACATGGTGTGAAGATTGTAAGCCATGCTTCTGTTGTGGCAGAGACAGTGCAGAAGATTCTTGATGTGACGATTACATGGAAAATAGATGCTTCAGGAAAGATTGATGCAGACATAGAAGCAACAAAAGATGGAGAATTCCCAGATCTTCCGAGATTTGGTGTGAGAATGTTCCTGGATAAAAAACTTTCAGATGCCAGATACTTTGGAATGGGACCACAGGAGAGCTATCGTGACAAACATCAGGCAGCAAGCCACGGTCTGTACCGGGCAAATGTAAGAGATTTGCATGAGGATTATATCCGTCCACAGGAAAATGGAAGCCATTATGATTGTGAATATGTAGAGCTTAACAACAGCCGATATGGAATTGTGGCATCCGCAGAAAAGGCATTTTCATTCAATGCTTCTTATTATACACAGGAAGAACTTGAGAAGAAAACGCATAATTATGAATTAGCAGAATCCGACAGTGTAGTTCTTTGTGTTGATTATGCATTAAATGGAATAGGCTCTAACAGTTGTGGTCCGGTTGTATTGGATCAGTATCGATTTAATGATGTATTATTCCGGTTCCGGTTTACACTGATACCGTATGTAAAGGGATAATAAAGTTTCATGTAACCCGTAAACAAGGAAAGAGAGTCTGATTGTAATGTAAAGTCCGAATATACAGAGCAATCAGACAAAACAGAGAAAAAATAGAATTAGATATCATACGGTTAGACATATTGAGATTCTAAGTGCAATGAATATGAGGAGCAAAAGAATTCTATGGAAGAAAAAAAGTATTTAAAATGGTATAACAAAATCGGATATGGTTCGGGTGATATCGCAGGAAATGTGGTCTATGCGTTCCTGACATCCTTCATGATGCCCTATCTGACAGACTCAGTAGGACTTGCTGCAGGTGTCGTAGGTACCCTGATTGCCGTATCAAAACTATTTGATGGTTTCACGGATATATTTTTTGGATCAATGATTGACAAAACACACAGTAAAATGGGAAAAGCGAAGCCATGGATGCTATACGGATATATTGGTTGTGCCATTACGCTGGTCTGCTGCTTTACAGTACCGGTCAGTTTGGGAACAACGGCTAAATATGCATGGTTCTTTATTTCTTATACACTGTTAAATGGTGTGTTTTATACAGCAAACAATATTGCTTATTCAGCACTTACGTCACTGATTACAAAGAACAGCAAAGAGCGTGTACAGATGGGATCTTACCGTTTTATTTTTGCATTTTCAACAAGTCTTCTGATTCAGGCGATTACAGTTGGATTTGTAGATAAATGTGGTGGAGATGCTGCGGCATGGAGAACGGTTGCTATTATCTATGCAATCATTGGTCTGGTCGTAAATACGATTTCAGCACTTTCTGTTAAGGAACTTCCGGAGGAAGAACTTAATGAAGGAGAAGTAAAGAATGATAATGAAAAGTATGGAATGGTACAGGCATTCAAGCTTCTTGTCAAAAACAAATATTACATGATGATTTGTGGAACATATATTTTACAGCAGTTATATGGTGCCATGATTGGAGCTGGCATTTATTACATGACATGGGTACTGAAAAATAAGAATTTGTTTGGACAATTTGCATGGGCAGTAAATATTCCACTGATTATTGCCCTGATTTTTACACCGACATTAGTTGGTAAGTGGAAAGGCATGTATAAACTGAACTTAAGAGGTTATGTCTTAGCAGTCATCGGTAGAGCACTTGTTGTTGTTGCCGGATATATGGGTAGTGTTCCGCTGATGATGGCGTTTACAGCTCTTGCAGCCTTAGGTCAGGGACCATGGCAGGGAGATATGAATGCTGTTATTGCATCCTGCTCTGAATACACTTATCTTACACAGGGAAAGAGAATTGACGGAACGATGTACTCTTGTACTTCTCTTGGTGTAAAAATCGGTGGAGGTATTGGAACCGCTGTTGTTGGATGGATGCTTGAGCTCAGTGGATATGTCGGAAAAAATGCAACTCAGCCACAGTCTGCACTTGATATGATGCAGTTCATGTATCTTTGGCTTCCGTTAATCTTTGATGTATTGATTATGTTTGCACTTTCAAGAATGAATGTTGAAGATGCAAATAAAAAACTGAAAGCAGAAAAAGGAATTGCTGCAGATGAAGTAACAGATAAATCGGACATGAATTAGATTTGTAATTCCTCCTTTCCTTATTTACAAGTTGATTATAAGATAGGTGTAAAAGAATTGCTTGCCAAATCGAAAGAAGATATAGACAAATGTTGCAAAGGGGAGTATTTCATGCAATTAAAATATGTTGACACAAAAGAGGAGATCATAGCAATAAATAGGAAGGCAAAACATATTGAACCACATCTTCATAATGCACTGGAGATTGTTTGTGTAACGAGTGGGACATTAGAGCTTGGTGTCGGACAGGAGCTTTACCATATGGAAAAAGGAGATATAGGCTTTGTATTTCCAAATGTTATTCATCACTATCAGGTACTGACACCAGGGGTAAATACAGTGACTTATCTGATTGCATCGCCATTTACGATTGCCAAATTTGCAGATATCATGCAATCCATGGCTCCTGAATACCCAATCATCACAGCGGAAAAGGTTGAATCAGAGGTATATAGGGTTATAAATGCAATTTTAGAGACAGAACAGTCAGATATTACTGTTGCACAGGCATATCTTCAAATTGTGTTTGCGCGCTGCATAGGAAAACTGAATCTGGTAGAGAAAAGTCATGTGGGGAGCAAAGACCTTATTTACCAGACGGTTTCCTATGTATCAGCAAATTTCAAGAAAAAGTTATCATTGGAAGAAATGGCAAAAGACCTGGGTGTGAGTAAATATGTCTTATCCAGACTCTTTTCCAAAATCTTTCATAGAAATTTCAATCAGTATCTTAATGATGCAAGGTTGAACTATGCATGTCATCGCTTGGAAAATACGAGCGATTCTATTACAAATATTTGCCTGGATAGTGGATTTGAAAGCCAGAGGACATTTAACCGGGTATTCAAGGAAAGATATAAAATTTCGCCAAGTGACTATCGAAGTACATGTGTGAAGGATATGCAGTCATAAAATGTTCTGCAGATAGAAAAATTTACTTTGATTTCACACCGCTATGCATTTGATTTTATGCATGGATGATACAATGTTAAAATGGTCGTAGAAAACAGATTTTTCTGAAGTGAAAGAACAAGGCATACTCTAAAGAGAAAGAAAGGCAGGACATATATGAATATGGGAAAATCAGTAATTGATTTTAATGAGAAAAAAGGCTTTATCTGTGATATGGATGGTGTAATTTATCATGGCAATCAGATATTGCCAGGTGTTCCAGAATTCATTCAGTGGCTACATGATGAAAAGAAAGAATATTTATTTTTGACAAATAACAGTGGATATACACCTCGAGAATTAAATCAGAAACTGGCTAGGATGGGACTTGATGTGCCAGAAGAACATTTTTATACCAGTGCATTGGCAACAGCCGCATTTTTAAAAGAACAGGCGGCAGGATGTTCGGCATTTGTGATAGGAGAAGCCGGCCTGTTAAATGCACTTTATGATGTAGGTATCACAATGAATGATGTAAATCCGGATTATGTTGTTGTGGGAGAGGGACGCTCCTATTCATTGGATACATTAACAAAAGCAACGAATTTAGTTCTGAAAGGTGCAAAGCTGATCGGAGCAAACTCAGATGTTTCCGGCCCGATTGAGAACGGCATTGCTCCTGCTTGCCGTGCATTGGTTGCACCGATAGAAATGGCAACAGGAACACAGGCATATTTCTGTGGAAAACCCAATCCACTGATGATGAGAACTGGATTAAATATGCTTGGATGTCATTCAGCAGAAGCAGTAATGGTTGGGGACCGTATGGATACAGATGTGATTTCAGGAATGGAAAGTGGTATGTCTACTGTATTGGTTCTCTCTGGATGTTCAACGAAGGACACACTCAAAACTTATGCTTATCTTCCGACAATGGTATTGAATGGAGTGGGAGATATCGCCAGTATAGCAAAAGCAAAAGAGAAATAGTGTTCGATCACTGGAAAATGTTGTAAGTAAGATACATAAAGTTGTACTTAAAATGAATACACAATATGTGAAAGCGTCTAGGTCATTCAATCGGATATGGAAAGAAAGAGACAGTGCACAGCCGAGACTTTTGGAAGCGATACTGTATGAAGACAACTTTAACAGAGCGTATAAGAGAGTTAAGGCAAACAAGGGAGCGCCGGGAATTGATGGCATGCCCATTGAGGAGGCTCTTCCATATCTAAAGGAACATCAACAAGAGATAACCGACCGCATTTATCGTGGAAAGTATACTCCGTCTCCAGTAAGACGAGCCACGATTCACAAACCAGATGGTGGTGTGCGAAAGCTTGACATGCAATCATTTCCACTCATCCCGTTCAAGGGATTTAACGAGATCATTGCAAGATATTCATTGTTTCTTGCAGCTTTTTCCAGTCTGTTGTATTCATCCAGGCTCATTAAAACGATATTCTTTTCATTTTTTCGAGTAACGATAATAGTTTCGTGTTGGTCGGAAGCCTTGTCGCAGTAATCTTTAAGGTTATTTCTGATCGTAGAGTAGTTTACGGCAACCATGTTTTGCTCCTTTCTTGTTGAACAATATGCTGTACAACTTCTTGTACAATTATAGCACTATATTATTATGCCTCTGTCAACCGATGTGATTCATGAATCGTATAAAAATCATGGAATAAATAATATCAATATGATAGATTATAATTTGAAAAGACCCTCTTGAATCGTTTGGATCAGGTGTTTATGATAAGATGAAATAAGAACATAGCGTAGCTTATTAGGAGATCATTATGTGTGGACGGTATTATGTGGATGACGAAACAGCAGAAGAAATCGAAAAAGTAATCCGCTTGGAGAGATCCGGACCATCAAACAGCTGCAGATACACTCCCAGGAACGAAAGAACTATGCAGGTATTCCATCCATAGAGTTTGATTGTACGATTGTCATTTTAGGCGGACAGCTAGCCGCAAAGCTGATATACTATATGTCAGAGGGCAGGTGGGTGCTGAATTTTAAATAGTAAGAATGGAAGCCATACCTATGAAAATGAAAACTGAGGAAATCATAAAACTTATCAAATATGTTACCGGCTCCGTAGCGGCCGTACTGCTTGCAGCAGCCCTGCAGCTTCAGTTTGCGTATGCCGCAGGAATTATCACTCTCCTGACGATCCAGGACACGAAGAAGGAAACTGTGCGGATAACAGCGAAGCGCATGATCATATTTGTGATCATGACGATCTTGTCAGCAGTGATCTTTCCACTTGCCGGATATCACGTGTGGGCGTTCGGTATTGTACTGATTCCATATCTGTTTAGCTGCATGGCATTAGACATGAAGGAAGCGATTGCTCCTATTGCAGTGCTTTGTACGCATTATGTTTCAGCAAAGAGCTGCAGTCCGTCCATGATTTTGAACGAATTTCTGATTCTTATGATCGGAGCGGGGATAGGCACACTGTGGAATCTCTATATGCCGGATGGCAGAAGACAACTGTTAGAGTATCAGAAAACCGTGGATGACAAAATCGTGAACATCTTACACAGAATGGCGATCTACATAGAACTGGAGGATAAGACGGATTATACAGGAAGCTGCTTTGATGAACTGGATGCAATGCTTGTGAATTTGAAAAAAGAGGCATTACGATATATGAATAATCATCTGATCACAGAGGATGATTACTATTATGAATATATGCAGATGAGAGCGAGACAGTGCGTGATACTGAAAAGAATATATGCGGACATCATCCGCCTGACCACTACACCGGAGCAGGGAAAAGCACTGGCAGATTTTATACGGCAGACTGCCAATGAGTTTGCAGAACAAAATAATGTGGAAACCCTGCTGTCGGAGTTAGAGAGACTGCACCACCATTATGAACAGCAGCAGCTCCCGGTCACACGACAGGAATTTGAAAACCGGTCCATGCTGTATCATATCCTGGAAGACATGAAAGCGTTTCTTGACATCAAAAAAGACTTTATCACAGCAAGGTGATGTATTATAATGTAAAAACCAAATTAGATAAGAAAGTGGAGGAAAACATATATGCTAGAAGCAGGAAAAAAAGCACCCGATTTTGAATTGCCGGATCAGGACGGTGTAATGCATAAATTAAGTGATTATGCAGGGAAAAAAGTGATTTTATATTTTTATCCAAAGGATAACACACCCGGATGTACGAAACAGGCATGCGGTTTTTCAGAGAGATATCCGCAGTTTGCGGAAAAGGGTGCGGTCATTCTTGGAGTCAGTAAAGATTCCGTGGCTTCTCATAAGAGATTTGAAGAAAAATATGGTCTGGCATTTACACTTTTAGCTGATCCGGAACGTAAAGTTATTGAAGCCTATGATGTCTGGAAAGAAAAGAAAAACTATGGAAAAATATCTATGGGCGTGGTAAGGACCACATATCTTATCGATGAACAGGGAGTCATCATCAAGGCTAATGATAAAGTCAAAGCAGCAGATGACCCTGAAAATATGCTTAAGGAATTAGAAGGATGAAAATCATACTGTCTCCTGCAAAAAAGATGGTAAGCGATACGGACAGCCTTGCACCGGTTAACGTGCCACAACATATGGATCAGACAGCAGAGATATTGAGTTTTATGAAGAGTCAGTCCGAAGAGGAGCTGAAAGCAGTCTGGAAATGTAACGATAAGATTGCCGAACAGAACTTTCACAGACTGGAAACTATGGATCTGTACCGTGGACTTACTCCGGCAGTATTATCCTATGAAGGAATCGCATTTCAGTATATGGCACCAGCTGTGTTTGAGGATAGACAGCTTGCATATGTACAAAAGCACTTGAGAATCCTGTCTGCGTTTTATGGTGTTTTGGAACCAATGGATGGGGTGACACCATACCGGCTAGAAATGCAGGCAAAGGTCGGGATAGGAGATACAAAAAATCTGTATGATTACTGGGGGGAGAGATTATATCGTTCAGTGATTGATGACAGCAGGGTTATCATTAATCTGGCATCAAAAGAATACTCAAAATGCATAGAAAAGTATCTGACACCTAAGGATACCTATATTACGATCTCCTTTTGTGAGTTATCGGGAAATAAACTGGTAACGAAAGGGACATATGCCAAAATGGCCCGAGGGGAGATGGTCCGGTTCATGGCAGAAAGAGAAATTGAGAATCCTGAAGAGATACGAAAATTTGACAGACTTGGATATACTTTCAGAAGAGATTTGTCATCTGAATCGGAATATGTATTTGAACGAAAATGATTAATGTGAATTGCTGATATGAGTATGGATATGATGCTTCAGGATCTTGAGAGTGAGCTGATCAACTGATAAACCGTAGCGCATGAAGTATAGATTACATGAAAATTTAATAGAAAAATTAAAAATCGTCTATTGACACAACAAAAGGCTGCCTGCTACAATCTACGCAATTCACTTTGAATAGAAGGAGGTAAAGATAGATGATGAAACGTAAATTGATCTTAACCGGCGCAGCACTGTCCCTGGCAGTGGCTATGACCGGATGTGGCGGTAAACCAGTGATAAATCAGCAGCCAAGCAGCCAGGAGAAGAATGCGGTAGATACCCAGGCACAGACGGAGACGACAGCCCCCGCTGCCGATTCTGCCACAACGCAGAGTTCTGCCGCAGCTACCGCGCAGACGGTAACCGGCACAGTGGATGAGGAAATGGCACAGAAGATAGCTCTTGAGCATGCCGGAGTGAAGGCAACGGATGCAACGATCACCAAGTCAAAGCTGGACTATGAAGGCAGACGCCAGGTATATGAAATTGAATGGTACGCAGGCGGTAAGAAGTACGACTATGAAATAGCCGTGGATACCGGTGAGATTTTAAGTTCCGCATACGATGAAAAAACATCCGGATGGAGTGGCAGCAATAGCAGTAATGTTACTGTCAGTGAGGCAGATGCAAAGCAGACGGCACTTGTCCGTGTAAGCGGTGCAACGGAAAAGGACATCTACGAATGGGAATTCGATTATGATGATGGACGTCCGGAATACGAAGGCAAGATCATCTATGGCGGAACGGAATATGACTTTACGATCGATGCATCCAGTGGAGCTGTCATAGAGTGGGAGACTGAGACCGTCCGTTAGATCCGATCATCAGAAGAAAGGGGTTGTATCCCCGGTAACAATCATGTATAGAAAAAGGATAGCGTAACCGCATGGCGGGAAACGCTATCCTTTTTCCTATCTGATTGCAATTTTTCCTTCAAGATATCTTTTATTTACATACTTTTTCTGTCGGCATTGCAAAAGTGAGAAGAGGATACCACAAATCATTGTTTTGATGATTCGATGGTATCCTCTTTGTGGATTTCAGAATTTGTTTCTCAGCTTTCGGTATTCTCTCGGTGAATATCCTTTCAGCTTGTGAAAAAGCCGACTGAAATATAGCTGGTTATCATATCCGACGATTTTAGAGATTTCATTGATGGAATAGGTTGTTGCATCAAGTAGCATCTGAGCATTGTTGATCCGGGTTCCTACGATGAATTGCATTGGTGTGGAACCGGTGTATTTTTTGAAATTCCGGATAAACCAGCTGACACTCATTCCTCGTGAGGCTGCGTAATCCTCTATGTTGATGCTCTGATTATAATTTTCGCTGAAATAGGTCACTGCAGTGTTCATTTCCTGATCCAGGTATTCGCTTTTCAGAATATGTTCCCGTGTCAGTTCTCGGTGGAAATTGATTAGCAGATGACGAAGCAGAAGAACAAGCATTTCCTCATAGTCGTTTTGACAGTGTTGAAGCTCTATGATAATACTCTTGAAAATCCGTTCATATTCCATAGATGTGCCGACTTGGAAAACTCGTTCTTTATCCGGGAATCCATACTGACGCAAGATATTTTTTACATTGCTACCTGTAAAATGAATCCAGTATACTTCTGTCTTATCTTCTCCATAATATTCATATTTCTGAAGTTCCTTCGGTCTGTACAGCACAATATTACCGGCGGGAACAATCGTTTCGTTATCTACATTGTCAAAATGAAAATGCCCACAACCAGCAGTGATATAGATGATCTGATAATCCAGGCGTCCCTTTGGACGGTAGGTTGGCAATTTTGGATAGCTGGAAAGGCGATAAGTGCCACAGCTTCCTACAATCAGTGGACGACTTTTGTTTTTGAAATCCATGTGGGAGTGATTCAGATAACCAGTATTCATATACATAGAGCAGCACCTCTTTTCACACTTTTTATTATTGTATCATTTAGTGCATATTTTATCCAATCCAATTCATAGACATATTTTGCAGAATAAGATAAGCTATATATAACATAACAAAGGAATGCAAGCATATAAGTAAAGTATTAAGGTTTATTTTAGAAAAGCAAAAAACAAAAAAGTATATGTATTGAAGGAGAGCTATTTATGATTGTACCACGTTATTATGAAAACTTAAACGTACTGCACGAAAACACAATGCCAGCCAGAGCCTATTATATTCCAGCATCCAAAAGAATGGATAATTTGGTGGAACACAGGGAAGAATCAGACCGTATGCAGTTATTAAACGGAACTTGGAAATTCCAGTATTTTACCAGCATCTATAATATTAAGGATTCTTTCTTTGAGAAGAATTATGATACAGAAAATTTTGATGAGATTCAGGTTCCAAGTGTATGGCAGATGGCAGGATATGATACACATCAGTATACAAACATCCGGTATCCGTTTCCATTTGATCCACCATATGTGCCGCAGGATATTCCGTGTGGAGCCTATGTACATAATTTTGAGTACAGTAGAGATGAGAAAGCATCAAAAGCTTTTTTGAACTTTGAAGGAGTAGACAGTTGCTTTTATGTATGGATCAATGGTTCTTATGTAGGATACAGCCAGGTTTCCCATATGACCAGTGAGTTTGATGTTACAGATGTACTTCAGGATGGAACAAATACGGTGGCAGTGTTGGTAATGAAGTGGTGTGATGGTTCTTATTTGGAAGATCAGGACAAATTCCGTATGAGTGGTATTTTCCGGGATGTGTACATTTTGAAACGTCCAGAGCAGGCAATCAGCGATTATCATATAAAATCAAAGATTGAGGATATACTTGCAAAGGTAGAACTTGATGTGAAATTCTACTCTCCAACAAATGTAAAAATTTCGATTGAAGATAAAAATGGAGCAGTTGTAGCACTGGGAAGTATTGACGAAGAAGGAACAGCTGTATTAGAAATCGCAAGTCCGGAACTTTGGAATACAGAAAATCCATATCTATATAAACTGATTCTTGAAACAGAGAATGAAGTAATTGTAGATCACATTGCATTAAGAAAGATAGAGATTAAAGACCAGGTCATTTATCTAAATGGACAGAAGATTAAATTCCGTGGAGTCAATCGACATGATTCCGATCCGGTTACGGGATTTACAATCAGTCTGGAACAGATTACAACCGATCTTACGTTAATGAAGCAGCATAATTTTAATGCGATCCGTTCCAGCCACTATCCGAACGCACCATTTTTCTATGAAATGTGTGACAAGTATGGATTCATGGTAATAGATGAAGCAGATATTGAAGCTCATGGTCCATTTATGATCTACAGAAAAGAAGACACCGATTACAATCGGTTCAAACGATGGAATGAGAAGATTGCAGATGATCCGGTATGGGAAGAGGCAATCGTTGATCGTGTAAAACTCATGGTGGAACGTGACAAAAACCGTTTCTGTATTGTTATGTGGTCAATGGGAAATGAGAGTGCTTATGGCTGCAACTTTGAAAAAGCACTGGAATGGACAAAGAATTTTGATCCAGACCGTATCACACAATATGAGAGTGCAAGATACCGTAATTATGATGAAACATATGATTACAGCAATCTGGATGTGTACAGCCGGATGTACCCGGCACTTTCCGAAATTCAGGAATATCTGGATAAAGATGGAAGCAAACCCTTCCTTTTGGTAGAGTACTGTCACAGTATGGGAAACGGACCTGGAGATTTTGAAGATTACTTCCAGATGATTCAGGATAATGATAAAATGTGCGGCGGCTTTGTCTGGGAATGGTGTGACCATGCGATTGCTCATGGAACTGCTGAGAATGGAAAGACTATATATGCTTATGGGGGCGACCATGGCGAAGAAATTCATGATGGCAACTTCTGTATGGATGGATTAGTATATCCGGACAGAACGGTACATACAGGACTTTTGGAATACAAGAATGTTTATCGCCCGGCAAGAGTTATTTCCTATAACAAAGAAAGCGGAGAACTGGTGCTTCATAACTACATGGATTTTGATGACTTGAAAGATTATGTGAAGATTAGTTATGAGCTGACACAGGATGGTCTTGTGATCAGCAAAGGCATACTTCCGGAGTTTTCTGTGGCACCACACGGGGAAGGAAAAACAAACCTGAAGATCAATGTTCCAGAGAATGGGAAATGTTATTTAAAACTTATTTACCATCTGAAAAAAGAATTGCCACTGTTGGATGAAGACCATATTCTTGGATTTGATGAAATTGAGGTAAGTAAAGAGGATACAAAATGTAAACTTGCAGAGAAATGGATACCAAAAACAGTAGTGGACTCTGAATTACAGGTAAATGAAAATGATACACAGATTCATATCAAGGGGCGTGAATTTGCTTATACCATAGACAAACGTACTGCACTCTTTACAGAGATGAAATTCGCAGGGCGGGAATACTTGAACCATCCGATGGAATTAAATATTTGGAGAGCTCCAACAGATAACGATATGTACATCAAGTCTGAATGGAAGAAAGCCCACTATGATAAGGCTTACACAAGAGCCTATACGACAGAGGTTGTGCAGGGAAAACATGGTGTGAAGATTACAAGCCATGCTTCCGTTGTGGCAGAGACAGTACAGAAGATTCTTGATGTGACGATTACATGGAAAATAGAAGCTGCTGGAAAGATTGATGCAGATATTGCAGTAACAAAAGACGATGAATTCCCGGATCTTCCGAGATTTGGTGTGAGGATGTTCCTGGATAAAAAACTTTCAGCTGTAAGATACTTTGGAATGGGACCACAGGAAAGCTATTGTGACAAACATCAGGCTGCGAGTCACGGTTTGTATCAGGCA
>OMFM01000645.1_pt1 | contig 13183 bp, 17 predicted proteins | sample 1645661 | NCBI WGS metagenome assembly OMFM01 (sample SAMEA103958128, study PRJEB25191) | human gut metagenome | reverse complement strand
CTTATAGCCGTTGAGTCCGAGGCGCTCCAGATAAATATTGATTGCGGGTTGCGTGTAGTCAGCCGTGCATAACGGCGTAATTTTTCGTTTCATAGTTACTCCTGATAAAGAACATCCAGATCCGCCATGGCACTGCTCATGTGCCGTGCACGGGGTTGCGCTTGCTGTGTCTGAGCTACCGGGTTAGGCCCTTGATCCCTGGTGCAGTTCTGCAGGTTTCCAACGGGCACGGAGTCCTGCACAAGAAGTCTTCCATCTCCGGACGTGACAATGAATTCACCGTTAAGCCGCATCGCTACGCAGACACGGGTATTTGCCTGTTGCCTGCCGAGTTGGACTTTCGTACCGTAGACGTGAATGACCGAGCTCGAGGACACTTCAGTTGTCCAGGTCGTTACGTCGAAATTCACCCCGAGATCACCGGCAAATGTCAGGTGCTCCCGCTCCTGTGCATACAGCTCTTCAACGGTGCAGAGATTGCCGTCCACCTGATAGCAACGCTTATCGGCGACGTTCTTGATCCAGCGATCCAATGCAGCCTGCAGCTCAGAGGCATTACGGATATTGCTTCCTATGGATACGTCAATCAGACCGTTTTCCTGCAGATAGCGGCCGAAACGCTCAATTCTTCCCTTGGTTTGTGGCCGGGACGGCCGTGCAGCCTTTGGGCGAATGCCCAAAGGCCTGCAGAGCCAGTCAAAGGCGGGGTTGTACTGAATGCGCTTGTGCTGCCAGTCATTCCTGATGACAAGACCTTTATCGTTATCGCAGAGAATCGTCCTGGGAATACCCAAAACAGCCAGACACTTAGCTATGCCCAGCAGCCACGATGCCTGCGTCATGTCGGGGCACACCCATACAAACGATTTACGTGACCAGGCGTAGCAAGCCTCAAAGATGTAGACCGTGGAAGGCGCATCGGTACTGCCGCTGCCGCCGTAGCGGAATTTGGCCTGCACAAAGTCGATTTGCAGCTACTCGCCTTTCTCGCAATGAAAGGGTTGCACCGGCAACATGGCAGACTTGGCAAAAAGTCCTGGAAACCTGGCTTTTCCATAGCGCTCTACGGATCGCCGGGATACTGTCGTATCAGCCGGCAAACCATAGCCGACAGGATCCGCATTGATGCGCTGTGTTACCACAGCGCAGTTAGACGGACTGGCTTTGAACAACGCCTCAATCTTGGCCTGATTGCCGGCATCAAGCTTGAATGGTTTGGGCCTCTGCAACATCTCAGGCCGCAGACCACGCAGTGGGTCTTTTAAATAGGCATAGACCGTTTGACGGGAACAACCGACGAGGCCGGCTATTTCGGCCTTGGGCAGTCCCTCTTTGTGGAGGCGCTTTATTTTGCACGCCATTGCATCATTAATCATTGATTTAACATGAAAAGTAAAGTTAATGCACATCGGAAGTAATGTGCATTTGACCGCGCCTTTGATTACTGCGCGCGATCGGCTTGACAGACTAAGTTAAATCAATCTTTATTTTGTAATAGATGCAGGCTAAAAATTTTGAGGAGGAATAAAGAGAAGAGAGCTTTATGAGGCTACAGAGGGATAGCTATGCGCCAAAATCGTGTGCATTTGATGCCGCCAATGTCCAATTTTTACGCGCGCATTTGTGTAAAAGCCACCCCGTCCTCCAACACTCTGAAGCAGAACTCAAAGTTCTGCTTCAGAACGGGCTTTGCCCGGAGTGGCAATCAGGCGTGACTGCGACGATCACAGATACACAGATCCTGGTTGCCGGAGGAAAAACACCGCGGGAGATTGCGGCCTTCCTTGAAAATCTCAAGAAAGCGGATGACCTGGCAACGGTTCATCAAAAGCTGATATAGCTTGCGGTCGAACCTGTTCGCAGTCAATTCTCCAAGCCATACACCTCCACAACTCGTGGAGGAACCTACAGAAATTTATCCGTTACAGTGCGTACTTTACCGAAAGGTCGTAGAGCTTTTGTACGTCTTCAGGCATCGCTTTGTACCCCGCAAGCTCAAAGGGCTGCTTTTTCAGGTAGTCAAGCGCAAAAACCTGCAGGCGGTCAAGATCGATAATGTCACCTGATCCGTTCACAACGCCCGCGTCCTGCAGTTCCGGGATATAAGAGCGGATGAGAAGCGGCGAAGTCTTCACCGCAATTGCCCCCAGGGGCACAATGGTCATGGCCGTAATGCCGCCCTTTTCAAGTGCCATCGGTTTAAGCACCGTCTCGTAGAACTCGCCGATGACAAGAGGCATCTTGGATACAAGCATTTTCATTGCAGAAGCTCAATTTTCAGGCACGTCTTAAATTTGACCAAGAGAAAGCCGATGTTTTGCAATGTCCTTCTGTCACCTACCCGCGAGTGAACAAACTTCTGTTTTTGCATCAATCTCAGATCAACAGTTTCTGCAGGCCGTTGACAGTGGCAAAGAGCGATTCGACAAAGGTGACGTTCTCGTAGTCGAACTCGAAACGATACAGGTTCTGAAGGACCGCAAAATTCAGACGCTGTGGGATATCAGAAAAGTGGTCGAACACAAGACCTCAGTTGAGTAGCTTTCACTGTTCTGACAATTTGTCTTGTTTATGCACCAACAGAACGGCTCACATCCCGATGCTTTGGCAGGACAGTCAGAAAAAAATATGACTTAACTACAAGGAAAGGAAACAAGAGAACTTGCGGATGGTGCCCGAGAAGAGACTCGAACTCTTACGCCATAGGCACCAGATCCTAAGTCTGGCGCGTCTGCCATTCCGCCACGCCCGCACGAGAGGCGAAATCAGAAGGCAGATGGGAATGACCCATTGGAGATTCGAACTCCAGACACCTTGATTAAAAGTCAAGTGCTCTGCCAACTGAGCTAATGGGTCAAAAAGCTGGGGTGGCAGGGCTCGAACCTGCGAATGCGGGAGTCAAAGTCCCGTGCCTTACCACTTGGCTACACCCCATCGCAGCAGGCTTTCGCCGCATCCGCAGCAACCTTGAGTAGGGAAGAAAGGGAGAATAGTGGGACTCGAACCCACGACATCCAGAGCCACAATCTGGCGCTCTACCAACTGAACTATATCCTCCATATGCGCGCCTGGAGGGTCTCGACCCACGGCTTAGAAGGCCGTTGCTCTATCCAACTGAGCTACAGGCGCAGAGCCGCAAAATCAGAAGCCTGATTCTTTCCTTCCAGACTGCCAGCGAAGGAAACACCCTTGCTGACAGATACAAATTATATCATCAGCAAGGGCGTTTGTCAAGCACTTTTTTGCGTTTGACGGAAATTTTTCGCTGTTTTCGGCAGAAAACTCCGGGAAGCCTGCTGTACAGGCGGATTTAGCGCATTATCAATAGAATGGATTTTGTCCGTCGCCTTGAGCGCACGCCTTACAGGACAATATCCCCCGGCCGATAGCCCTTGGGCAAGGGCTCTTCCTCCAGAAACCGGAAATCTGAATCCTCCAGTGTCGGCAAAAAAGCCTCGAATGGAATCTGGTCAAACTCGCTGTGGTAGCTGCTTGCGCCGAACCAGCCGCCTTCCTTCGCCCGCAGGTTCAAATCGCGCGCGAATTTGGTGTGGTTCGAGCAGTCATGCACGACAATCCCCCAATGTTCCACGGCGCATTGGCGCATCAGCCGGAACGTTATCTCCCGGCTCCAAATCGGCGATACATAGCCGCGGCGCGTCATGTACATGGGCGTGCCGATGTAGTTCGGCAGATTGTTGGGGTTCAGGTGCAGCTCGGCGCAGTTGATAAAATCAAGACCAGTGGACAGAATTGCATCCTTTTTCTGCTGGAAATGCTCGTAAAAATCGGGCGTCATGGGCGTTTCAATCGCGACGGTGGGGATATATTTCTTCGCCGTAGCGATGCTCTGGATGACGTTGTCGGCGCAAGACGTTGCGCCGAGGTTGAAGCGCAGTTCGTCCAGCCCGGCCTCACCCAGCGCACGCAGATTTTCCTCCGTGCAGAGCGTGCCGTTGGTGTACATGTGCTGATGAATCCCGGCGGCGCGGAACTTGCGGATGATATCGGGATACAGTTCGATTTCCATGAACGGCTCCAGATAGACGTAGCTGACGCCGGTCGGTCGGTTCGACGTGCTGAGCAGCAGGTCGATATCCTCCACGCGGAAGTACGTCCCGCCGATTTCTCACAACCCTTCGCCGATGGTCTCTTGGCAATCCAACTCGCCGTAATTGTAGCAGAACGGGCAGCGGATGTTGCACTTGTTCGTCCGGCGGATGGCGCTCAGTCCCGTGCCGGTCAGGCAGGACGTGCATCCCTTGGAAAATTTTGCTGGGTCGCCGACGAAGTACGTCCGCCCGCCGAGCGTGTGCAAATCGGGAATCTGCGCCATCAGTTCCTTGTGGCGCGCGTCCACCGCGGTTTCAATCTGGCTGATGACAGCCCAAGCCAACTCCTGCTGATGCGGCATCAGCGGCTCATCTTCCGGCAGCTCCGCGAAGAAGCGAAACCACATTAGCGCGTCTTTCTTGCTGATTTTCATGCGTTCATCATTCCTCCTGTGAATTTCGCTTCCATCATAGCACAATTTTGTACCGCGCGCAACCATTCAGCGCATCGGCTTGCGCCGTGAAAGCATCATTCTGCGTCCATTTCGTGAAAAAATTTCATTTCCCCCTTGACAACCCATCCACACCGTGCTATACTATTTTGTGTTGCGGGGCATTAGCGCAGCTGGTAGCGCACAACACTGGCAGTGTTGGGGTCAGCGGTTCGAATCCGCTATGCTCCACGAGCCGAAATCCTTGGAGAATCAAGGGTTTCGGCTTTTTTTGTGCTGCTGTATACCCACACCATACCCACAAACGCTTTCTTTTCCGTACCCACGAAAAACCGCTATGCGCGTGAGTCTGCGCTTTTTACAGCGTGCCGATGAATTTCTCCATCTTATCTGCCGCGTTTTGAGACATCCGGTTGCTGACGTGTCCGTAGGTGTCGAGCGTGAAGGCGACGGTTGCGTGTCCGAGGGACAAGGAAAGCGTCTTAAAGTCGATTTCGCTTTGAATGGCAAGCGTGGCATAGGTGTGCCCTTACGGTATAATTACGACAAACCGGAAAAGCCCCGTATATCAAGGGTTTTCGGTTATCTGGCAAGGTTTTTCATCCTTTTCCAAACCGAAAAATCGAGCCGCGAAGTAGTTATATCGTAGGGGGTGTTATAGTAACGACAAAAACTAAATACTGTTTGGGCGGGCTGTCAGCCCGTCCAAGAAATCAGGACATTTCCTCTGAAAAGAAGAAATGTCCTTTTTTTGTACCCAAAATCAGATGCCGACAGGAGGAACACGATGACTGAAAAAACAGCGCAGAAAGAACCGGGCAAAAAGCCCGCGCCATCCAAAAAGCCGAAACCGCAGCAGGAAGTAGTTGTTCAGATTTCGCTCTCTGAGCTGCATCCGTTCCCGGATCACCCCTTTCAGGTGCGGGAGGATGCGTCCATGCAGGAAACCGCCGAAAGCGTTAAGGAATACGGCGTCCTCGTCCCCGCGCTGGCGCGGCCACGGGAGGACGGCGGTTATGAGCTGATTGCAGGCCACCGCCGCAAACACGCCTGCGAGCTGGCGGGGCTGGCCACCATGCCCGTCATTGTCCGCGACATTGACCGGGACGCTGCCACCATCATCATGGTGGACAGCAACCTTCAGCGTGAGAACATTCTCCCCTCCGAACGCGCCAAAGCCTACAAGATGAAGATGGAGGCCATCAAGCGGCAGGGCGCACGGACGGATCTGACTTCGCCGAAAATTTCGGCGAAGTTCCGCAGCGATGATGAAGTTGGTCAGGATGCCGGTGTGAGCGGAGATACCATCCGCAACTACATCGCCCTGACGCAGTTAGTCCCGGAGCTTCAGCAGATGGTGGACGAGAAGAAAATCGCCCTCAGTCCCGCTTATCAGCTTGCGGCGCTGACACCCAAGGAACAAGGGATGCTTCTGGAAACCATCGACAGCGAACAGACCACCCCCTCGCTCTCGCAGGCACAGCGGATGAAAAAGCTCAGTCAGAGCGGCGAGCTGAACGAGGACACCATGCTCTCCATTATGATGGAGCAGAAGAAACCGGAGAAAAACGACATTACCCTTTCCGGTGAAAAGCTCCGCAAATATTTCCCACGTTCCTATACCCCATTTCAGATTGAGAACACCATCTTCAAATTACTGGACGCATGGCAGAAAAAGCGCCAGCGCGACCAGAGCCGTTGAGCGGACAAGCAGTTTGTTTGTCCGCTATTTTCATGCCAAAAGGAGGACGCCATGTATATCAACACGTTCAAATACACGCCCAAAGATGTGAGCTGCCAGCTCTGTACCGAGTATGTGAAAAAGCTGGGCTGTACCGCCCTGCGCTGCCCGTGGCTGGCCGAGCGCATCGAGGCCGGTGTGGTCGGCTACCGCGAGGCAGTCTTAGAGACATTTCCCCATGAACGCCGCCTGTTCCAGCGCCTGAACCTGCTGATCAAGCACTATCCCGGAAGCCTTTGGAGCAACGAGCAGCATGAGCGCCGAATGCAGTATCAATGTGCCGTGCAGGGCTACCGCCGCCGCAGGGATACCAACGCCTATTATGCGGCCATGTACCTGCTGACCTCCAACGACGACATTTACCGCCGCACGGCAAATTGCTTCTGCAAGGACGGGATCGAGTTCGGCTATGCGGTGCTGAAAAACACCTCGCCGCACAACTACGCACTGTTCATGGCAGCGCGCGACCTCTGCGACAAGACGGAGGCCGTCACGATGGCGGACTTGGCGGAACCGGAGGTCATTGACCCGGAGGCGCTGCGCCTGATCGTCAACGCCACTCTGATCGCCCGCTATGGGCTTGCCGCCTTTCAGATCAGAGCGCGAGGTGCCGAATATGAACGCTGATGATTTTGTCGGCGGTCACAGCATCCTTGCGCTGGAGCGCTTTATGGACGAAACCCGCCACATGATTATTTTCGATGTCCTGTCGTGGAAATCCCCCGTAGGCGAAAAGGGCGAACGGCTGCGGCTGTTCCTCTCCGACGTGGGATATGCCAAGGCGCAGGCATCCGAGAGGCGCGGAGAAATCAAAATCCGCAAACACGCCGCCGTCATTGAGGGGCATATCCTCCCTGACCGGAAAAAGCGGCGTCACTAAAATGATTGGAGGAATTACCATGAGCAGAGTAACAGAGCTGGAAAAAGCGCTGACCACGCTGTTCCGCAAGGGTACGGAGGTCGGCTACACGGAAACGGAGATCGACGAGTTTCTGGAAAACATCGACTATCACGCCCTGCTGCAAGCCGTTTGGAACAAGGCTGAAACGGTCTATGCCTACCGCGCAGACGGCAAGAATGCGCTGAGCTTGGACTATCGAAGCTCGGAGCTGTTCAAACAGCGAGCGACGCTTCTCTATGAGGATGTGGGCGACAGCTATATCGGCGCGGTGTTTGCCGCCCGGTCGATGGAGCTGTGGCTGCTGGAGGATATGGGCTTTGCCGTCGTTGCCAAATTCAGCGTGAACGCCGGAGAAGGCGAATACGTCACCGAGTACCGCGTCTACAAGGGCAGCGATTGGGCGGACAGCGAGATTTCTCTGGATTTGGAGGACTTGGTGGCCGAGCTTGCCGCCCTGTGCGATCCCTACTACGAACACGAGCAGCCCATCTATGAGCTGTGATGTGGGAAAGGAGTGAAAACGGAGCGGCTTCCCCATGCGGGAAACCATTCAGAACACAAACGGCAAGCAGTTTCACGCCGTCAGCCTATCCGGTGGCAAGGACAGTACCGCCATGCTGCTTTTGATGATCGAACGGGATATGCCCATCGACATGGTGCTGTCAGCGGACACCGGCATGGAGTTCCCGGAAATGTACGAACACCTTGCCAAACTGGACGAGCATCTTTTCCGGGAGCGCGGCATCCATATCACCACGCTGCGGCATCCCAAGGGCTTTGAATACCTGATGTTCGACGAACCCAAGCAGAAGCCCCGCAGTCTGGAAAACCGTGCAAAGCTGGGCATCCCGCCCTACGGCAACGGCTGGCCGGGAATCCGCGTCCGCTGGTGTACCGGGCAGCTCAAAACGCACCTCATCACCAAGGAGGTCAACCGGCTCAAAGGCGAGCTGGGCGCGATCCACTATGTCGGTATCGCCGCCGATGAAGCGTGGCGCTGCAAGGATGAGCGGTATCCCCTCGTGGAATGGGGCATCACGGAGGCGCAGGCGCTCCAAGCCTGTTACGACCGTGGCTTTGACTTCGGCGGGCTGTATGAGATTTACCACCGTGCGTCCTGCTGGTGCTGCCCGTTCCAGCGTATCGACGAGCTGCGGAAGCTGCGAAAGCATCACCCGGAGCTGTGGGAAAAGCTGCTGGAGCTGGATCGCCGTGCGCTGGCGCAGTTCGGCACCGGCCCGCTGGGACAGTTCAAGCAGAACTGGAGCGTAAAGCGGCTGGATACGCGGTTTGCCGAGGAGGACGGCCAAACAGGTTGACTGCCCTGCGGAAAGGATTGAAGCAATATGGCTGTATTTCGCGTTGAACGGACGCGGGATTACACGGTGATGTGCAACCATCACCTGAAAGACAGCAATCTTTCCCTGAAAGCCAAGGGGCTGCTCTCCATGATGCTCTCCCTCCCCGACGAGTGGAATTACACCACGCGGGGGCTGGCTGCGATCTGCAAGGAGGGCGTGGACGCCATCGGGAAAACGCTCAAGGAGCTGGAGCTGGCGGGCTACATCATCCGCCGTCAGCTTCGCGGCAAGGACGGGCGCATTTCCGACACGGAGTACACCATCTTCGAGAAGCCCCGAAAGCCCTCTCCACCGGATACGACTTTACCAGATACGGAAAACCCGTATCTGGATAACCCGGATACGGAGGCACCGGATACGGATAATCCCGCGCAATTAAATACTAAGAAATCTAATACTCAAAAATCAAATACTGATCTATCAAGCACTCATTCATTCTTTCTGCCTGCGGCGGACGGAATGACGGACGGATTTGAGAAAAAAGCGGAGATCAGAGAGCAAATCGAATACGACATTCTCTGTCAGCAGTATGACCGGATGCAGCTTGATGAGCTGGTGGAGATTATGCTGGAGGTTGCTATGAACCGCAGCCCCACAGTCAAGATCGGGCGGGATGCGGAGTATCCCACCGGCTTCGTGCAACAGCGCTTTGAAAAGATCGCCTCCATGCACATCGAAAAGGTCATGGACGGTATCCGCGAGAACACCACCCGCGTTTGGAATACGAAAGCCTATCTCATGGCGGCGCTGTTCAATTCCGTTTCCACCATCGACAACCACTATGCCATGCTGGTCAATCACGATTTTCACGGCGGCCCCTAAAGGCCGTCATTTTTCATGCCCGATTCCGGGAGAAAGGATTTGATACCGATGAAACGCCCCCTTGCCTACATCACCGCTCCGTGGAGCGAGAATGAGTTTGAGAACACCGAAAACGCCGCCAAGTATTGCAGGGCGGTCTATGACGCGGGCTTTTCGCCCGTCTGCCCCGCGCTGTTTTTGCCGCTGTTCCTGCGCGATGAGATTCCGCAGGAGCATAAAGACGGCATCGACATGGCGCGGGAGCATCTGCGCCGCGCTCGTGTGCTGGTGGTTTGCGGCAGCACCGTGGATGAAAGCGTGAAAAACGACATCGCCGTGGCCGAGCGCCTGCGGATCACCGCCACCACGCTGGACGGCATCCTGACCGTCAAGGGACAGGGGCGCAGAAATGAATGAGCATCTTCTGCACCGGCTGGTGGTACCGCCTTAGTGTCCCGGCATTCTCCCTGCAAATCCAAGGAAAGGAGCGTGATAAGTCATGCAGGAAGAAGTTGAACAGAGAATCGTATCCCTGATGATCTCCTGCGGAAAGCTGGGCGAACAGGAATTTCGCAAAGCCATTGCCAAGCTGCTGGAGCAGCTAAAAAGCGGCCATCAGAAGCATCAGTACAGCAAGGCCAATCCCCACGGAAAAATGACCGTCAAGCAGCTTGCCGCCAAGGATAAGGGATTGCAGAGCATTGAAGTCACCGATCAGAATATCGGCTCATTCAACCGGATTGCCCGGAAGTATGGCATTGACTTCGCTCCATTCAAGGTCAAGGGCGAAAAGCGATACATGGTGTTCTTCAAAGCGCCGGACGCCGACGCCATGACCGCCGCGTTCAAGGAATACACTGCCAAACAGGTCAGGAAGGCGGAACGCCCCTCGGTGCTGGAAAAGCTGCAACACTTCAAGTCGCTCATTCAGGCGGCTGTGGTGGACAGGACAAAGCGGAAGGAGCTGGAACGATGAAGCAAGTCAACGTCAAAAAGCTCATCCTTCCCAATATTCCGTATGTGTTCATCGCGCTGCTGGCCACCAAGGTCAGCGAGGCGGTGCGGCTGGCTCCCGGTTCAGACGCTTCCACGAAGCTCCTGAACATTATGACCGGCCTGAACACGGCGTTTCACTCCCTTGTCCCCAGCTTTCATCCCATTGACCTGTGCGTGGGCGTTGCCGCCGCCATCGCCATTCGGCTGGCGGTCTATATCAAGGGCAAAAACGCAAAGAAATTCCGCAAAAATCTGGAGTACGGCAGCGCCCGTTGGGGAAACGCGGAGGACATCAAGCCCTACGTCGATCCCGCATTTGAGAACAACATCATTCTCACGCAGACGGAGCGGCTGACGATGAATAGCCGCCCCAAAGACCCGAAAACGGCGCGGAACAAAAATGTCCTGATCGTCGGCGGCAGCGGTTCGGGCAAGACCCGCTTTTGGTTGAAGCCCAATCTGCTCCAATGCACATCAAAAACCTATCCCACCAGCTTCGTCGTCACCGATCCCAAAGGGGACATCGTGGTTTCCTGCGGCCATGCGCTGCAAAAGAACGGGTATCAGATCAAGATTCTCAATTCCCTGAACTTCAAGAAGTCCATGCACTACAACCCGTTCGCCTACATCCACTCGGAAAAGGACATTTTGAAGCTGGTCACGACGCTGATCGCCAACACCAAGGGCGAGGGTAAAGCCGGTGACGATTTCTGGGTGAAAGCGGAAACGCTGCTCTACACCGCCCTTATCGGGTACATCCACTATGAAGCGCCGGTGGAGGAACAGAATTTCTCTACGCTCATTGAGTTTATCAATGCGATGGAGGTGCGTGAGGACGATGAGGACTTCAAAAATCCGGTGGACTTGATGTTCGACGAGCTGAAAAAGCGCAAGCCAGACCACTTCGCCGTCCGCCAATATGCCAAATTCAAGCTAAGTGCCGGCAAGACAGCTAAGAGCATCTTGATTTCCTGCGGCGCACGGCTTGCGCCCTTTGACATTCAGGAGCTTCGGGAGCTGACGGCCTATGACGAGCTGCAACTGGACACGCTGGGCGACCGGAAAACCGCCCTGTTCATCATCATGTCCGACACGGATGATACCTTTAACTTTCTCATTTCCATGTGCTATACCCAGCTTTTCAACCTGCTTTGTGAAAAGGCGGATGATGTGTACGGCGGACGCTTGCCGGTTCATGTCCGCTGCCTGATCGACGAGGCCGCGAATATCGGCCAGATACCGAGGCTTGAGAAGTTGGTAGCGACGATCCGTTCCAGAGAAATCTCCTGCTGCCTTGTCTTGCAGGCACAGAGCCAGCTCAAAGCCCTGTATAAAGACAGCGCGGATACGATCATCGGCAACATGGACTGTTCCATCTTTTTGGGTGGAAAGGAACCCGGTACGCTGAAAGAGCTGGCGGCGGCGCTGGGCAAGGAAACCATCGACAGCTATAACACCGGCGAGAGCCGTGGCCGCGAGGTTTCCCATTCGCTGAACTATCAGAAATTGGGCAAGGAGCTGATGAGCGTGGATGAGCTTGCCGTGCTGGATGGCGGCAAGTGCATCTTGCAGCTTCGCGGCGTCCGCCCGTTTCTGTCCAACAAATATGATCTCACCAAGCATCCCCTCTACCGCTACACAGCGGATTATGACAAGAAATACGCCTTTGACATAGAGCGTTTTCTGTCCCATCGCCTCAAGCTCAAGCCGGATGATGCAGTTGAGGTGTATCAGGCAGACCTTTCCGGTGAACCTGTCGCCTGACGGCGGCAGCCTGTTTTGACAACGACTCGATGAAACTTCGTGGAAGAAATGTACCCTCCAAAATCTAAAACATATTTTTCGGAGGTACTATTTATGGCTTTCTTTAATTCTGCTGTTGGTGTTCTTCAGACCCTCGTTGTGGCGCTGGGCGCTGGCCTCGGCATTTGGGGTGCGATCAATCTGCTGGAGGGCTACGGCAACGACAACCGTGCGATGCGTTCCTGACTGAAAAGGTCAGGCACAGGTCGAAGGACGAATGAAGTCCAAAACCTTGGAGAACTGATATTTCGATGGATGAAATGAGGGGGTAACGCCCCGAAGCGTCCACACTAATACTCCGACTGGCATAGGTGCGCAACCGCCGATTGTCAGAAGCTCGGTGAAGTCGGCAGAGAGATGCCGTAGTTTTGGCTGCAAGGCTGAACTCGAAAGCTGTCCAGAGGTGGATAGCGCATCCTATATGCCGGGTGTCAGCCGCACATGGTTAGTATGTATGGAAATACTGACGAACTTCTGAATGTACAAGTCTAAACGTTGATACCATCGAAACGGTGGTACTCCTTATACGGAGGTATTCGTGGACAAGTAAAAATGGTTGTTATGAAAGTCCATGTGCCGTTACAGGCGGCACGATTCGTAAAGAATTGAATACAGGCTTAGAGGAAGAACCTAAATGCGGCCCATGATAGAAATATCGGAACGCAGGAAGCTGAAAACATTTAGCCTGTTGCAAGGCTGCGAGATGGTGGATGGGAATACCTTCGTGAGAAGGCAATAACCATTCTTTGTTTCAGTGAAAGTAGTGGCGTAGTACCTATGAAGCCGTGAAAAAGTAAACGGTGGAGGAAAGGCCACAAGTCGAATTTGGCAAAAGAAGCACACACAAAGTGTCGCAAGCCCTGTATGACCAAATTCGATGGAACGCCGTGTGCGGTGAAAGCTGCACGCACGGTGTGGAGCCGGGGAAAAGCTGGAGATCATATCAAATGCTTACCTATGGCTATCTGGTGCTAAATCTCAGGGCATGAAGCAGTTCATGGCTAATTAAAGGGAACAAAAAGAAAGGAAAAGCACAATCCAGACGGTATCAGCGGCAGGCTACAAGAATAAATTGT
>OMFM01000632.1_pt1 | contig 13420 bp, 8 predicted proteins | sample 1645661 | NCBI WGS metagenome assembly OMFM01 (sample SAMEA103958128, study PRJEB25191) | human gut metagenome | reverse complement strand
TACACCCCGTCCGCCATGCCTTCCGCCAGCCATTGCTGATACACCGGCGTCACCAGCAGATATTCCTCCGCCGGATTCGATAAATACCCCATCTCCACAAGGAAGCACATCATCTTCGCCCAGTTGTTGCCGACATAGTTGTCGTTCAGCCGCACCATGCCCGTGGAGTTCGCCAGCGTCATTCCGACACGCGTTTTCATCGCGTCCAGCAGCTTCTGCCCCATTTCGCGGTAGGTGTCCGCATCCGCAACCGCTTTGGCATAGTCGCTGTTCAGCGGGCCGTAAACCTGTATGCCGCGCTTGCTGCGGTTGCTGGAGTTGTTGCAGTGCAGGCGGAGCATGATCTGCGCGCCGCCCGCTTCCGCGATTTCACAGCGTTCGATGTTCGTGTGGAACGTCGTTTGATCTTCGCGGGTCATGACGACGTTCGCGCCCTGCCGAAGCAGCTCGTCGCGCAGGAGCATTCCAATTTCCAGGCAGACAATGCTCTCGCGGCGATTCGTCTTGGTTCCCTGTGCCATGCCGCCCTTGCCGCTGGTCGAGCCAGTCAGCCCCGGTCCAATCGGCTCATTGACGAAGCGTCCGTTTTCCTGATGTCCCGCGTCAATGCAGACGGTCACGCCGCTCAAACGCCCCTCCTGCCGCTGCGGCGCTTCCGGCGCCTGATAGCCCTTGCGCACGGTCGCTTCTTTCTTCATGCTGCCCGCTCCGCTTTTCACCTGCACGGTGAACTGCGTCCGCGCGAAGGTCAATTCACTGACGACGTCGCCCTCGTAATGCCCGTTTTCGTCCGGGTAAACCGGCTGGGTGACGGTCTGTTCCTTGCTTCGCCAGTAGAGGAGCATGTAGTCCGTCCCGGCGGCGTTGAACGCGTAGTGGAATCCCTCCGGCGTTTCCGTCAGCACAAAATCCGTCACTTTCGCGTTGCTCTTCCCGGTCGGCTTCTGATAATCCGCAGCCTTCGGAAGCGTCGTCGATGCCTTGCCGATGCTGCCCGTCGTGCGCGCCGAGGTCAGCGCAACGCTCGTTTTGCCGCCCGCGCCGGAGTAGGCAAGGGAAACATCGCCCTCAAAATGCCCGTCCTCGCTGTACAGCATCATCCAGCCTTTTTCGGCGGGCGTTGCGTATTCGAGGATGACGAACGGGTCTTGCGCGCCCGCATCAAAGGCATAATGCAGCGCGTATTCCGATGCCGTAAGTGTGATGGACACGCCGGCCGCCTGTGCGGTCGTCGCGCAGAACAGCGCCAGTACCGCGCAGAGCAGCAGCGACAGCAGCCTTTTCATCTTTTTTCCCCTCCGTGTTCCTTTTTCCAGCGGCGAATCAGCTTCTGAATGCGACCCCACAGTGTCCGCGACTTTTTCAGCGCCACCGCCGCGTCCAGCGCCCCCTGCCGGTACAGGTTGTTGTTCGGCTCGCGGCGAATCGCCTCGCGGTAGGACTGATGTGCTGATTCATACTGTTCTAGTGCCATGAGGACTTTTCCCTGCATGGCGTACCACGCACTGTCGCGGGTGGATGCGCGCAGGAGCTGCCGCAATGCCGCTTCAGGATTGTCCTGCCGGAGCATCTTTGCCGCCAATGTCAGCGCATCCTGCTGGTCAAGTTCGCGGTTGAAAGCAGCGGATGCCGTCGTCCGGTTGACCGCCAGCTTCATCGCTTCTTCGTACGCCAGATTCAGCGTAATCATTTTTTCCTGCGCGGCTTTTCGTTCCGTTTCGTCCTGAAATTTATCGGGATGGCAAGTTTTTACCAATTTGCGATATGCTGCGCGCACCTGATCCGCGTCGGCAGACGCTTCCAACCCCAATACGCCAAATGGATTCCGCATCGCCAACACCTCCTGTTTGCTCTGCGGCTGTTTTGCTATCCTAAGAGTGTGTTTCTAAAATGAGACCGGTGCAGTTTCGAGCAGATTTTCTTGCAATTCAAGGATGAAAACCGAAGGTTTACTGGCGGTAAATCGAGGTTTGAAGACGCAGAAGTGCAAGAAAAGATGCCGAAAATGCTGCCGGGTGAATTTAGAAACACACTCTAATTCACTCGAAGGCACGCAGGTTGTCCCACGGAATCAGCAGCCAAGCGCCTGATTCATGGAGCCGTCGCAGTCAGCGCATCCAACAGCAAGGGATGTGATGCTGCCTGGCATATATCAATATCCGAAGCCATGAATTTTGAACAGTTCATGGTCATCCTTCGTAATCCCGTCACTCGAACTTCTCGCGCCGGATTTCCGCGCCCAGCGAGCACAGCTTGTCCTCCAGATGCTCATAGCCGCGGTCGATGTACTCCGGCTCGTAGATTTCCGTCACACCGCGCGCCATCAGACCCGCAATCACCAGCGCCGCGCCCGCGCGCAGGTCGGTGGCCGTTACCGGTGCACCGTACAGCTCCGGCACGCCCTCGATAATCGCCGTCGCGTTGTCCACAAATTGAACGTGTGCGCCCATATGGCCAATTTCGGTCAGATGCTTCAGCCGCGATTCAAAGATGGTTTCGCGGACGATGGACTGTCCCATCGCTGTCGTCAGCAGCGTACTCATCGGCTGCTGCAAGTCGGTCGGGAAGCCCGGATACACCTGCGTCTTGATGTTCACGCCGCGGTAGCCGCACAGCGTTCCGCGCACACGCAGGGTATCGTCGGATTCCGTCACGCGCGCGCCCATTTCCAGCAGCTTCGCCGACAGCGCTTCCATATGCGTCGGAATGCAGCCTGTCAGTTCCACATCGCCGTGCGTCGCCGCCGCCGCAATCATCAGCGTGCCCGTCTCAATCTGGTCGGGGATGACGGTGTAGTTTGCGCCGTGGAGATAATCGCGCCCGAAGATGCGGATAACATCCGTGCCCGCGCCCTTGACGCGCGCGCCCATCGAGTTCAGGAAGTTCGCCAAATCCACGACATGCGGCTCCTTGGCGGCATTGTAGATAATGGTCGTGCCGTGTGCCTTGGCAGCGGCGAGCATCACGTTAATCGTCGCGCCGACAGATACGCAGTCAAAAACAACGTCCGTGCCCGTCAGCACGTCCGCTTTCGCCTTGATGCGCCCGCCCATCTGTTCTACATTTGCGCCCAGCATCCGGAAACCCTTGAGGTGCTGGTCAATCGGGCGCGACCCGATTTCGCATCCGCCGGGCTGGTATACTTCCGCCTGACCACGCCGCCCCAGCAGCGCACCCAGCAGGTAGTAGCTTGCGCGCAGGCGCTGCGAATCGCGGTAGGAGACCTGCCAGCCTTCCGCCGGGCGCGGGTCAACGGTCATGAAGCGGTTCGGCTCGTAATCCACCTTCGCACCAAGGCTGCAAAGAATATCCACCAGCGCATGAACATCCGAAATATCCGGCAGATTCTCAATGGTGCAGGGCTCGTCGCACAGTAGCGTCGCGGGAATGACCGCCACTGCCGTGTTTTTACCGCCGCTGATGTGTACCGTTCCCTGAAGCGCGTGACCGCCCGTGATGAGCATTCGTTCTTTCATGAACATGGTATCCGGCATAGTGCCGGCTCACCTCCTGCTGCAATGTTTCAAAACGGAGCAGCCTGCGCGCCCCGGTATATTCGCAAAGTGTCTGAACGCGGAATGTCCGCTAATGAACATTCCGTGGACATTTTATTATAGCATAGGAAGCGCATTTGTGCAACCTTCGCATTTTGAAAAAGTCCGGCAGCGCTTTTCCCCTTGACTTCACCGGCGTTTCGCGTTACAATTTCAGTGTAACGCAGGAGGTGTTTCCCTACATGGAACAGAGCATGGATTTGCCGCAGGGCTATCAGATACGACCGCTGACGACCGATGACCTTGACCAGTACAACGCCCTGCTTCGTTATGCCTTTCAGGTGACGGAGCAGGAACTGTTCGACACCGGCTGGAAGGACGAGGAAATCAAGCAGTCCAAGTGCCCCGTGCTCAAGCGCGCGGACGTGCTGGGCTGTTTTGACCGCGAAACCCTCATTTCGCAGATTGCCGTCTACCCCTTGAAGGCGAATATCTACGACTCGGTGTACCCCATCGGGTTCGTCACCAGCGTCTGCACCTACCCGGAATACACCGGGCACGGCATCATGAAGCGCCTGATGTACCAAGCGCTGGTACACATGCGGGAGCGCAAACAGCCCTTCGGGATGCTGTTCCCTTACTCCATCCCGCTCTACCGCCGCTTCGGCTGGGAAATCATCTCCAACAAAATCTCCTTCACCGTCAAGGACAGGCAGATCCCATCCAAGGCGAAAGCGCCCGGCTATGTCCGCCGCGTCAACTGGGAGAACAAGGATTTTATGAACCTCCACACGCGCTTTGCCAGCAGCACCCACGGGTGCCTGTTCCGCAACTCGCTGGCGTGGGAGGAATACTGGCGCTGGGACGAGGATGACACCGTCGTCGCCGTCTACTACGACCAGCACGCTACCCCGATGGGCTACATGGTTTATCTCATCAAGGATGATATCATGCACATCAAGGAAATGATTTACATCAACCGTGAGGCGCATGAAGGCTTGTGGGAATATATTCGCGCGCATGACTCGATGATTGACGAGGTGCGCGGAAATTCCTACTTCAACGAGCCGATTGCCTTTGAGATGGATGACGGCGATATCCGCGAGATGATTCGCCCGTACATCATGGGGCGCATCGTCGATGTGGAAGAGTTTTTACATCTATATCACTGTTCGCCGGAGGAAAAAGGCGTCTGCTTCGATTTGGATATTGATGATGCCTTCCTGCCGTGGAACAACCGCCCGTTCCGCGTCTGGTTCGAGGGCGGGAACTGCACGCTGACCGACCGCGACCCGGACTACGAGCTGCGCATGAGCATCGCGACGCTCTCGACCCTGCTCATCGGCTACAAGACCGCCGCGAAATTAGCGCGCATCGGGCGCATCACAGGCTCTGACGAAGCGATTGCCCGTCTTGACCACGCGCTGCTGCATGAAGCCCCCTATATTTCCGACTACATCTGACCAACGTATCATGCGGCTGCGCTGGCAGTCGCATTTTTCATACAAGGGAGTTCCTCCCTTGACCCTTTCGCGCGATTGAGTTAGTTGCATCTACTTACTGTTCTCGCGTGTTTATGCAGGGTTTCGCCTCTGCGGAGGCGACCAGAGGGCTTTCCGATCGCCCTCTGGACTGCTTCGGTGCCCTCTTGCATAGTAGATTTTTATTGTTTCTTTGATTTAGTTTGTGTACCCCTTCGTTCCCCCATAAACACTACTGCACAGGAACATGGGAGGGAATGCGAAGGGGTCAAGGGAGTGCCCGCAGACTTCGTCTGTTTTCATTGCCCCCTTGTCGCGCCCGCAGGCGCGAAACCCCTGCGATTTCATTGCATTAGGAGGGATTTACGATGTTCATTTTCCTGCTCATCCTGTTTGTCTGCATCCTGCTGCTGCCCTCGTGCGCCCGTGCCGACGAAGCCCCCGCCGCGCATCAGCGACGCTCTTTGCAGTCCCTCCACGACGCGTTCAGCAGCGCCGCCAATTCCCAGTACGCCTATTCCATCGCGCACCGCCTCGCCACTGACCTCCATCTCCATAATAACGCCACCTACGGCGGTCGTCAGGCAGGCAGCGACGCGGAACACGCCGCAGCGGATTATCTCGCGGACGAAATGCGCCGAATCGGGCTGTCCGACGTCGAAAAGGCGGCGGCGAAGTGCGATAAGTGGCAGTTCAACGGCGCATCCTTCACCGTGAACGGCACGGAATACCCTGTTTATACCTACGCCACGGCATCCACCGTCCCCGAAGGCATCACCGCCCCGATTGTCTATGTCGGGCGCGGCACAATGTATGACTATGAGGGTGTGGATGTCAAGGGCAAAATCGTGCTGGTGGATATTGACCAGCGCGCCGACTGGTGGATTACCTACCCCATGCTGGAAGCGGAGCATCAGGGCGCAGCTGCGATTCTCGCGGCGAACGTCGGCGGTTTCGGGCAGGTCGCGGACGACGCGCTGAACAGTCAGGATATCTGCGGCCCGACGAGCATCCCAACCTGCTCCATCGGCGTTCGCGCAAGCCGTGAAATCCGCGCGCAATTGCCGCACGGCACTGTACTGGGAACACTGAAGGTGGATAACACCGTTGAAATCGGCAAGGGGACAACCTACAACGTCACCGGGCGCATCCGCGGCAAGTCCTCCGAATTCCAGATTCTCCTCGGCGGTCACTATGACACGCACTTCTGGGGCTTTCAGGATGACTGCTGTGCCGTCGGGCTGGTGCTGGCCGCCGCAAAAGCCATGCTGGATAGCGGTTTCGAGCCGGAAAATGACATCGTGTTCTGCCTGCACGGCGCGGAGGAATGGGGTTCAAGCTACACGCAGTTCGACTGGACGGTCGGCGCGTGGGAAATGATTAACACCCTGCACCCGGAGTGGGTCGGCAAAACGCTGGCGTTCCTGAATTTCGAGCTGCCAGCATATGAGTTCGCGACGTACACCACAACCTATTCCGCGCCGGAAATGTTCTCGCTCCTGCGCGACTTCACCACGCGCTATCCCTACGCGCCCAAACCGCAGGGCTGCTTCCCGGATGGCGTGCTGACCGAAGGCTATCAGACCTACACCTATTCCGATGATTTCTCCTACTACGCGGCAGGCGTTCCATCCACGGTCAACGGCTTCCTGCTGCAAAAGGACATGGAACACGTTCACCCGTTCTACATCGACTATTACCATACGCAGTACGACACGCCCGACACCTACAACGACGCGGTGATGGCGTTCAACCTGCGCTATTACGGCGCACTGGCGATTTACATCGACCAGATGCCCGCCTTGCAGCTGGATTTCACCGCGCAATATACACGCCTGAAAGATGCGCTGGATGCGGACATTTTCGCGCAATCCGGCGCGGATGCTGCTTTGTACCGCGGCGTTGTCGAATCCCTTCTGCCGCCCGCACAGGCATTGAAAACGCGCATCGACACCCTGAACGCGCGCTATCTTGCCGCGGATGAAGCCGGTGATACCGCCGAAATGGCTCGCCTGCGTCAGGCGGGCCGCCCGCTGATTCGCAAGGTGCTGAACGCCTTCCGCTACTGCCAGAAGTACCTCTTGGGCTTGATGTACGAGCGCCCGATTGTGCCGCATAAGGCCCCGCAGGAGACCATTGCCCTGTGCCAGCACATCATTGACTGCTTGGTGCGCCACGACCCGGCAACGGCTGTTGACCAATATGTTGCGACGGTTAATAACTGCCTGGAAAGCTACTCCATTTATTTCTCGCCCGCGGTGATTGATACGCTGAATGATATGAACTGGGGCGCGGGAAATCAGGATAATTTGTACTTTGGGACGAATATCAACTTTGATAAGGCGGAAGTTGAGGAAGCGTCAAGGAGCGTGTATCAGCGGCGTGCGGAGATAGGCGGGGATTTTGCGAAGGAAATTCGGGTGTATCGGGATGCAATTGACATGGAGAAGAAGAAACTGCGCGCGGATGTGCACAAGGAAACCGAGGCAATCGGCTGGTTAAAGGACTTGCTGGGGTAAAAGGCGCCCAAGGGCTTTCCGATTTCTTTAAGCACTCCTATGTTCCTGCTCTTTTTATGCAGTCTGGCATTTATGGAGGTTGAAAAACAGCAAGCCGAACCTTTTCGCTCAGCTTGCTGTTTTATATTGTTTCCGCAAGAGAAAAAGCGCCGATAAATTCGAGCGTTAAACTTATACTCCGCTTTCCGAGCTTCTTCCGGCATGAAAGTCTCCATGAGCAGTATACACCTTCAGGCGGTTTTTTCTGCGCAGTGCAAAATCACTTTTTTTCCGGTAGACGCTCAAACGCCATTCGCGCCCCATTCCGGCACTGAATCACGCCGCAGTACCGAAACCCGAACCGCTCAATCTGGCGCTGCATCGGAAGATTCTGCGCATGGGTGTCAATTCGCAAGTGCGGCTGCATCGCCATCGCAAACGCCATCACCTCGGCAAACACGCCCCGATGTGTCCCGTCCGACGCAACGCGATGAATCGTCGCATACGGGCGGTCAGACAGCCACGCGCCGTCAATCTCCACATACGTCGGGTCATCCCCGGTCAGGAACGCGAACGCACCGTAAATCCCCGTATCATCTGCCAGCACATGCAGTCCGCCGCGCGCCATATCGCCGCGAAGCACCTCGTCCGTCGGATACCCCGGCTCCCACTGGTTCGGATTGCCCTGCGCTGCCATATACGCGCGCGCGGCATCAAACACGCGCCGCATTTCCGGCAAATCCGCCTCCGTCGCCCGTCGAATCATGGGTTGACCTCCTGTACGATGGTTTCGGAGATGATTATAGCGCATTGAAGGGGGCGTGTCAAATGTGAGAAATTTGGATTTTTTCGGATTACTATCGCAAAGCTCTCGAAAATCATGCATTTTTGCGGTTTGTAATCGCAAACGGCTTAAGCAGAAGTATCTGCCCTATTCTATTATCACACAGAACGACGCTCTCACATGTTCACAAAAAGTTTTCAAAAAAACCTCTTGACAAACGGGAGAAAATGAATACAATAGAGTCTGACGAAAGTCAAAGAAAGTCAAACCCTCGGAAGGAGGTTTGGTTATGAACACGAACCAGTTCACCCAGAAAACGATGGAAGCTCTCCAGCGCGCCCAACAAATCGCGGTGGAATATCAGCACATGCAGGTGGATGAGGAGCATATGCTGCTCTCCCTGACGGAAGATGCGAAGGCGCTCATCCCGCAGCTGCTGACCCGGTGCGGCATCAGCGTGGATGCTTTCCGTGCGGCGCTGAATGATGCGCTGTCCCGGATTCCGCGCGTGTCTGGCCCCGGCCGCGAGGCAGACAAGGTTTATATTTCCCCGGACTTCGAGAAGGCCCTGCTGGAGGCGGAAAACCGCGCCAAGCAGATGAAGGACGAGTACCTCTCCGTTGAACATGTTTTCCTCGGCATCGCGTCGAAGCCGAACGCCCACGTCAAGGAAATTCTGACCCGCATGGGCTACGACGAGAAGAAGTTCCTGAAGGAGCTGTCCGGCGTGCGCGGCGCAACCCGCGTGACCACCGACAACCCGGAGGAAACGTACGATGCGCTGAAGAAGTACGGCTCTGACCTTGTGGAGATGGCGCGGCAGCATAAGCTCGACCCGGTTATCGGCCGTGACAGCGAAATCCGCAACGTCATCCGTATTTTGAGCCGGAAGACGAAGAACAACCCGGTGCTGATTGGCGAACCGGGCGTCGGCAAGACCGCTATCGCCGAAGGGCTGGCGCAGCGAATCGTGCGCGGCGACGTGCCGGATTCGCTGAAAGACAAGACCATTTTCTCGCTGGATATGGGCAGTCTGATTGCCGGCGCGAAGTTCCGCGGCGAGTTCGAGGAGCGCTTGAAGGCGGTGCTTGCGGAAATCAAGCGCAGCGAAGGGCGCATCCTGCTGTTCATTGATGAGCTGCACACGATTGTCGGCGCAGGCAAGGCGGACGGCGCAATGGACGCCGGCAACCTCTTGAAGCCGATGCTGGCGCGCGGCGAGCTGCACTGCATCGGTGCGACGACGCTGAATGAATACCGCCAGTATATCGAGAAGGACGCGGCCTTGGAGCGCCGTTTCCAGCCGGTCATGGTGGGCGAACCGTCTGTTGAAGACACGATTGCCATCCTGCGCGGCCTCAAGGAGCGCTACGAAGTGTTCCACGGCGTGAAGATTCAGGACAACGCCCTGATTGCCGCCGCAACGCTCTCCAACCGCTATATCACCGACCGCTTCCTGCCCGACAAGGCGATTGACCTTGTGGATGAAGCGTGTGCCATGATTCGTACCGAAATCGACTCCATGCCGACAGAGATGGACGACATCAACCGCCACATCATGCAGCTGGAAATTGAGGAAGCGGCGCTGAAGAAGGACGACGACGAGCTGACCAAGGCGCGTCTGGCAGAGGTGCAGAAGGAGCTGGCGGAGCAGCGCGACGAGTTCAACCAGATGAAGGCGAAGTGGGAAAGCGAAAAGAACGCCATCACGAAGGTGAACAAGCTGCGCGAGGAAATCGAGCGCGTGAACGCCGAAATGGAACGCGCCGAGCGTCAGTATGACCTGAACAAGGCGGCAGAACTGAAGTACGGCGAGCTGCCGAAGCTCAAGAAGGAACTGGCGGCGGAAGAAGCCATCGCCGAGAAGTCCAAGGGCGAGGACAGCCTGCTGCGCGACAAGGTGACGGAGGAGGAAATCGCCCGAATCGTCGGCCGCTGGACGGGCATCCCGGTGGCGAAGCTGATGGAGGGCGAGCGCGAGAAGCTGCTCCACCTTGAGGACACGCTGCATCAGCGCGTCATTGGGCAGGATGAAGCCGTCAAGCGCGTCAGCGAAGCCATCCTGCGCTCCCGTGCGGGCATCCAAGACCCGAACCGTCCGCTGGGCAGCTTCCTGTTCCTTGGCCCGACCGGCGTCGGCAAGACCGAGTTGGCAAAAGCCCTTGCGCAGGCGCTGTTTGATGACGAGAAGAACATGGTGCGTATCGACATGAGCGAATACATGGAGAAATTCAGCGTATCGCGTCTGATTGGCGCACCTCCCGGATATGTCGGCTATGACGAGGGCGGTCAGCTGACTGAGCAGGTGCGCCGCAGGCCCTATTCCGTCATACTTTTTGACGAGATCGAAAAGGCCCACCCAGATGTTTCAAACATTCTCCTGCAGATACTGGAGGACGGCATTCTCACCGACAGTCAGGGACGGCGGATATCCTTTGCAAATACAGTGATAATCCTTACCTCAAACATCGGCGCAAAGGAGCTGACGGACAAAAGCTCCCTTGGCTTCGGCAGCAGCGTAATGACAGCTGCGGAGGAAAACAAGCGCATAAAAGCTGAGGTCACAAAGGAGCTGAAAAAGTTTTTCCGTCCCGAAATGCTTGGGCGCATTGACGAGACCATCGTATTCGGCAAGCTGGACGGAAACGAGACGGAAAGCCTTGCACGGAAGCTACTTGACGAGCTGAGAACACGTGCGCTTGCCATGAATATCTCCGTTGAATTTGCCCCCGAAGCGGTGACGAAGCTCATAAGCTGCGGCGAGAACGGAAAGCGTCCCGAAGCCCGTGCCCTGCGGCACATCATCACCGAGCAGATAGAAAATCTTCTCAGCATGAAGCTTATCGGCGGAGAAATATGCAAGGGCGACAACGTTATCCTCACAGCCGATGAAAACGGCTTCCGCTTTGCCTCCGACCAAAAGGTATAATACACCGACACAGCGCATATATATGACCAAAGCACATGAAAGGTGGTCATAAATTTGCCTAATGTCTTTTTAAGCCCCTCGACTCAGGAGTGGAACAAGTACGCCACGGAGGGCAACGAGGAACAGTATATGAATCTGCTTGCCGACCTGATGGAGCCCTATCTGCTGTCATCGGGCATAAGCTTTACACGGAACGATCCTGCAAGGAACGTTAACGGAGCGATACAGGACTCCAACAACGGCTGGCATGACGTTCATCTGGCGCTGCATACCAATGCGGGGGGCGGTCAGTATGCCAATGTTACACGGGGCGTTGAGATATACTACTCCCCCTACTCCGAGTACAGCAGGCGGCTTGCAACCATTATCGCAAACAATATGGAGACTATTTATCCTATCCCCGCCAAGGTGTCGGCGATACCCACCACATCTCTTGCGGAGGTGACAAGGACAAAGGCAGTGGCGGTGCTGGCTGAGCTGGGCTATCACGACAATTTTGAGGACGAAGCGTGGCTGAAAAACAATCTGGAGACCATTGCCCGCACACTGGTGCAGTCATTATGCGATTATTTCGGCATACCCTTTGTGGAGCCCGGACCTGTGAGAACGGGAGTAGCCGCAACTGACGGCTCCAACCTTAATATCCGCTGCTATCCCTCAACGGAATCCTACATTGTGGGAAAGATACCTGACGGCGGTCATGTAAATATTTACGGTGAATCCGGAAACTGGTACATTGTTAAATACGGTGACACAACGGGATATGCGGCAAAGGATTTTATAACGCTGACATAAAATAAAGCGGAGCATTCCATTTTACTGAAATGCTCCGCTTTTGTTTATTTATCCTTAAAATGCTGAACTATCAGATATACCGCTCCCGCAATTATCAATATGACTGCGCATATCACTATGGGGATATATCCGATGTTTTCTTCCGTAAGAAAGCTCATATCACGCCTCGAACTTAAAGGACTTGAAGTCAAAGTCGCTGCCGGGGAGGAATGCAAACGCTACCTTGCACTTGCCGCTTATTCCTTCAAGAGCAAACTCTCTGGGAGTGTATTCATCTGCACCCTTGAACTCGGCAAGAACACGCTTTTCGGTGTCGCCTGTGAAGATAACGTGAATACTGTTGAGGGGCAGGTGGGACTTACCTGTGATGATTATCTTTGTGGGCTGCTTCTCGCTGAAATCAAACTCGCCGAAATTCAGCATAACGTTGTTGCCTATTCCTGTAACTGCGTCAGGCTCGGCGGTAAACTTGTCACCGTAAACGCTCTCATTGTCCGCAGCGTTTATCTCGCCGAACTCCTTGTCGGGCTTCCGGAATACAAAGCCCTGAACGTTGTAGCCGTCATCGGACTCCATTACAAAGGTGTGCATACCCTTGAGCACCTTATTGAGCTTGAAGGTGTTGGGGATATAGGTGAGCCACTGGGGAGGCTCATGGTAGCTGAACTCGCCTATCATCTCGCCGCCCTCGCCGGGGATACCGTCATAGAAGCGGATCTTTACGGGTGTGGTGCAGTTTGCGAAGATGGGCACTGTTACAGTGTCGCTTCCTATGCTGCCGAAGTCAACGTTCTCGAAGCCAAACCAGCTGTTTTCATTTGCAAAGCCTGCGCCTCTTTCGATGCCGTTGCTGATGTTATCGGTCTGAACGGTGTGAAGTCCGCCAAGTACAAGCTCGTAGGGATTGAAGGAAGCTGCGCCCAGTCCCTCGCCTGTGAGCTTCAGGGCGGTAAGGATATGGTACTTCTCTGTGCCGTTCTTGCAGAGCGCTCTCAGGAAGAACTCGCCGTCGCCCTTGCAGCGAACTGTAATCTCGCCGTTTTCAACGGAAACTATCTCGGCGATATTGGACTTAATGCCGAGAACTGTTGTGATCCTAAACTCAATATCATTTGCGTAGGTCGCATTTGCGGGATATACCTTTGCTCTGAACTTCATCTCCTTGCAGTCGGGAGTGAATGTTCTGGAGTCGCTTACAAATTCTATCTTGCGGACAGGAATGTCGATAGTCTCATCGGGGCACTCGGCATTTCTGTGAGTGTTCTCTTCCATTGCGGAGATGCCGCTTACCTTGTCAGCCTGAACAGCCTTGAGGGTAACTGTGCTGTCGGGGAGAGAGGGAGAGGTTACCTTGACGGTGATATCCCCTGCTTCCTCCTTGGCTGCGATTATTGCAATAAGCTTGCCTGAGAAAAGTCTGCGGGAGGTTCCCTTGTACT
>OMFM01000624.1_pt1 | contig 13520 bp, 10 predicted proteins | sample 1645661 | NCBI WGS metagenome assembly OMFM01 (sample SAMEA103958128, study PRJEB25191) | human gut metagenome | reverse complement strand
GTCTTAGGGCTTTTGAACAGCAATCCCGTTCTCCCGTCATCAATCAAATAAGGAGAGCTGCCTATGGCATCACTTGCTACCAACACGCACCCATTGGCCATGCTTTCGTTGGCTACGGCTCCCCAACCTTCGTTTTTGTCACTTGTAAAGAGGAATACGCTGTGCTGCCGCATATCAGCTAACAACATATCATTCGGCTTCGCACCCACGAAACGAACGACATCCGTCACGCCCAAATCTGATGCAAGTTGTTGCGCAACTTTTTCATACTCGCCGTTTCCATACATGTCAAGTACAAAACGATACCCCTTTTCTTTGAGTCGGCGAGCCATCAACACAGGCAACTCCGGATGTTTCCACATCAAATATCTAGAACACCACATAAGTGGTGAGATATTTGATGTGGAAACATCCGAGGCTGCTTCAACATCAAATTTTTCCACTCGCGTGAAATACCCCCATTTGTAACAGCGTCCACGATAAGTCCTAAGCTTGCGCTGGTCGCCTGTGGCAAAAGCACTGCAACAAAGTTTGTAAATCGGCTTCCTACTCCAGCATCCGAAATGATAGGCAAGAAACATTTTCAGAATGGCCGGAGAGAACAAGTTTATAAGACCGCGTTTCATCCATCGCTCACTCATGTCAAAAGAAAATAGCCCCAGTTTCATCCTTTCTTTCTGGAAAGGCAAAGCCTGCACACCAGAAAATACACAGCACTCAGCTGTACGTGCCAAATCCATAGCCTTGGAATAAGCATCTTGCGATTCCCATGCCCGCAGCAAATAGGGGCGATCACCATAGTCATGTGCATCACCTTTGCGGTGGTCTCCCAGCAAGTTGGCAAGCTCCACAAAGCAATAACTATGGTCTGTTAGTTCCCATAATTCATCAGCGACATTCGCCTGATGGTTATTTAGAATAAGAGAATAGAATACGAGTTCCATTTTGTCTATAGAATTTATTCGTTTTCTATTTTTTCCATTGCTGTATTCCATACTTCCACACTATACATACTGCTTACCAAATCTCCTTGATTGGCGTAGGACAGCAAATCCGTCTGTGACAGGCTAACTATTCTTTTTATGTCATCTCGGAAATCTTTTTTAACTGGGCTAACGGTGAAATATTTTACCCCGTTCAATTGTGGATATTGTATGGTAGAAATGACGATGCGATTGTGATATAGAGCTTCGATTATCTTTGATGGAAAATTACATTGATTTTCTGGAAACCGAATATCGCGTGTGCTCAACTGAAAAGAAACATCATGCAATAATTCTAAGTAATCCTTGAATGGCAGTTGTCCGTGCCAATGAATATTGCTGTATTTATTAACATACTCTTGCAACAATACTTCGTTTCCTTTGTTCCCGGTAATATGCAATTCACAATCGGGCAATTTTGAAAATGCGTCAAGCACCATTGGAAGCATGGATATTTCCTCTGAAAGAGCCCCGGAGAGCAAAAATGTACTTTTCACTTTTTTTATTTCCGGTAGTTTTTCATTGCCTTGCGGAATAACGCCTGGAAGGATAGTTGAATTCTGTTTTCTAAACAATGAAGAATTGGCCAAACAGATACGTCCATGTGCCCAATTGATAAGTTTCAAATATATCTGGTTCAGCCCAAATCCACGATTGACTGGCGTGAAGTCCAAGACAATCACATTCAATTGAACCGATGGCTTAAATAGCTTCAGCAGCAAGAACAATAAGGCATTAAGCGTGTTCACATTATAAAACCATACAGATGATTTTGGAGGGATTAGTCGAAAAATAGCAAACTGCTCTTTGAATGTGGCCAGTTTCCGCCACAGACCTCTTTTCCCACGCCACTTGTCATAAATCAGTTCGGAACGTTTGTCTTTGAACGCCTCTGGCTGCATCTCTCCACCTACATACAGCGGCAAGCTGCTATACACCTTGTCAAACATTCCGCCGCTCATCAAATTGAAAGAAAAATTACAGGCGGCAAACGATAGTCCATATTTTGCAATGAATGGCTCAGGTAAAATGCTTGTCCAAAATATGCGAATTTTTCTCATAATATAATATTCATCTTAAACTAAGTAAGTAGCAAATTAATTGTTCTACAATTCCATCACGGGCTAATGTGAAGTTTGGTTTTTGCACCCATAAATATTCTCCGTTCATCGGATATTTTCAGCAACGATATCTTTCGGAATGAAACCTTAAGAATTGAGCGGAATATGTCAAAAAAACGAGGTCATCCATGTAAGATTGAGTAGTATGCTTGATATAAGATTGTATGAGTCATCATAGGGTATAGCTGTTGGGGCGCCATACGTGACTTACTTATTCTCTCCTTACGGCATTATTCACATTATTTTCATAAATATCCATGTGCGCATATAATATCATGGAATACACTACAATAACATTAATAAGATATACAGGACTAAATGGTCGTTGATAGTATCCGAATGACAATATAATTGCACTGTACAGATACTTTTTATCAGCTATACCAAACTTAAACAACAAAAATAACGGAATGTATGTGATAATTATGCCAAAAATCCCATCGGCGGCAGCTGGGGTGATGAAATTACTGCTGATATCCTTCGTTTTATCAGCTACATTAAACAAATTAGATGCGCCTACACCGATTATCGGAGACATCTTAAAAATCCTCCAAGCCTCATCTAATTGGTTTATTCTGCTATCGCCTTTTATTGACCCAGTCTCTTCATTATATTCCAAACGGCCAAATGTGGATATATAGTAATCATTGTTATACATTGAAATGCCTTTGAGCAGCACAAATAAGAGTAACCATATACCCAATAGTTGTTTCCGTTTATTTTTATAGAAAAACAGAATATACAGAGTGACTTGAACAAAATATGCAAGAGACAAGGTTGTCATTAAGCCGATTAACAGGATTATTTCAGTTTTCTTGTTGCCGATAAATAATTTATTGAATAACAGTGCATATATGCCCCAACAGGCTAACGCACCAGGCTCATCATAAAATCCGGCATTACGGCAAATTTGTTCAAAACTATTAGTTGCAAAAAGACCATAGAATGCGCCGGGCCTACCATCTTCTTCTATGAAAAGGAAAAGCGGGTGCAATATATTACATAAAACTAGAAGAAATCCCAAAGAACCCAGAATGACCTGTAGTAAATGCCAATTTACAAACAGTTTTATAAAATCCTTATCTTTATACTTATATTGTATCCCTAATAGAAAGAATGTTGTTATCCCTACTGCCAATCGAGTAACATAAGATGTGTCATAGTGGATTGCCCCATAAGCAATCCACACTAAACTTTGAATAAAAATTATGTTGAATATTCGACGAGGGATATATAGAGCTTTTAACGAGAAAGCGTACAGCGCGATCAGAGGGAACAGAATAAGATAATTTATCTTGTAATTTGGCAGGAGCCCCGCAACGCTAAAAATGCATGGCCATGCGGAGGTCATGCAAAAGAAATATAATATGTATCTGAATTTAAGATATTGTTTCATTTGTATGACGTGATACTCAAAAGAAATTTGTTTAACCTTTCCCCATATGACTGCCAAGAAAATACATTAAAGATTGAAGAGTTTTGGTCTCTTAGCACTCCGATGTGATTTTTAGTCATATTTTCTGATTCTATTATGTTTTCCACCAAGCACTCTACTGTTAACTCATCCATAATCTGAATGCCATGGTAATTGTTCAAAAGCCTAAGCATTGTTGTGCTACCACAATTCTTACTTGCAATAATATGAAGACCACAAGCAGCAGCCTGGCACAAAACCATACCGAACCCTTCATCATACGTAGGGAACAGGAAAGCTTTTGCTTTTGTGTAATAATTGATTAATTCTGATTGTGGAACAGGCTCAATGTGCAAAAAATTGCTTTCGTCGGGAAATGGCATATCATCAATGGCACCGACATGGATAAATTTATATTTTGTGCCTTTCAATGCCTGCGTTATTAAATTACACCCTTTTCGTTTACTCCACCTTCCAACATAAATAAAATCGAATTCACCATTCCACTTCGTTGGATAAAATTCCTTAAAGCTAACCCCGTATGGATTACTGAACAACTTGCTTTGCGGTATACCCTTTGCGACGAAACAATTTTTCACATAATCACATCCTATGGCAATATAATCTGCCAGCTGATACTGGTTCTCATCAAGTCGCATATACCATTCCGTCATAGAGGGCTGGCCACTCATCATACTCATGTGATTATATATGCGTACATGGTTCGCTCCTCTGTCCAATATGACAATAGACTTGTAGCGTTTATGTGACCTTTTCATTGCCCATGTGAAATCTGGGCTGGCTGCTATGAATATGTCACATTTGCGCATAAATAGACATACCAATATATCAATTGCATAAGAAAATAGTGCTCTTGTAAAATTACATGGCAGATATATTGACAACAATATAATCGGAGATAGCACCTCGGCAAAAGAGACACCACCTTTTACGAGACCGTATTTTTTGAAGTTTTTACGTGGCGTTGCTGTATAAAATGTCACATCGTGACCTAATTTCTGTAGCTCTCTGCAACAATCTAACAAGTGAGACCTACCTTTACATGCTACTATTATTTTCATTACTGCTTATATCTAAGACAACATTATTTCATCGTAGATTTCAATCAGTCGGTGTACATTTGTTCCTCTATCATGCCGATGCATAGCAATACTTTGCTCCTGAACAGAGAGGGCATGTAAATCCTGCGTCTCGAACACTTGAATGATGCTATATGCAAGCATTTCGAATTCTTCATATCTATAAAGGAAACCCGATTTATCGTGCTCGATAAACTCTGAAGTTCCACCGACATACGAAGCAATTGACGGGATCCCTAAAATCTGTGCCTCACATAACGAGTTGGGCGAATTCTCGATGGCACTGGGCATGACGTATACATTCGCATCGAGGAATTGCTGCTTCATTTGAGCTTCGGAAAGAGAGCCAAGGAAACGCACATGTTCCTGCAAATGTAATCGCTTTACCAGTCGACGAAGATATAGGTGATAGCCTTGGAAATGGATAATTTCTCTCAGATTATTACTCATAACACTGCTACCGCAGAAATTGACCACCGTGTCTGGATATTGCCGCAAGATAATGGGCAATGCTTTTAGCATTTGGTGCGCTCCTTTCAAAGCCGAGCCGCTGTTGCTCACGAAAATCGTGTGCTTTTTACACCGGGAATAATCCCATGTGGGCTTCTCGTAAAACGAATCACGCAGCGTTTCGTTCATAAAATGGTAGCGCAGGCGTGGATTGATGGTCATCACATGGGCGCGGTCCCACTGTGTGCGTCCAACGATGTCTGAAATATGTGTGAGGACATAATTCTCACATTCGGCACGACGCTTGAAACTGCGTTCTGCATTAAGCAGGAATGTGCCACGGTAGAAGTCGAGCGGAGTGATATTAGTCCATTTGTCCCACAACGAAAGCCCTCCGTCGGCATAGCGCATATATGGTCCGGCAAGCCCTTGGATATTGGCAATAATCCGCACACCACTCACATTTGCCACACATACAGCCTTGGCTAGTGAATGTTCCGTTCCATGAATATGAATAAGGTGGGGTGCAAAATCTGTAATGGCCTGTCGGCAAGCAGCAATTTGTTTTTTCGATGTACGGTCTATTCTGCCAGTTGGAACGAGATAATAGGTAACGCCTTCAATATCATACTTTTCATATTTCCCCCCGTATGAATAAACTATTACCCCAAGACTCACTTCGGGTATAGCTTTTAGCATAGCCTTGGCCGAAGCATACATCCATCCACAATGTGCAGGAACCGGTTCTCCCAAGTATTCGCACAGCGGAGGGAACTTCACCAACGACACCCACAATACTTTCATTTTTTTCATTTAGATATTTGATGCTGCTGATATAAATTCCCTGCAACGGCGTTTCAATCCATTTGCAAGGTCACGCCACGTATCTTTGTTGGATGGATGATTGGTCGATGTAATGGGTAGCGGGGTATTGAAGCCAGGCGTTAAAATTCCATTGGTAATTCTCACGATATTGAAAAGTTCTCTCAACCCACTCAATCGGCATTTACTTTCTTCTATGTCATTTCCTTTCTCCAAATAAATGACCGGAGTTTCCAAGCCAAGACAAGGCAGAGCACAATGAATACGCGATGTTATGACCAAACGCGCCTTGGCATACATCTTGACTAAACGTTCTGCTTCGGCAAGACGCTCGGCATCGGTCTTGAAATGTGTCTTGTAATACATATCTTCTTGGTTTACATAAATGGAATCCATAACAAGTTTTCTCCCAAACACCCTTGAATACTCTTTGTAGTAAAGTGCAGTTTTGATAAACTTGCTCACAAGATTTCGCCCAGAATAAAGACGTAATTGCTTTGTATGATAAAGTTTCAAGACATCATGAGGATGAAGAATGACAATGCTAATAGCCCGCAAGATTGCATTTACACTTAATACCCCATTGTAAATGGGGTCCACAATATAAGTTTTGTTCTCCTTGTTCTCAGAATGATATTTTTCCCCAAGGGTCAAAGTCATGCACCCCGAGAAATAAGCCTCCACGCCTTTATTCCTTAGCAATTCCATGGTGTTAAGGTCACGGCAACCAATGGGTTGGTGTGATTTCAAATAGGAAATACTTGTTGGCGACAATAATTCTTTTTTCACTCCGCTATTCAAGTGAAAAGCCACAAACAACGGATCTATTAAATTGGATGGTGGCCAATTTTGCGGCAAGTGCATATACCATCCGTTCATTATCACTTTGCATGGTTCACCGTCGTAGTATTTTAATTCCTCGTCTCGGTCGATAAAACCATCCATGTGTGGAAGAAATTGTGCCGAGGCAATTGCCTGCACATAATCTCCTATGTTTACTCCTGATATATTGGGAAATTTAGAAACTGCCAATAACTTGTATTTCATATCCAACTATTTGCTTGCAATTATTCAATGACTCGGTTCAACACCTTGCCATACACTTCCAATATCTTCGCTCCATAATGTTCAATCGAGAAATTTTCACGGGCGAACTGTTGAGCATATCGGATAATGCCAATAAGGTCGGAACCAACAGCCTTTTGCATAGCCGCTATACAACTGTCCATATCGTTGAAGAGCAACCCGGTCTTACCGTCAAACACGAAATCCTTAGTACCGCCCGAATTGCGGCCGATAACCAAGCAACCATAGAACATGGCTTCAATGGAAACACGTCCCAAACCTTCATTTTCGGAACACATCAAAAATGCCATCGCGCGGCTCATATATTCTTTAACCTTGTCGGTACGTCCAAGAAACTCCACTGCACCACTCAAGCTGGTATCCGACACTATTTGTTTCAGCTTAGACATATACCTGGGATGAGCTTCACCGATTATCTTTAATTTGTATCCTCTTGCAGCCAATCCCGACTTGGCAAAAGCAGAAATGGCAAAACCGCACCCTTTCTGTTCAGTCAAGAAACCGGCACAAAACAAGAAATACTTCTCCTTGGGCATTATAAGGCAAGTGTCATTCTTGCTTCTGACTGCATCCGAAATGACGTAGGCATTCTTGCTATCCAAGGGCAAATAGTGTTCAAGTACCGTTTTGGTAATTCCAATGACAGCATCAGCATGAGTCAGACGGTCACGATATTTCTTCCACCCTTCAAGCGGCATCCAGCCAAAATCTAAGTCCATGAAGCCTCGTAAGTGCCACACACACTTCGCATCTAAAGCTTGTGCAATATCGCAGCCCACCGACATTACCGTATTATTGATATGCACAAGATCAATTTTCCTTCCAGCCAAGGTTCGTACCACATTCTTGACGCATGCACGATTTTTCTTATAGAACGTCAAATGGTTAGGAATGTATTTGAGTACATATTTTATATATTGGTACAACCTTACAGGTTTGCCTACCAAGTCCTCCTTAAAATCGCACACAATACATTCCACGCCATTGCTCGTGAAATAATCATATACACACCCCTCGGTTCCAACCATGACAATGGGATTAACATACTTCTTGACCGACTTTATCAAGTCCATTAGGGAATAAGTGGCTCCGTCAAAGTTTTTGGAGGCAAACGTTATATATAGTACATTTATCATCTTCTTATCTATTTTTTAGCCTTGCATTTCGGCCAACAGTTTCCACCACATTTCGGCAATGAGTTCCTGCGAGAAGCGTTGCGACGACTCGATGGCTTGCCGAGCCATGCGTTGCCGCTTGGCATCATCCTGCATCAATTCTAATATGGTGCATACATATCCGTCCACATCGCCCTCGGCTATCACCGTGCCATCTTCTCCATCGGTGATTATATCCCGCAACGAAGCATACGTGTCGAAAGCCACAGGTACCACACCCATCTGCTGCGCTTCGGTGAGTGTCAGTCCCCACGACTCACTCCTCGATGTCATCATGAAGATAGATGCCTCCTTGTAATAGGGTAGTGGAACTTGATGCCCTTCAAACGAAATGTCTGGTATGCTATCGCGGGCTATCATGCGCTGATACATAGGCATATCTTTTCCCGTACCCACTATTTTCAACTTCCACTCTTTGGATTCTGAGTGTTTCTTTACTTTTGCCCAAATCCTTATCGCCAACGATAGCCGCTTGTGCACCTCCTCTATCCGTGAAACAATAAGCACAACAGGCTTTTTATTCTCCACTTCTTTTATTGGTAGGAACTCATTAAACGACAGACTATTGGGAATAATCGTGAAATTCTTATTGTCATTGAAACGACCAAACCGTTGGTATGCCTCGATGAAGCCTTGGCACAGCAACACCACGCGGTGCGCTTGGAAATAGGCATCACAGTAGGTGCGTCGTAACGTTTCAGTATCTCTGTATTTGGTATATGGATAAAACACAAGGTCAAACAGCCATCGGCACCTTCTGCGCAATGGCATCTTTTCATGCATTTTTGCCCAATGCCTTCGCAGTGACATATATAGTGTTTCGGCTCCTGGCTCATAGTGATGAGCAAGTATCACCTTGCACGGCGTGCCGGCAACAGCCTCGCGCAACAGGCCCACGTTGATGAAAATGCCTTGGTCAATGATAAAGTCGATTTCATTATCAACCACAATCTGATACAGCGTTTCGACGTCCGCCTGACGGTCATATCCGGCCTGCCACCGAAACTCCGCCACAAAACAACTCTCCTTTTCAACCGAATCCTCAGCCTCATATAGTGAGTAACAATGGCAGTCATATAACCGAGTCAAAGCCGAAGCTACCGAAACTGTAGTCCGCTCAGTCCCGCCACTCGTGGCATACACCTTTCCGTGCGTGTAAAACAGAATATTCATAAATATATCGGCTTTTTAAGTTTGAATGGACAGGCATCCAGTAGAGGACGCAAGTCAATGGAGCCTTGCACCCACCTTGTGATTTCTTTGTTAATGGCATCCATGGGCATTTCCGCCCCATGAATGGATACAGGTTTTTCTCTGTCACGATGTATCGACATGAAGAAATCATGGAACTTGAAATACCCACCAATTAACGGTTTGCCAAATTCTATCCACACATTCGGCACGTGGTATGCTTCAGCTATGATAAGTCCATGAAGTGATGAGGATAAAATCACCTCACACTCACACACTTGGTCAATAATATCATGCCAGTGTATGTATTGCCCCAAGTTGATAACCCGTACATCTGCACATTTGCTTACGCATTTCCCATTCAAGCGCAAATTTGCAACGGTCGCCTGATTAGACACATGGGATATGATGCCATATTTATACCGTTTTTGCTTGTCGGGGCGGTAATAAAGTGGAGTTAACAGTGCTGGGTCACCATAAATTTCAGGACATTCAACGCCTTCTGCAAGTAGCTTCTCCCGAGTAAGTGGACCACGCACAGCATAAACTACTCTCGGCTTTACCTTTAATGGTTTGTTGCCGTCTATAATCCCCGCCCCCCATACTTCTGTATTTGCACGGCAAAGCATGTCAATAGTCGAACCGATTACCAAATAGTTCCTAAATTTCAACCTGAACGCAAGCGATGTGCGATTAAGAAGGACTAACGGACGTACAATTATTTCACGCAAAAAATAATAGTTGATGTCATCTCCCCAGTTTTCATGCCTCACCCGTTTATCACCATCATAATACACAAATGCATTAATGATGACCGGGCGAAACAGCAATTTTAGGTGCTCTGAAATTACAACTGTATGTTTACTCATGGTTTTGACGCCTAAATCCGGAAATTTTATCCCACAACAATTGGCGTTCGTTGGCATTTATTCCTGCTGTTAATATGGCTACGCTTGTAAATGCCAATGTTAAAACAACTATTATAGCCGTTTTCAGTATCCCGCCGTTTGGCGTGATACAAAATAATGTTACCGAAGTGCAAGAGGCGAGCAAAAAGACCAAACCAACTGGTAGAATCACCTTGCGCGCATATGATATAAAAGAGAACGATACCATCCGACCTACAATTATAACCCTTGCGATGAGTGCCATGACGGCAATAATCAAGTGAACAATGAAAACCATTTCAGGATTTCCACCCAATTTGAGTGCGACGTATGCTATTGGAAGTATGAGGAGCATAAGTCCGCCAACAACACTTTGGTAAATTTTGACACGTCCAATCGCTTGTGAGGAAATCATCAAAGGATTGGACAAGGCATCTATAAGCAGAATGCACAGTATCAACCGAGTAAACCAAGTCGTGTGGTCGGGTACTATTTTCAACCATACCGTCAGAATTGTTTGCGTCTCTATCATGATAGGCAATGCAATAAGCAACAATAAAAAGAAGGAATATTTACTGCTCGCAAAGATGAGTGAATGCATACGATGCAAGTCACCAACGGCATAGCTCTTGGTAATTTGCGGATTCAGTGCCATCTGAAAATTACTTACAAAACCTGTTACCACTCCTTGAATCGTAACGGCTATTGCACGAGCTGCATTTACAGCTGGGCCAAAGAACATATTCAATAGTACGTTCAAGCCTTGCGTGTAAAATACGCCGGCAATGTTTCCAAATAGACTCCAGCCTGCGATATTGGTCATTTCCCGGAATAAATTCTTGTCGAAAATCATTTTTACTCGTGCTTCTGCAAAGTGACGTTTGCAGTATATGCCATATATCAATCTGTCAAGAAGTGAAATGCCCAAAAGCAACGCTGCATAGAATACCAGCTTATCGAATGAAACTATTGTAAGCAATAGTACTATTACAAGTTTTAGCACGACGTCAAGAATCGATATGTATGCGAATGCTGACATCTTTTCATGGGCGATTATCGCTGCATTGTAGGGAATCGAAATAATGGATACGAACATCGTCAATATGGCAAACTGATAGACCCAAAAAGCTGCCGAAAATCTTTCTTCGGGAATAACCAATTTGTTACAAACAAACCAAAGCCCGGCTGTTTCAGCTGCTATTACAATTATTATTGCAATAGCGAAATGGATGATCGCCGCAGTCGAGAAAGTGATTATTTGTCTTTCAATATTTCCACGGGCAAGCTCAAATGTGATGAAACGTTGTGTCGCTGTTGCCATGGCTCCATTCAGGAACGAGAAAAAAGCTACAAAACCTCCCACCACATTGTAGATGCCATAATCTTCTACCCCAAGCGTATTCAATACGATCCTACTGGTGTACAATCCTACGCAGAGGATAAAAATCATCCTCAAATATAGGATGAGAGTGTTTTTAGCTATCCGCTTATTTGATGAAGTAGAATCCGGCATGAAATGATTATTAGCATGGTTATTTAGTCTTCTCACCTATGATAATTCCAAGTCCTAACTTTCTGACCATTACGGTCAATAAAATAGAAAGTGTCAAGCTGATTACAACGGCTGCTACGGATAGCGGATATGGGTTGATTGGATAAGGAGCAGCTATAAATTCTATCCAATAAATAATCATGGCATGGAATAAATAAATACCAAATGAATTTGGCGCTACCCACTGATATAATTTAGCACTCTCTATTTTTATTGTGTATATAGAGAGGACGTAGAATACTGCAATCCATAGAATACCATTAAATAGCTTTAACATATTGGGGGGGGTAATTTCCGGTAAAGTCATATTAAATCCTAATCCGCATAAAGCTACAATAACAACATATTTGAATGCAGACTTATAAATCGTGAATAAATACCCCAAGGTGAACCAAATGAGATATTCCTCTACATTCCTAATCTGAAAATATGCAATATTTATAGGAAAAATGTATATTAGCAAAGCTAATATACTTAATGTCCATATTGGTAAATGAATTCTGTTACATACCTTGCGTAAGCCGAAGAATAAAAGAAATATCAGAAACAATGCCATTACGAACCACAAGTGTCTTGGGTCTATAGCAAGGATAAAACCATCAAAGAAGTAATGCACAGGGTCACGAAATCCCAACAGAACCATTGTAGGGTAAACCATTAATAGTGCAAACGCATAAAACGGAATCATCAATCGTTTAGTCTTGTTCCGAAGCAGTTGTGCGAATGTCATAGGCTTTCTTTTCACTTCCAATTGATATGAGAAGATACATCCACTGGCAAAGAAGAACAGAGGCATATGGAATGAGTAGATTACATCTTTCACGAAATTTATAGTCAATGATGGGGTATGAGGTGTAATAATAGATAATGGCGAATATACAAATGCGACATGTCCTAATACTACTAATAAAATGCCGTAAAACTTTAAGACGTTTAATTCTTTCATATTTAATGAATTACGGCGTTGAGATGCTTAATCTCATTTCTGCCACTTAGTTTTTGTTTATACGATTCACGTCGCGACTCGTGTTTATTAAATACGTGTGCCTTCCATTTGTTATGTCCACAGTCGTCACTTGGTTGTGCTGAGCTAATAACATGGCTGTATGAAGCCCAACGTAAGCTACAAACAATGCCTGTTGCAATTTTGATGTCTTTATTGCTTTCCATTTTAGCCAATAGAGAATAAATATTCACATCAACACTTTTCCAAAAGCTGGTTATTCGGCATGTTCTTAGAAGTGAGATTCAATGCCGCGTTAGCTTGGTAGTAGCTTTTAGTTCGGAGATACGTTCTCTTAGATATTTAGCGTGTCCCCTATGATATGCGATGTAAGTCGTATTATTTATGCCCCGCCCGTATCCCGCGAGGATTTGCAGGAGGGGCGTCCATCATCCGCATGTCGGATCCCCCCCCCCCCATAGCGGATCTGGCATGTGGAGCCAATCCATGAAGTTACGGAAAAATCCGTTATCTGTAAAAACAGTTTTATGGATCGGCCTCACGGACGATAACCCTGTCCGGGGTTTGCTTATTCCTTTGCGCTCCCGTAATAGCTTTTGTCCCCGTAGCCGTAGCGGTACCCGTACTTTTTCGGCGTGTTTTCTGTGGCGTTGAGCACGAGGGCCATGCCGTTGTACTTCCCCGCGGCGTAGAGGCCGTCGACCTCGGGCAGCATGTTCCTCTCCATCAGTCCGGCGCGCACGACGAAGAGCGTGCTTGCGGCCTGCCGGGCGAT
>OMFM01000613.1_pt1 | contig 13662 bp, 10 predicted proteins | sample 1645661 | NCBI WGS metagenome assembly OMFM01 (sample SAMEA103958128, study PRJEB25191) | human gut metagenome | reverse complement strand
AACGTTTATAGAAAATCTGGTCGAACATGAAAAAGTTTAAGTTAAGACAGCTTGTCCTTTGGGGACTTTTTGTGACGGGACTGGTGATGAAGGCGCAACAGGCTGAGCCATTCCATGAGGTCGGTATCGCATCGCCAGACGGAGAAGTGAAGCTGGCGTTTAAGGTCGATTCGCAAGGCGTGCCGACTTACGCCCTATCCTATAAGCAAAAGCCGGTGATCAAGACTTCACGTTTGGGACTGGAACTGAAAGATGACCCGGGACTAATGGACGGCTTTACTTTGGCTGCCGCAGACACCTCGACTTTTGACGAGACGTGGACACCCGTGTGGGGCGAAGAAAGTAAAATCCGCAATCAACTATAACGAGTTGCTTGTCACACTTGACCAGAAAGCCCGGAAGCGGCAGTTGAAAGTACGTTTTCGGGTTTTTGATGACGGCGTGGGCTTCCGTTACGAGTTTCCGTTGTCGAGTAATTTGAACTACTTCGTTATTCGGGAAGAACATACGCAGTTTGCAATGACTGGAAATCATACGGCTTTTTGGATACCGGGTGATTATGACAATCAGGAGTATGATTACACGGAGTCGCGCCTGTCCGAAATCCGGGGGCTGATGAAGAAAGCATTGACATATAATTCGTCGCAGACGCCCTATTCGGAGACAGGCGTGCAGACAGCCTTGCAGATGAAAACCGACGAAGGACTCTACATCAATCTTCACGAGGCGGCTTTGAAAGACTATTCCTGCATGCATCTTAACTTGGACGACAAAAATTTCGTTTTTGAGTCATGGTTGACACCTGATGCACAAGGAAACAAAGGATATATGCAGGCGCCTTGCGTATCGCCGTGGCGAACTGTCATTGTGAGCGACGACGCACGCGATATCCTTGCTTCGCGTATGACCCTGAATTTGAACGAGCCTTGTGCTTATGACGATGTGTCGTGGATCAAGCCAGTCAAGTATGTCGGTGTCTGGTGGGAGATGATTACGGGGAAAAGTGCATGGGCGTACACCAGCAGCTTGCCTTCGGTTAAGCTGGGTGAGACCGATTATAGCAAGACTAAGCCCCAATGGTTATCATGCGGCTAACACTGAACACGTGAAGCGCTATATCGACTTTGCCGCCGCTAACGGCTTTGACCAAGTGCTTGTTGAAGGGTGGAACGAAGGATGGGAGGACTGGTTCGGACGTTCGAAGGATTTCGTCTTTGATTTCCTGACACCTTATCCAGATTTTGATTTGAAAGGACTTAATGAATACGCTCACTCCAAAGGAGTTCGTTTGATGATGCATCATGAGACTTCCTCTTCTATCCGGAATTACGAGCGGCATATGGACGATGCCTATCGGTTGATGAAGAAATATGGGTATAATGCGGTGAAGAGCGGATACGTTGGCAATATCATTCCCCGTGGGGAGCATCATTACGGACAGTGGATGGTAGACCATTATCTCTATGCAGTAAAAAAAGCGGGAGAGTACAAAATCATGGTGAACGCGCATGAGGCGGTTCGCCCCACAGGACTCTGCCGAACTTATCCGAATCTGATAGGCAACGAGTCGGCACGTGGCACAGAATATGAAGCTTTTAACGGGAACAAACCCTTCCATACGACGGTATTGCCGTTCACCCGTCTTGTCGGTGGCCCAATGGATTACACCCCGGGTATCTTCGACATTAAGTTAGACTTCCTAGGCAATCGTCCGCACAAACAGGTGAACACTACGTTGTGCAAGCAGTTGGCTCTTTATGTCACGCTTTACAGTCCGTTGCAGATGGCGGCTGATTTGATAGAGAATTACGAGAAACACATGGATGCTTTCCAGTTTATCAAAGATGTGGCCGTTGATTGGGATAAAAACCTATATTTGGAGGCAGAGCCGGGTGATTTTCTTACGATAGCGCGGAAAGAAAAAGGTTCTTCTCGTTGGTTCGTGGGTGGCATTACGGACGAAAATGCCCGAACAGCAGAGTTTCGGCTTGATTTTTTGGATCCGACAAAAAAATATGTCGCAACGCTTTACGCTGACGGGGAAGATGCGGATTACTTGAAAAATCCGACGGCTTACCGGATTAAGAAAGGTCTCGTTACCGCAAAAACGAAACTCAGAGTTCGCTTGGCACGTAGCGGTGGTTTTGCACTTAGCTTGGAAGAGGCCACGCGTGAGAATAGTAAAGGCATAAAGAAATTCTGAGAACTTGTTTCCGTCGAAAGAAAAAGGCCGTATCCGCAGAAGTGTAAATATGCTTTGAGATAATCTGCATGCGCCAGGTGTCGGCGTATCCTTATGATAGAAGTAGGAAACGGAAGACGGCAGCCGGGTAGGAAGAAACCGGCTGCCGTCTTAGTATGTTGTGAATTAGGCTTTATCCACCGAAATTGTCGTATAGGATAGAGCTTTCTTCTACGCCCAAATCGGTCAGCATTTTGACGACTGCTGCACTCATAGGACCGGGGCCACACATATAGTATTCGATATCTTCCGGGGCTTCGTGGTCTTTCAAGTAAGTCTCATAAATGACTTTGTGTACGAATCCCGGAGTGTACTTTACGCCTGCCGCGTCCGCAGCAGGGTCGGGACGGTCGAGCGCCAAGTGGAACGAGAAGTTGGGGAACTCTTTTTCCAATTCGAGGAAGTCTTGCAGATAGAACACTTCATTGAGTGCACGTGCACCGTAGAAGTATGACATCTTACGGTCAGTCGTATGCAATGTTTTGGTCATATGCATGATTTGAGCGCGTAAGGGAGCCATACCTGCACCACCGCCGACCCACATCATTTCTTTCTTTGAGTCGAAAATGGGGTGGAAGTCTCCGTAAGGTCCGCTCATAATGACCTTGTCGCCGGGTTTAAGCGTGAAGATATACGACGAGGCAATACCCGGCATCACGTCTTGGAAGCCTACCGCAGGTTTGGGCTTGAATGGAGGTGTCGCTATGCGGACAGTCAGCATGATGCGGTCGCCTTCTGCCGGATAGTTCGCCATGGAGTAGGCCCGGATTGTCTCTTCCGTATTTTGGCATTTTAGGTCGAAAAGTCCGAATTTCTGCCATGCCGGAAGGTATTCTTCGCCGATAAGTGACTTGTCAATGTCCTTGTCGTAGTCCATGGAGAAGGTCGGTATCTTGATTTGGGCGTACGAACCGGGGATGAAGTCCATGTGTTCGCCTTCTGGCAATTTGACTATGAACTCCTTGATAAACGTCGCCACATTTTTGTTGGAAATGACTTCGCATTCCCATTCTTTAACACCGAGCACAGAATCGGGAACGGTAACGGCAAGGTCGCCTTTCACTTTGCATTGGCAGCCCAGACGGTAGTGTTCTTTAATTTGCTTGCGGGTGAAGTGTCCTTTCTCGACGTCGAGAATTTCTCCACCACCTTCGGGGACTTGGCACTTGCATTGTCCGCATGAACCCTTTCCACCGCATGCAGACGAGAGGTAAATCCCATTCTCTGAAAGGGTGGATAGAAGGCTCGAACCTTGGTCAACCGAGATTTTTTCTTTCCCGTTAATAGTGATGGTTACTTTCCCGCTTGGTGTCAGGTACCGTTTGGCGATGAGAAGTATTGCTACCAGCACCAAAATCGTAACGAGAAAAACGGCGATACTATACAGAATGAATTGAGGATCAGTCATATCAAATGTTTTTTCAGTTACATTAAATGTTCAGTCCGGAGAAGCACATAAACGCCATTGCCATCAGGCCGACCGTGATGAATGTGATTCCCAATCCACGCAGGGGCTTCGGGACGTCTGTGTATGCCATCTTTTCGTTAATTGCCGCCAAACATACAATGGCCAGCAGCCAGCCGAAGCCAGCTCCAAGTGCATAGACTATGGCATCGCTTATGCTAGATATGGCTTGTGAAGTGGTAGAAGGATCCATTTCTATACGCTGTTGCATGAACAGGCAGGCACCCATTATGGCGCAGTTTACCGCAATGAGAGGCAGGAATATGCCTAATGCTGAATACAGCGATGGCGAGAAGCGTTCGACTACCATTTCGACCAGTTGCGTGATACCGGCAATGACAGCAATAAAGAGGATAAACGAAAGATAAGTCAGGTCGATTCCGAAAATACCGTCGGCAGCGAGTACTTTCGTTTGGAGCAAGTAGTTCACCGGCACAGTGATCAGCAGGACAAAGGTCACTGCTATTCCGAGGCCGAATGATGTTTTTACGTTTTTACTAACCGCAAGATACGAGCACATCCCTAGAAAGGAGGCAAATATCATGTTGTCTACGAATATAGACCGGACGAAGAGACTAAGTGCGTGTTCCATGCTATAAAGTGATTAATGCGGTTGTCATTATTTTCCATCTTCCTTGTTCAGCGATCTGTGTACCCAGATGACGCACCCCAAGATGATAAGCGCCATTGCCGGCATGGTCATCATGCCATTGTCCGCGTAGCCAGAGGCATAAAAGCTGTCAGGCAGTATCTTGTGGCCAAGAAGTGATCCGGAACCGAAAAATTCGCGGACTGCACCGACAATGACAAGTATGTAGGCATAGCCCAGGCCATTACCGATACCGTCGAGGAAACTGGGCCATGCCTTATTCATCATGGCGAAGGCCTCGAGGCGGCCCATCAGGATGCAGTTGGTGATGATGAGGCCAACGTAGACGCTGAGCTGGACGCTCACGTCGTAGGCAAAGGCTTTCAGGATCATGCTGACGATAGTTACCAGCGCGGCTACGACGACAAGTTGGATGATGATGCGGATTCGGTTCGGGATTGTTTTTCGGATGAGCGAGATGATCACGTTGCTGAAAGCTGTGATGACCGTTACAGAAAGCCCCATCACGATTGCTGGTTCTAACTGTGAAGTGACAGCCAGGGCCGAGCATATACCCAAGACCTGTACTAGGATCGGGTTGTCTATATTGAGTGGGGCCATTAGCGCAGCCCTGTTCTCTTTTGAAAATAAGTTACTCATGTTTCTCGAAGTTTATGGCTGTTGTTTACTTGCTAAAAAAGCGTGGTATTGGGCAATGCACTCGGTGAACATTGCGGTAACGCCATTCATTGTCAAAGTGGCGCCAGAGATTCCGTCACATTCGAAGTCCGGTTCTTTGACTTGTCCCTTTTTGACTACTTTAAGCGCTATTGAGCCATCGTCCGACATGACTTTTTTCCCTTTGAACTGTTCTTGGAAGTCAAGGTCACTGATGCGTGCGCCGAGGCCGGCTGTTTCACTTTGGTGCCCGAAATATGCACCGAAGACTGTGTTCCCATCTTCGTTCAAGGCGATATACCCCCAAATAGAGCCCCAAAGTCCTTTTCCCGAGAGCGGAATGACATATTTGGTGGCTCCGTTGATCTGGCAGATATAAAGAGGAAGGTTGTCGGGGGTGATGTCCTTGCTGTCTACCGTGAAGCCATTTTGGTCTTTGTCGGTTCCGTCTTCGACCACACTTCCCTTGCTGTCGATGATGTAGTCTGCACTCACCACTTTGGCGTATTCGGCCTCCACCTGCTCGTTGTCAAGTCCTCGGATGTTGAGGGCGGAAAGAATCTGCTTCTTTTTGTCGATACGTTCGTTTGCCTTTGATGGGCCTTCGAGCACTTGCGAAACGAATGCAAGCAGGAATGCCACTACGATGACGACGGCAGAAGCGTAGACAATAGTATATGTGTTACTGTTCGTGTTGAGTTTCATGGCGTCTGTTTATTTGTGGATTGCGCGTTTGGCCCGTTTGCTAATGTTGCGCTGCACGAAACAATAGTCGATAAGCGGGGCGAGAGCATTCATGAGGAGGATGGCGAGCATCATACCTTCGGGATAGCCCGGATTGGCTACGCGGATGAGGATAGCTACTGCGCCGATGCAAAAGCCATAGATATATTTCCCTTTTTCCGTACGGGCGCTGGTGACGGGGTCTGTGGCCATGAATACGGCACCAAAGCAGAAACCGCCGAGGAAGAGATGCTCGTACCATGTCAGGGGCGTTTGTCCGGTGGCGTGGAAGAGGGCGGCTACCAGACCACCACCGACAAAGACGCTCAGCATTGTGCGCCAAGAAGCGATTCCGGTCCAAAGCAGAATGATGGCACCGAGGGCAATGGCGATGACACTCGTTTCACCTACGGAGCCGGGAATAAGTCCTACCACCATATCTTGCATTGACGGGAGTTGGAGCGTTTCTGCGTTTAGTGAACCCAACGGTGTTGCCATTGTGAACGTGTCAGGAAGATCTGCGCCGAGTCCGAATATGCTGTCTTTGCTGAGCCACACGTTTTCTCCACTCATCTGGTTTGGATAAGAGAAGAATAGGAATGCGCGGGCCACGATGGCGGGATTGAAGATGTTCATGCCTGTTCCGCCATATATTTCCTTGGCAAAGATGACGGAGAAGGCTACGGCCAATGCGAGCATCCAGAGTGGAGTTGTCACCGGAATGATGAGTGGTACGAGCAGTCCGGTAACGAGGTAGCCCTCTTGGATTTCCTCGCCTTTCCATTGGGCAACTATGAACTCAATGCCGAGTCCGACGACATAGGAGACAATGATTTTTGGCAATACGGCCAGAAAACCGTAGCCGAAGAGTTGCCAAAATGTTCCGTTGAGTCCGGCTGCGTGATAGTGCTGATAGCCGACGTTGTACATGCCGAAGAGCATCGCAGGGAGGAGGGCGATGACAACGAAGGACATGATGCGTTTCGAGTCGATGGCGTCGTGGATGCTGACTCCTATTTTCGATGTTTTGTTAGAGACGAGCAAGAAACTTTCCATGCCTTCGAATACAGAGTGGAAACTATGCAATTTCCCTCCAGTTTCGAAGCTGGGCCTGATCTTGTCAAAAAACTTTTTTATCATAGTGTTCCGATTTGCTGCTTTGGTAAAGGATTTTGCTCTAGAACTTAGCTGTTTTCTTTGCGAAGAATGTCCAAGCCTTCACGAACGATGCGTTGTAGTTCGAGCTTAGATGAGTCGACGAATTCAGCCACGGCGAAGTCTTCGGGGGCAACTTCGTAGATGCCCAGTTCCTCTTGACGGTCGATGTTGCCTGTAATGATGGCTTTCACCAGATAGCCGGCATAGATATCCATAGGGAACACGCGGTCGTATTCGCCACTCATGATCATGTGTCGTTGCCCGCCTTTTATACGACAATCGAGGTTGTAGTGCCGGCTCTTTCCTTGCAGCCAGCTGAAATAGCTACGGCTGGTTGAGTAGTCGTTCAGGCGTGGGGCGATCCAGCCGAGAACTTCGTCACGGTCGTCTCCTTCGGGGATGGCACATACTTCTGTCGTGTGGGCGCCGAGGAAGTGCAGCTCATCGGTCTTCCGGCCTACGAGCGGATTACCGTCAATAAGGCGGACGGAGTGGTCGGTCGCTGTACCTGATTTGACGAGGGAGTCGAGACGAGCACCGATTTTTGTTTCGACGTATTGTGGATGGAGCATATCGCTTCCTGCGAGCGCGATGCGGCGGGTTAAGTCCGTGTGTCCGGTTCTAAGCAATCGGCCTATAAAGATAACTTCTTCGGCTCCGAGTGTCCACACGGTCTCGCCCTTGTTGATGGGAGCGATATGGTTGATTTGTACGCCCACGTTGCCCGATGGGTTGGGACCGTCGAAGACATACACTTTGGCGTTGCTGAGCTGGCCGAGTACATCTTCCTGTTCGGGACAGATGCCCACACTGACCGGAGCCAGCAGAGAGAGGGCCGTAATGCCTTGCTGGAAGTCAGTTTCTTGTCCTTGAAGTACAAAGGAGAAATCAGCGGCCAACGGCATTTTCGAGAATGTGGAGACGAAGATTCCACGTGGCTTGTCGTCCGGAGAGGCTACGACGTCGTACGGACGGCTGCGGAAGAATGCGAACAGACCGCTTGCCAGCAGGAGTTCAAGCAGGCTGTCAGCCATTAGCGCCTCGCCTTGTGGTATATCGAACGATTCGTAGGTGGTTTCGTTGTCGGGCGTCACTTGAATACTCAGTATCTTGCGCCGTTCGCCACGTTCGATCGCTTTGACGGTTCCGCTGACCGGCGAAACGAAGCGGACGCGTTCGTCATTCTTGTTTACGAAAAGGGTTTCGCCTGCTTTGACATGCGTCCCTTCTTTTACCACCGGTCGAGGCTTCACTCCATGAAAGTCGTCCGGCACAAGGGCGTAGACCTGCGCTGGGGCAGCTTTGTGCAGCTGTTGCTGCGCCACACCTGCAAGGTTCAGGTCCAAGCCTTTACGAATCTTGATTGTTTTTTCCATAAGCCAGTTGTAACGTGCGCAAATTTAAGAAATAAAAACGAATATAAGTGCTTTCGTAACTTGAAACTCGTTAGGTGGCTTTTGCAAAAGCTCTGCTCGTGATGAGCAGTCAGATTTCCGTAAATCTGGTGCGGCGGGCGGTGTGTCTGGCGTAATGTGAGAGAAGTGACAGGTCGTCCCTCTGTACACGCTAGGGTGACCTGTCACTTCTCTGTTGGTTTGGGCGGAGATGCCTGTGTGGATCCAGCTTTATTTGCTATACTGTCCGATGTATGCTTCGGCATCAGTGGAGCCTTTGGCTTTGGCCGAGTTCAGGGCTTCGAGGGCTTGGGCTTTTTGGCCAAGTTCGCCAAGGGCGATGCCGGCTAACAGGTAGGCGTCGGCATTGTCCGGTGATAGTTTTTGGGCCTGCTGTGCAGAACGCAGGGCTTCTTCGTTTTCACCGACACGCAACATGAGCGCAGCGCGTTCCAAGTGATAGAGAGGGGCGTCGGCTTCGAGGCTGATAGCCTTGTCGATGTCGTCAAGGGCTTGCTGATACATCCGTCCGTTTAGTTCGGCTTGTTCGCGCAGATAGTAGAAATGGGCATTGAGGTTGCGCGAGCCGATGGCATTTTCATAGTCAGAGTAATCGGCCGCGGCTTCACGGTAGAGGCCGCAGCGCATCCGGTATCCGGCCCGGGCTAGCACGAATGGGGCGCCGGCCACGGTGAGTGGCCGTTCGCACCGGGCTACGGCGCTGTCAGCCAGTGCCAGCACACGGAGAGAGTCGCCGCCGGAAAGTTCCAGGGAGCGCGCGGCATAGTAGTAAGACTCGCTTGATTCCATATCGGTTCCAGCAAGCGAGAGGAATGTTTCGCAGGCTTTGTCGTATTGTTTGAGGACAAACTGGCAGTAGCCTAATTGCAGGCGGTAAAGAGGTTGTATGCTGATGTCGCATGCTGCCTGAGCCTCGGCTAAGGCTTTTTCTGCCGTCCAGTCTTTGTATGCCGGTTGGGGATTATTGACAATTTTGTTGTATACCAGTTTGCTCAGAGTGTAATGCGCTTCGGCCGCTTTGTCCTTATAATCTTTTGTCACGTGCTCAATATCGGCTTCGGCCCGGGAATAGTCGGCGTGCAGGGCGTAAAACTCTGCGCGCGAGAGATAGACGTCGCCGTTTTCGGGGTAGGCCCGGATGAAATCATCGAAGGCTATGGCGCAAGCAGCGGAGTCTTTGAGGCTCATGCTAAACATGTAGAGGTAGCTGAGGGCGTCTTCTTCTTTATTGGGTAGGGCTTTCTGAATGTGGATGCTTTGCAGGTCCTTGTTCATGTAGCTTAGTGTATTCACGTGGAGGTCTTTGCCTGCTTCAACATCTATGGCGCAAATTCCTTTTGCGCCAGGGCTTACGTTGAGCTGCGTGATGGCTACGACTTCGCCGTTGCCTGTGATGACCGGACACCCCACCAGTCGTTCGGCGTTTTCGGACGTGAGGGTGTAGTAGGCATAACGGTCGAATTTCGACGTTTCGCTTACTGTGGCGGCAATAGAAGCACTTTTTTTGTCAATGGAGTAAGGGACGACGGTCAACTGATCGCCTTGGCTTACGTCGGTGGCGGAAATTGGAATCCAGTTGTTCTTGTTCGTGCCGACTTGAAAGCGTACGAGGTCATAATTCTGGCTGGCGCCAAGTATGCGCATGACGTCGTGCTTCTTCCCGTTGGCGTCAATGGCGACCGCTTTCGAAGCTCCTTCGAGGAGAGCGTAGCTTGCGATGGCTTCTCCGTTTTCGCCAATGAAGAAACCGTTTCCAGAATGGATGAGTTTTCCATCGGAATCGTAGGTGGTGATGCTGATGACGGCTTTACGCCAATCGTCCTGGTCTGTGGCGAGGGCGGGAAGCGCGGCTGTGAGGAACAGGAGCAGGGTGACGGATTTCTTGAATGATGTGACTAAGTGGTTCATTGCATTGTGGTTAAGTATGTGAGCTGTCAAGCAGGGATTGGGCGTTGTGGATGGCTGCGTCGGTCAAAGTTTCACCGCTGAGCATGTGGGCGATCTCTTCAATGCGCTCGGCGTCTGAGAGTTTGGCGATGTGGCTGACTGTACCTTGTTTCTCTTCTTGTTTGAATACTCGGTATTGGTAGTCCCCGCGTGCTGCGATTTGTGGAAGATGGGTGATACTGATGATTTGCCCGTTTGTCGACATTTCTTTCATCGTGAGGGCCATCTTTTCGGCTATTCGGCCGGAAACACCAGTATCGATTTCGTCGAAAATGATGGTAGGCAGTGGCGCATAGTGTGTCGTAGCGGCTTTCAGTGCCAGCATGAGACGTGCGATTTCTCCTCCTGATGCAATGTGCGATACGTCTTGTTTGGGCACGTTGCGGTTAGCACTGAATAGTAGGCTGACACCGTCTGTTCCGCTTGGTGTCGGCGATTTAGGGATAAAAGCGAATTCCAATTCTGTGTGCGGCATTCCGAGGTCGGTCAGCCGTTCTTTTAGGTTTTCAGTCAGGTGCTTGGCTGCTTCTTGGCGACTTTCGCTGAGCGTTGCAGCGGTTTTATGAAGTTGTTTCGTGCAGCCGTTGAGCGCATCGTCAAGTTCACGAAGTCGTTCGTCGCTGGTGTTGAGTGATTGGAGACGGCGATTGATATCTTCTTGCAGGGCGATGAGTTCGGCCACAGTACTGACGTGGTGCTTTTGTTCGAGGGTATAAATCAGGTTGAGTCTGTCGTTGACGAAAGTTAGCCGTTCGGGATTGAAGTCCACTTCCTCGGCGTAGCGGCCGATGTCGTCTGCGATGTCGTTCAACTCAATGTATGAACTGTCCAGTCTGTCGGCCAGCTCTTTGGCTTTGTTGAACACTTCGGCTTGCCCATGTAGTAACTGTATGCATGTCCGAAGTTGGCCTAACAGATTGTTTTCGCCCTCTTGCAACAGGTCGGACGTCTGGAATAGGGCGTTTTTGATTTCTTCGGCATGACTGAGTGTATTCAATTCGTTTTCCAATTCATCCTGCTCTGTTTCTGTCAAGTTGGCCTCGTTGAGCTGAGTGGCTTGGAATGTGAGGTAATCTTCTTCCGCTTTGGCTGACTGTATCTGTTGTTCGAGTTCTTCTTTTTCTTGTCGGAGTGCGCGGTACTGGTCATACAGAGATTTATACTCCGTTCGTATGTGGGCATTTGCGGCCACGCCGTCAAGTGTGTCGATCAGGAAGTGTTCTTGGTTGAGTAGCAGGTTTTTGTGTTGAGAATGTATATCAATGAGTTGTGATGTCAGTGCTTTGAGTTGCTGAAGACTGACCGGAGTGTCATTGATGAAACTGCGGCTTTTCCCACTTGCCAGTACTTCGCGGCGGATGATGCATTCGTCACTTTCGTTGTCGAGTTCCTCTTGTTCGAAAAAGTCATTGAGATTCAGACCGGTTATATCGAATGTGGCTTCGACAGTGCATTTTTTTTCACCTGCTTTGATGGCTTTGCTGTCTGCTCGTCCGCCGAGTAACAGCGACAGTGCTCCGAGTATGATGCTCTTGCCCGCGCCTGTCTCACCGGTAAGGGTGGAGAAACCGAGGTGGAGTTCAATATCCAGTTCGTCGATGAGGGCGTAACTCTTAATGTATAAGTGTTTCAGCATGTGGCTATTGTCTTATGCGTCGCCAGTAGTTGCTTTGTGATGGATTAATGCTCATTAGCATCTCGTAGATGGCTTCCTTTTCGTTAGCGGTTCCTTTTCCTTTATAGATATTGACAAGTTCGTCGCGCTTTATTTCTGTAAAAAGTTGCGGCAGACTACTCATCGGTTTGTCTTCCTTGGCTTTTTTGAGCAGCTCGAGCGCGTTCGGCGTTCGTCGCCATTTCGTCCATTCCGTTGCGATAGTATTGGTATTGTAACTGTCGCAAAGTTTCAAGGCCGCCGTCGAGGTAGTCGTTGATGAGAGCGTATCGGTTTTTGTTGCCTTCAAACGCTTTCCAGCCTTTTGATGTGAAGCTTTGGGCCCCGTTGACAATGGTTTGTGCATTGCGGAGGGCTTCGGTGCCGCCAAGCGGTGACATCGTGTCGAGGTCCCATCCGATGATCAGATAGGCGTAGTAGGCCATTAAGGCCGTCAGTTCATTGTCAATTTGGTCGAGACGAAATTCCAGTTGGTCGAATTCTTGGAAAGTAAAGGAAAAAGCTGCGTCTTGAAAGTTGAAGACTGTACTCGTGTATGTCGAGTTGAAGATGGGGCGTGAACTTTGTACGGTGAGGGTGCAGTCGAATTTGTTCTCACTTTCCGTATATTGGTTCACAGTGATATTGAACGAACATGCGATGCGTTCATGAGGTGCATATTGCTGGTTTGTCCAATGGAATTCATTCATCAGTTGATTGAGTGACGTTTGTAAGTTCTCAAATATACTGGTGCTCGTTCCTTGAACCTTTTGATGGTTTACTGCCACTTTGGCGTTGAGCTCTTGGGCAGTGACGCCCAGTCCGCTTGCAGCGAGCAGGCAGAATGTTAGCAATCGGCAAATGTTTGGCATAGCGTATCTATAATGTCCTTGGCTACTTCGCTCTTCGTTTTGAGAGGATACTTCTTTACCTCTTGTGCTGACAGAATCGTGACCTTGTTCGTGTCACAGCGGAAACCGGCTCCTGCGTCACGCAAGGAATTCAGGACGATGAAGTCTAGGTGTTTGCGGACGAGTTTCTCGCGGGCGTGACTCTCTTCGTTGTCCGTTTCGAGTGCGAAGCCTACTACGCGTTGTCCTGGACGTTTGGCGGCACCCAGCGTGGCGGCAATGTCTTGCGTAGGAATGAGATGAAGCGTCTGTTCGCCGCGTTCGCGTTTTATTTTGGAGCTGGCGGCCTGGTCTGGAGTAAAGTCGGCTACGGCGGCACATAGAATGGCCGCGTCGGCAGAGGAGAACGCCTCGAGGGAGGCTTTGAGCATTTCGGCGGCCGTTTCGACGTTGACACGCTGGATAGCCGGATGATGGGCCTGCATTTGTACCGGGCCGGCTACAAGGGTGACCCGGGCACCACGTGCAGCGCATTCTTCGGCCAAGGCAAAGCCCATCTTCCCGCTGGAATAATTGCCTATGAAACGGACGGGGTCGATGCGTTCGTAGGTAGGGCCGGCGGTGATGAGAACATGTTTTCCATCCAAGTCTTGCCTGGTGGTAAAAAATGCTTCAATGATTTCGGCAATGCGTTCAGGCTCTTCCATGCGTCCTTTCCCTGTGAGGTGGCTCGCCAATTCGCCTTCGGCAGGTTCGATGATGTGGTTGCCGAAACTTCTGATAATATCGAGGTTATGCTGGGTGGCTGGGTGGGCATACATGTCGAGGTCCATGGCCGGCGCGATGAATACGGGGGCTTTCATCGACAGGTAGGTCGTTAGTAGCATATTGTCGGCGATGCCATGAGCCATTTTCCCGATTGTGGAGGCTGTGGCGGGGG
>OMFM01000611.1_pt1 | contig 13702 bp, 15 predicted proteins | sample 1645661 | NCBI WGS metagenome assembly OMFM01 (sample SAMEA103958128, study PRJEB25191) | human gut metagenome | reverse complement strand
GGTGCCTACCCCAGCAGAGGAGAAACAGGAAGAATCTACGCCCGAACCTACGCCCACGCCGAAGCCTGCCGCCAGCGGGAACATCTACTCCATCGCGGAGGCTATTCAAGCGGGCAACGAGTACGCAAGAGCGCAGTACGGCGTGACCATCGACACCGGCATGACCGCCGCTGACTCCAGCTTCTTCCCCGGTACAGCGGACAGCGTGGCATGGCTGGCAGAGAATGGCGGACAGGCGGCACTGACCGCCGCCGTAAAGGGTAACGTGGACGCCTGCCTCGCCGCCATGGACGGCGCGGAAACAGTCAGCGCGTATGCGCGGTTCAACTGCACCGCTCGCTACGATGCGGCATCGGACGAATACATCGTGGTGGTGCTGTACGGATAAACCAACTGAATACCCGACCAGAAGACCGACAGCGTGAGCTGCCGGTCTTTTGCGTTGGGAGAAAGGACGAGCATGAAGAAAACAATTCCTAAGCTGTTGACGCTGGTATGCCTTTTAGTAGCAATCATGGGTCTGTCCATCGTGACCGCCCACGCAGCCACGGTCACAGGCACGATCAGCGGTGGTAACGAGTACCGTTACCATGAGGACAAAACGCCCGTGCCGCAGTGGGGCGCGTTTACAAGTACAAAGCTGAAATACTTTACCAGAGATGATACGGGTGTAACGGTGCCTGCCTACTGTATGGAGCCATCCGTTCGCTCTGCCAGCGGCGATCTGAGCTACTCCTCCACCAGTTGGAGCAGCTTGAGCTGGAATCAGCGGTACGCTGTGACGCTGGCACTCTCCTACGGCTACGGCGGTAACTATGATTTTTATGGAATCCATCCCGACTGCGCGCAGCTGGCGACACAGGCGGTGATTTGGGAGTTCGTGTGCGGCTACCGCGGTACGACCTATCCGTACACCCTGTATGATACCACCTGCGCCAACCTGTTCCACTACGCCGGTGACGGCGTGCAGGAGGCGTATGACATCCTTATTGACCGCATCATGGGTCATGGCGTGATCCCCAGCTTTGCTGTGAAGTACCGCAATCAGCTTTCGGACGCCAATGCCATTACGCTGACATGGGACGGCAGTCAGTATGTGGGTACAGCCACCGATACCAATGGTGTGCTGTCGCAGTACTACTTCCGGACCAATATCAGCGGCGTAACCGTTAGCCAGCGGCGTAATGTACTGACCGTGACGGCCACAAAGGACGCTGCAGCGAAGCTGAACGGTTATATCAGCAGCGACTACGGCTACGCACTGGATGTGGAGGGTACGGAGTCTGTGTTGCTGGAGCCCAGCAATGGCAGCAATTATCAGGCTTGCGCCGCGCTGACCTCACTTCCCGACCCCGTGTGGGCGTACATTCATTTTAAGGTCAAAATTGTGGAGGAGAAAGGCAGCCTGACCATCAATAAGGTGGACGCAGAAACCGGCAAGGCACTGGCAGGCGTGACCTATCGGCTATTTGATGCCAGCGGTAACAAGGTGGCTGACATGACCACCGGTGCGGACGGTAAGGCGGTATTCAAAGATTTACCACAGGGCAAGTACAGCTATCAGGAGATCAGCGCGCCCAGCGGTTATGTAGTGGACAACACCAAACATCAGATCACCATCACAGCCACGGCACTGAACATTACGCAAAAGAGAACCAACACACCGGCCAAGGCCAGCATCGAGATCGTCAAGGTGGACGCTGATCACAAGACACCGCTGCAAGGCGTGGGCTTCCGACTGTATGATGCTTCTGGTAAACAGGTCACGGAGGGCTACACAGATGCCAATGGTAAGCTGACCTTCTCCAACCTGCGGTTGGGCAGCTATACCTACAAGGAATTCAAAGCACCAGACGGATATGTTTTGGATACCGCGGCGTACTCCGCTGTGCTGAACCAAAACGGGCAGGTGCTGAAGGTCACTCGCGAGAATATGCCGGTCAAAGGCAGTATTGAGGTCTTGAAGGTGGACGCAGAAACCAAGCAGCCGCTGGCCGGTGTGGTGTATCGTCTTTTCGACGCCGATGGTAACAAGGTCGCGGATGGCATGACCGATGCCACCGGTAAGGTGACATTCTCCGGTCTGCGGCTTGGCAAACACGCCTATCAGGAGATTAACACCGTGGATGGCTATGTGCTGGACGAGACCAAATACGATTTCAGCCTAACCACAGCAAACCTCAATATCAAGGTCACCCGCGAGAACGCACCCGCCAAGGGCAGCATCACCGTCCGTAAGGTAGATGTGACGGGCAGCCCGCTTGCTGGCGCGGAGCTGCGGCTGGAGACTTCCGCAGACGGTAAGACGTGGACGGAGGTGGGCAAAATCACCACCGACAGCACAGGCGTTGCCAAGTGGGAGAATCTTAAAATCGGTGCGCAGTACCGCGTGACGGAGACCAAAGCCCCAGCAGGGTACACGCTGCTGACCGAGCCGCTGTTCGCCGGAGCATTGGACAGCAGCAACCGCGACATTACCATCACCGCCTGCAACAATGCGGGATTTGCCCTGCCGTTCACAGGCGGCACGGGATTTACAACCTATTTCCTGTTTGCAGCACTCATGCTTTGCATAGGTGTTTATTTTTGCAAAAAATCTTACATCACAAAGGAGAACATCTGAACATGAAAAAGATCCATCGCGTATTGGCCATGCTCATGGCCGTTGTTATGGCTCTGAGCCTCATCACCACGGCATTTGCCGAGCCGACCATCGACCCCGGCAAGAAAGCATCCCTTTCCGTCTACAAATACGACATCACCAAGGCCGGCAATGACGGCGCGTGGGACGCGGAATCCTATGTCAGCACCGGTCTGCACGATGATGCCGTTGTTGACAAGCTGAGCAAGTACGCCATTCAGGGCGTGGAGTTCACCTACCTCCGTGTTGCTGACATCACCATGAACAACGAACTGGTGGATGGTCAGCGTCAGGTGGGTGTGCTGTATGGCTTCGACAACAGTGATCGCAGCTCCGCCGTGCTGTCTGCCATCGGCCTGACCAACGCAGACGCTCACAAGACCGACAATGGCATCGACTACTTCACCAGCGATGTGCTCAACAACAAGCTGTCCACCGCACTGACTGCCAATGCCACCACCGTGAAAAATACACTGGAGGCCGCCGTCAAGAACGGCGGCGTGGCCATGACCGAAACGGACGCTACTGGTCACACCTCTGCTGACCAGCTGGAGCAGGGCCTGTATCTGATTGTAGAAACTCGTGTCCCTGAAAACGTGACTTCCACCTGTAACCCCTTCTTCGTAAGCCTGCCCATGACTACCATCGACGGCACGGCATGGAACTACGATGTGACTGTTTACCCCAAGAACCAGACCGGTAACCCTACACTGGATAAGACCGTGCGCGAGGATAAAAACTCCACCGGCAAGAATACCGGCAGCCTGACCGACATCACCGATGGTTACGCCCACACCGCCACCGCCTCCGTGGGCGACACCGTGGATTATCAGATCATCAGTACACTGCCCACGATTACTTCCAAGGCGTCTTCTCTCAGCGAGTACACCTATGTAGACACCATGAGCAAGGGTATTCGCTATAACAAGAACGACGTGGTCATCGAGTTCTTCAAGGATAGCGATTGCACCGACAAGATCGCCACTTGGGCCGAGAACTCCGGCAAATTTACCGTGGGTTACGATGATACCGCCAACACCATGACCATCCGCATGACTGATACCGGCCTGAGCGAGATCAACGAGGCGGCCACCGTGTATACCGACAGCGTCAAGCGCGGCTACAGCGACTGCACCATGCGTATCTCCTACGCCGCCACCCTGACTGCAGACGCCAAGATGGGCGATACCGACAATCCCAACGAGGTCGTGCTGACTTGGAAGCGTACCAACACGACTTACTTTGACACCCTCAAGGACTGCTGCCATGTCTACACCTATGGCATCGACGTTCTCAAGCAGTTCAGCGATAACGGCGGCAACGTGCGGAACGTGAAGTTCCGGCTGCATAATGATACTGACGACTGCTATATCATCGCAGACCTGAAGGATGGCATCTACTACGCCAAGGGTATCACCAGCAAAAAGTCTGATGCCACGACCTTTATCCCCAACAGCAGCGGCCACATCGTGGTCAAAGGGCTGGAGGACGATGCTTACAGCCTGACCGAAATTGCTACCGACAAGGGCTATGTGCTGCTGAAGGACGCGGTCAAGATCGTTATCAAGACCGCTGAGAGCGGGCAGTGCGAGAAGTGCGGTGCCAAACTGCTGACCGCCTCCGCCACCGTCAACGGCAAGGATGTCAGCATGACGGACGGCAACGCCATTGTGCCCCTGACTGTGGTCAACAACCCCGGCTTCGACCTGCCCAAGACCGGCGGTTACGGCACGTGGATGTTCACTATCGGCGGCGCGGCTCTGCTGGGTGCGGCAGCTTTCATCGTGTTCCGCAGCCGTAAGCACAAGGGCGAGCGGTGAAACGCTGGCTACTGGCGGCGGCTTGCGGTGCTGTGGCGTTTGGGCTTCTACTCTATCCGCTGATGGGAGGATTTTTGAATGAGAAGTATCATTCCGACATAGAAACCGCCTACACCGCCGCTATTGAAAACACCGATGATACCGAACTGACTGCCCAGCGGCAGGCCGCGGAGCAGTACAACGCTATGCTGTCCGGCCAGGCGGCCATCACAGAGGGAGGGGCTTCCGCCCCTCCCTTGGCCTATGCCCAGCAGCTCACGGGGGGCGGCGTCATGGCCTATGTGGACATTCCCAAAATCAACGTGTACCTGCCCGTGCAGCATGGTACGGACGCGGACACGTTGGAACGCGCCGTGGGTCATGTAGTAGGGACTTCCCTGCCAGTGGGCGGAAGCAGCACCCACGCGGTGCTGTCGGCACACAGCGGCATGGCAAGTTCCAAGCTGTTTTCGGACATCGACCAGCTTACAGAGGGCGATACATTTTACATCCATGTGCTGGGTGATACGCTGGCATACAAGGTAGACGCCATCCACACGGTACTGCCCACAGACACGAGCCTGCTGCAAATTGAGGATGGCAAGGACTATGTAACGTTGGTGACCTGCACCCCGTTCGGGGTCAATACCCACCGATTGATAGTGCGAGGGTATCGTGTGCCGTATGTGCCGGAGCAGGAAGCGACTGCCGCCGCAGAAAAGCCAGCGGAATCCTCGTGGACGCGACATTACCTTACCGGCCTGACCATCGGCCTTGGCGCGGCGGCTGTGGTTGTCGGTACTTACTTTTTGGTAAGAAGGAGGATGCGCCATGCGTAAGACACCTTTTGTACTGGCGGCGTTGCTGGCCGTGGCGGGCACCTGCGTCATGCTGTGGCCGGTGGTTACAGGGTACAGGCTGCAAGCCAACACGGATGAGGCCGTGCAGAGCTTCCTCGAAGAACGGAAGCCGGAGCAGCAATATCCCGAACTGCTGGCGGCTCTACAGGAGTACAACCGGCAGCTTTACACAGAAAAGCAGTGCAACCTCACCGACCTTGAAGCCTGTGAGGAGCCCGCCGCTGACCTGACCACCTACGGCATCGAAGATGAGATCATAGGCGTCTTAGAGATACCTGCTATGGAGCTTATCATGCCCGTCTATCTGGGCGCATCCGAGGCTCACCTTGCCGCAGGCGCGGCGGTGCTGGGAAACACATCCGCGCCCATCGGTGGCAATAGCACCAACTGCGTCATTGCCGGACACCGAGGTTGGAAAGGCGCGGATTATTTTCGGCGCATCGACCGTTTGGCGGTGGGCGATACCGTTACGCTGACAAATCTATGGGAAACGCTGACCTACACGGTGGCTGACATTCAGATCATCCAGCCCCATGAGGTGGACAAGATCAAAATCCAGCAAGGACGCGACCTGCTGACGCTCATCACCTGCCACCCCTATGCCAGCGGCGGGCGACAGCGGTTTGTGGTGTACTGCGAGAGAACGGAGGTGAGATAACTATAAGCATTTTCGGCAAGGTGACCTTCGTAGGGGACGACGATATCTTCTACGACGATGCAGACGCCTTCCTGGACTGCATCCAGGAGGAATTGCCCTACCGCGATACCACAGGGTTTCGCTATGAAGTCCTGACAGACGATCCCGCTGTCCGCAAGGCAGCAGATGACATCCTGTTTGACTTTCTTGGTGAGGAAAACCCCTGTGAGCTGGAAGACTACACACAGACGATGGGAGGAATTTAATATGAACGTAAATCGGGAGATGCTGGCGTTCCTGCGGAAGCAGTACCCTGTGGGTACACGCATCCGGCTGGACTCCATGCAGGATCCGTACGCACCGGTGGAGGCTGGCACGACGGGGAAACTGGACTATATCGACGACGCCGGGCAGTTTCATATGAAATGGGACAACGGACGGACGCTGGCGCTCATCCCCGGCGTGGACAGCTTTACCGTTTTACCGCCCGAGCTCAGCATGACGAAGCTGTATATGCCGCTTACCGCCGAGCTTTATGAGCCGGATGTGTATGGCAATATGCAGGAAGAACCGGAGTTGCTGACCGGACACGACCTGACCGCGTATGAGGATCATATCCGCAGCGCACTGGTGAAGTATCGGATGCCGGAGGAGGTCAACCGCGGCATCATGCACTGGTACGATACGCCGGACAGTGTGAACGACAAGGTGCGCTCCGTTACCTTCGACGTGGAGCGGCGAAACGGCAAGCTGTGGGGTATCGCGGAATGTCAGATCAGCGACGAGTTGTCGGCGGCAGAGCTGACCACACTGAAGGAATATATTGAAGGACAGGCGTCGGACGGCTGGGGCGAGGGTTTCGAGCAGCATGAGATTGCCGTTGGACGTGGCAGCGAGCTGTATGTGCATCTGTGGCAGGATCACGGTTGGAGCATCCAGACGGAGCAGGAACGCTTCTGCGCCCACTTTGAAAAGTTGCCGGAGATGTGTTTCACGCTGCTGCCGGGCACGGGACAGCTCATCTGCATCAAACGCGGCGAAAGCGGGTACTACCCCAGCGATTGGTCTACCGGTGACGCCCACGAGAATCGCCGTATCGCGGATGAGCAAAACAGAAAGAGGGGCGTGACGCCTGCACAGGAGGAGGCTATGAAGATCGGCAGCATGTGCGGCTGGGATGTACCCGGTGCAGACCCGGACAACTGTGAGGACATCGTACAGCGCCGCGGGGGGATGGAGCTTGGATAAAAAGATCATCTCCATATACATGGGCAATCCCGACAACAGCAATCACGCGGAGCTGGAGCTGCCCGCCACGCCATGGGAAATGGTGGATGCCATGGACAGACTGCGTCTGTCAGAGGGACAGGAACCCTATTGGCAGGTGGAGGACATGGGTCGATATGAATTTCTCGCCCCACACCTTGACGGGTATGACCTGTACCAGTTCAACGCACTGGCAGAGAAGCTCCGTACATTCAGCGATGTGGATGCCGTGGCTTTCGAGGGCCTGGTGCAGATGGAGCTTAACAATCTGTATCAGAACAACGGCGGTGAGTTGACGCTCCGGCGAGTACTGGATCTGGCATACAGCGTGGATTGCTGCCATGTGGTGCCGGGGATCACGGACGATGCCGCGCTGGGACAGTTCTACGTGGAGAACGATTTTCTCCCGGATTTGGCAACCGTGCCGGACAGCGTATTGGAAATGCTGGACTACGAGAAGATCGGCAGATCGATGCGTGAGGGTGAGGGCGGTGTACTTACGCCCCACGGCTATGTGATGCAGGAGTCCGAGCTGCGGCAGGCCCCGTCCAACTTGGGCAGGCCGCCACGAAAGCCGCCGTATATGATCTATTTCCTCTGCGTCAGCGACGTCCGTGCTGTAAAGTTGTACCTACCCGCAAAGCAGGCGGAGCTGGACGCCGTACTGGACTGCCTGGAGGTGGACAGCTGGCAGGAGGTGCGGCTGGAGGAGTGCGACGCCGCCATGCCGGAGATGTGGCGCTTCACGGATATGGCCTATGACGGCATGGAGCAGATCAACCGATTTGCGCAGTGCCTGGAGGAACTGGACAGAAATAACGAACTGATAAAGTTCAAGGCTGTGGCCGGTCAGCTGGACATCAGAAGCCTGGACGATGCGCTTGCACTGGCAGAGCATCTGAGCGAATATGCCCTTGAGCCGGGGCTCCATTCTCCGGAGGAATTGGCGAGGGAGGAGCTCTCCGTCATCGTGGGAGACCCGGATGGTGATCTGCTGATGCGGTATCTGAATATGGACGCCTACGGCGCAGCGCTGTTATGGCGGGATAAGGGAGTTTTCAGTGACTACGGCTATATCTGCCGCCCAGACGGACAGCCGCTGCAAGTACCGCGGCAAGGCGTGGACATGACTATGCAGTAAAATTTAACAACAATGGGACCGCTTTCCGAAAAGGGACGGCGATCCCTCTTTTTGCGCCCTTTTCGGTGAACGGTCACCGGAAGGGAGTGCAAGAATGACGAAGGAAACCGTCGCCCTGTATCTAGAAAATGGATTTAAGGGGCGCAGAAATGTGATCAGCAGCCGGGAATTGGAGCGTGTGCTGGGCATCAGCGGGAACGAGCTGCGGCGGCGCGTCAACCGTCTGCGGCAGGACACCGTACCCATCGCGGCAGACCAGCGGGGCTACTACTTCGCGGAAACGGCGGCGGAGGTCTATGATACCATCCGCGGCTTGCAGAAAATGCGAAGTGGACTGGACGCGGCTATCTCCGGACTGGAGCGTGCGTTGGAGAAATTTGATGCGTGACAGCCTGGTAAAGCTCATGCCTTGGATGGGCGGTAAGGGACAGCTTATGTGGGCCATACAGATGCTCCTGCCTATCCACTATAAAACACTGGTGGATGTGTTTGGCGGCAGCGGTATCATCACGCTGAATACCGCCGTGCCGAAGGGGTGCCTGCAAATATATAACGACCTGAACCACGACCTGTATAACCTGCTTTTCTGCGTCAAGCACCGCCCTATGGCCCTGACGAAAGAACTGAGCTTTCTCCCGATCAATGCCCGTGATGAATTTGATGTGCTGCGCAGACAGCTGCGGGGCGAGGACTTCACACAGCTGTATCTGGATGAGGAGCTGCAGCTGGCGGAGCAGATGTTCCCACCGCCGGAGGCGGAGGAGGTCAAGCGGCTGCTGCAAAGCCGTGCGGAGCTGTCGGATGTGCGCCGCGCCGCCGCTATCTACAAGCTGCAGCGATACAGCTATAACGGCAACGGCGACAGCTATGGTGTGAGCTCCTGCGATATACAGCGATTTTTTCGGGATATTTGGGAGTGTTCTCACCGCCTGAAGGATGTAGCGCTGGAGAATAAGGATTTCGAGAGCATCATCACCACCCATAATGATCCGCAGACCACGGTCTATTGTGACCCGCCCTATTATGAGGCGGAGCGTTACGCGGTGGAGTTTCCCCGCAGTGACCATCAGCGGCTCCATGACGTACTGGCGCAGCACAGGGGCTTCGCCATGGTGTCCTATAACAACTGCGACTATATTCGCAGGCTCTACGAGGACTTTTTCATTTATGAAGTGGAGCGTCCCAACAGCCAATCCAAGAAGAAAAATGACATATACCGGGAATACATCATGACCAACTATGACCCCCGTGTTTTTGCATCGCAAATGACGATATTCGGCGATTACAGCAGCGATGGGAAGATATGCCGGCTGGTGCATATCCCGGAACGACCTTTGAGAACTTGAGGAGGATCTATCATGAAGAACGAAATGACACTGGACAAGACCGGCCTGACCATCCCCGGCAGCGAGCTGGCAGAATGCGGCATGGCGGGCGTAGATCTGTCTGCCCAGATGACGCACAGCCTTCTGCTGCTTATGCCTCGTGAGATGACAGCGTTACAAACGGCAGACGCACTGGCCGGACTGTTTGACGCGGCATCGCAGCTTGTGTCTGCCCTGCTGGACGCCTGTCGTATGCCCTGCTGCAAGAACTGCGATTCGGACGTGAGGGAATTCGACCTCGATGCCGTGCCTGCACCGATCCGGAAGCTGCTGCTGGATAGCGGCTGCTGCCCGGCCCTGCTGGAATGCTATCTGGAGGAGGGAGATGTGGTCTATGCTGCCGAATGAGGCAATGTACCCCTACACGGCGAAGGAGGCAAGGGACAGGGGCGAGCTGGAGGTGTGGCGTGCCAATTTTCGCACCAACTGTGCCTGTGCCGGGGCGATAGAGCTGGCGATCCATCGGGACTTTGACGGAATGCATCTCAAGGACGGCTGCGCCAAAAGTGTCATTGACCAGTACGGCTATAGGCGTGTAGGGTATGTGCTGGCCAACACCTTGCAGCTGCACGCCTATGACGGACGCTACCATGAGACCAATAAGAGATGGAGCAGAACCATCTTCGTGCCCGAGGACGGTGGACACCGCCATACCTTCCTCATTGGCAGCCATCCTGCTGTGCTGGACGGCTTCGTCAGTGACTACCGAGCGGAGCTGGCAAGGCTGCATCTGTTCGGCGCGGAGCATTGCGAACCCAATTCCGGTGAACAGGATTTCACCGGTCGCGTGCTGGTGCTGTCACCGGACACGCTGCGGGAATCCTGCTGGCAGCCGGAGAACCAGCTGTGGCTGGCCTTCAGCGGCTTCGGCTGTCGCCCCCATGCCCGTGGCCGCTCGGTGCTCTGCACCTGTCTAGGCGACGGCGAGACAACGAGATGGAATCGCTCTGAGTTCCTGGGCATCATCCGCGATGAGTGTCTCCCTGATTGGGCGGCGGAGAAGCTGGCCGAGCTGCGGCAGAACCAGGACGCACCCACTATGGGCGAAATGACGATGTGAAGGAGGAATCTATGAAGTATGTAAAACGTGCAGTGGTGGTCTGCGGCGCAGCGGCGCTGCTCTGCTGGCTGTTTTCCGTGGCGGCCTACGCCACCGGCAGCGGCGATGTTGCCGGTGCGGTGGAAAGTACATGGGCGGCGGCATCAGGGCAGATCAAGACCGTTGTCAACAATGTGGTATTTCCTGCCATTGATATGATCCTCGCCATTTTCTTCTTTGTGAAGCTGGGTACCGCCTACTTCGACTATCGAAAGACGAGTCAGTTTGAATGGACTGCACCGGCTATTCTGTTCGCGTGTCTGGTTTTTACCCTGACCGCACCGCTGTACATCTGGGACATCGTGGGTGTGTGACCGCGATATCCGAACATTTTTCGGTTGGCTTTTTGCGGGAAGCGTGGTAAAATAACATGGAAATGACAGAGAAAAGAGGTGGCACGATGCAGTATACGCTGATGCACAAGAATATCGCGGTTGCCGATATGGAACTGGATGAGGCGACAAGCTCTATCCAGCGTATCGATGCGGTGTACCGTCCGGAGCATCTTCCGGTGGCTACGGCATCAAAAAGGGACGGCGTGGATCGTGCCGCGCTGAATGCGTGGTGGATCGACCGCTGCATCCCCGCCAGCCGCTCCGGTGTGCGAAAGGCGCTGGAAACACTGGAGTTGCCAAATACGCAGGTGCTGCTGACGCGCTGCTTCGGTTTGAGCCTTTCAGATCAGTACTGGGTCAGACCCCACGGCAGCGACCTCCGGTGGGAGCGCATCAACTTCTTTGAAAACCCCTTTTCAGAGGATATCGGTGATGTGCTCTTGGGCAAAGCCAAAGAAACGGTAGGTTTTGATTTCAGCTCCCCGGATAATACGTCTGATGGCTACCTGAAAAAACGGTGGAAGATCATAGACGGAAAACGGTGTCTACTGAAGGCAGGCAGCAACCCCTTTATGCAGCAGCCGTTCAACGAGGTGATCGCATCACTGGTGGCGGAGAAACTGGGTATCTCCCACGTGCCCTATACGCTGCTGTGGGATGATGACACGCCCTACAGTGTCTGTGAGGATTTCGTTACGCCGGACACGGAGCTTGTCAGCGCGTGGCGCGTGATGCAGTCCATGAGGAAAGACAACAACACATCGGTCTACCGCCACTATCTGAACTGCTGCGAGGCGTTGGGTGTGGAGGGTATGGAACACGCGGTGGATCAGATGATCGTGCTGGACTACCTTATTGCCAACGAGGACAGGCATCAGAACAACTTCGGATTACTCCGCAGTGCAGATACACTGGAATGGTTGGGTGCCGCACCTATTTTCGATAGCGGCTCCTCCTTGGGGTATGATAAGCTGACACCCCAGATCCTCTCCGCCCGTGCCATTGAGTGTAAACCATTCAAAAAAACGCACCATGAACAGCTCAAGCTGGTGACCTCCTTCGGCTGGATCGACTTTGATAGGCTGAGGGGCGTTGAGCAGGATATCCGGGGCATCTTGGATCAGGCCGGTGAGTATGTGGACGAGAGCCGTAAGGCTGCGATCATCTCTGCGTTTTCCTCCCGGCTTGGACAGCTGATGGTCTTGGCACAGGTGCAGCGTCAGGAGGATGACGTGGCACAGGATGTAGACCTGGACCGAGCGCAGGACTACGGATTTAAGATGGAACTGTGACCTGTAAAATAATACAGCATACAGGAAGCACTCTGCTGACGGCAGAGTGCTTCCTGCGTTTACGGAGGTGAGAGCTTATTTTTATTTGGGACTTTGTAGCCGATACGGTGCTGGGTCAGATCGTGGACTGGTTCTACGGTCAGATCGTGGGCTTTCTCGGCAATTTCTTTTCAGAGATGGGAAACATGGGCGCCGAGCTCTTTGCCATGAGCTGGGTACAGAGCGTGGTGTTGTTTTTCTCCTATCTGGGCTGGGTCCTGTTTGCCATAGGGCTGGTGGTAGCCTGCTTCGAGTGCGGCGTGGAATATTCCGGTGGCCACGGCAATGTTAAGGAAACGGCTTTGAATGCCATAAAGGGTTTTCTGGCGGTATCCCTTTTTTCGCAGGTGCCGGTGCGTTTGTATGAGCTGGCGGTATCGCTGCAGGCCGACCTGACGGCAGGCATCACCGGCTTTGGGACAACCAGCATCGGAGACGCGGCAAAAGCGGCGCTGGAGGATTTCAACGCCGTGGAGAGCCTGACATCTTCCGGACAAATCATTTTGCGGGGCTTTGGCCCAGTGACCAGCGGACTTATGGTCATCTTCTGCCTTGCGCTGATGGCCTACGCGGTCATTAAGGTATTCTTCGCCAACCTTAAGCGCGGCGGCATTTTGCTCATTCAGATCGCGGTGGGCAGTCTGTATATGTTCTCTGTACCGCGCGGCTATGGCGACGGATTCATACAGTGGTGCAAGCAGGTCGTGGGACTGTGCCTCACGGCTTTTTTGCAGGCTACCATCCTCGTAGCTGGCTTGATGGTGTTTAAGGATCACGCACTGCTGGGCCTGGGACTCATGCTCTCTGCTGGTGAGATTCCCCGTATCGCCGGTGCGTTCGGGCTGGATACCACCACGCGAGCCAATATCTCCTCGGCGGTCTACACCGCACAGAGCGCGGTCAGTATGGCGCGGACAGTGGTGGCCGCAGCGAAATGAGAGTTATCACCATGGGAAGTCTTTTTGACGGCATTGGGGGATTTCCACTGGCGGCCATCCATAACGGCGTTGTGCCCCTGTGGGCCAGTGAGATCGAGGCTTTCCCCATCCGCGTCACACGGGAACGACTGCCGGGAATGCTGCACTACGGGGATATCACGAAGCTGCGTGGGGACGAGCTGCCGCCCGTGGACATTATCTGCGGCGGCAGCCCCTGTCAGGATTATGCCGAGGAAATAGTTATTCCGAAGTAATCGCTGCAAACCCTGT